>MDSY01036664.1_pt1 | contig 16058 bp, 2 predicted proteins | sample 811131 | NCBI WGS metagenome assembly MDSY01 (sample SAMN05326643, study PRJNA326480) | marine metagenome | isolation source: seawater | place: Atlantic Ocean: South West | collected 2010
CTGCTGCGGCGGCGGCTGCTGCGCCTGCCGCCGCTGCTCCCGCTGTCGGCGCCGAAACCGCCGACGCTGAAGCCGCGGCAGCAGCGACGGCTGGGTGGAAGTAGAAACCATGGCGGGAGCGACGGCAGAGGGGGGCGACGACGACTGCAGCGACGTCGTCGGAGGCTGCGACGGCGGCGACTGCGGTCGCAGCGACGTCGGCGACGGCGTCGGCGCCGTCGACGGCAGGGGCATCGCCGGCATCGGGGGCGGCGTCGGCAGCGGCGGCGAGGCAGACTCAGTCTGCAGTGACGTCTCTGCATCAGGGTGACTGTCGACGAATGCGTCCAGCCCTTCGGTCATCGCCTTCATCCACTCCTGGCCGTTGGTCGAAGGGGTCGGCGTCCAGGTCTGCATCCAGCCTACTTCCTCTCCGAAGCTTGGGCGGTCTGCTTCGACATCGGTCGCGAGGCTTCCTATCTTGCCTCCTGTCCTCCCGGCAGGAATTGGAGCAGGGTCCGGCTGGCGCAGTTCGTCTTCGAACGTCGGCACCTCAGACTCTGAGACTGCCTCCTCCGAATCGCCCTGCAGTGGCGTTCCGATCGGGCCTAGCAGGTCCTGCGGAACGGCTTTGTTCATCTGTGCGAGACCTGCGGTCCTGCTGCTGTGCCCGGCGGGTGTCCAGGTCGGGCACTGCAGGTGCAGTTCGCTCTCGGTCGGAGGCTGGCTCGGCGTGAGCGCGGCTCCGATCATCAGGGTTTCCATCGGCTCGTGGGGGCTGGTCGACTCCAGCCCTTCTTGAGCGGCGTTGGGGGGGCCGCCGTGATCAGTTGCCTTTGATCCCGGCAGATCCTCAAGCGGGTACTGCGGCCCGGTGTTGTTGTGGATTGAAGAAGCCGTGGTCTGGTCCGTCTCTGACAGATCTCCAGACGCGGCTTTTACGTTCCCGAACGGGTGAACCGGCTCTACCGCCGGCTCTCCGTGGAAACGACTCATGGGGCGGGGCGGAAGGCTCTTCTTCTGTTCCTTGTTCTTTCTCAGAGACGAACGGACCTGCACGGCAGAGTCACACACAGTCTGAGACAACAGTACTACCCACACGGGGTAAGCGTGCAGCGCGCAACACACCAGGGACAGAACCTCTCCCCTTGGGTGTGTGTTCTCAGTGAGGGCGCTCAGAGGCGCCCTTTTGACGGCTCTTTCCCAAACTTTCATCTGAAGTTTCGGAGTGCGTTGGTATGGTGTAACGTCAAACGTCGCCGAGCTCCTCGAGATGGGATTCTCAGCGAACGCCGGCTGATCGGCGTCCGCTCGGAACCCCGCGCGCTACCCTTAGAGCCCGTGTAGCCAGCACCGGAGCTCGGATGATCTCACGAGGGGTTACCTCCGCCTTTCGTCGATGAGCAAAGTGACGAAGTACATTCGCCTCTTTGCCCCGACTTAAACTGTAGCGTGTCCTCGCACGATTGGACTTCCTCAGGGTCATTCCTCTTAGCGCGGCGAGGGGCTAGTTTAGGATGCCATGAGGGTTAGTCCGCGGTAGCTCCGGGTGTTTTCTCCTTTGTTCCCTCGTGCGCTAACCCACGATCGGGGTGCTCTTAGCAGGGCCGGTCGGGGAAGGTACTAGTGAGCATCTCGGATGCATTGCTTCGCGTGACTCTCGGGTCACTTTGGCTGCCGGCCTTTGCTCAGCTTCCGCGCGCTGCGCGGTCGCGAGTCCAGGCCGGCCTAGGCGTGCTTATTCCGAAACTGCTTATTTGGTGTGCCTCTCTCGTGGGACGCGTCGCGTCCCAGGTCGAGTAGAAATTCACCGCCCCATCGAAACTTCGATGGATGTCGCGGACCCCCTGTGTCCATCAATTGACACAAAGGGTTCTAGGCGTATCGACACCCACTGTCAAAGCCCTCTAGGCTTCGACATCCCCCTACTTAGGCGAGAGCACCGGCGAGCTAGATAGCTGGGTCCAGCTTCACGCTCTTGGTGGTAGGGTCGATCACGCCCGGCGCCAATACGGCCACAGGCCGCCATTGCTTGGCGTCATTCTTTCTTGTGCGTCTTCTTGGCGCGCTTTCTTCGACGTCTCCTTGACGTCTGATGATCACTAGCCCTGCAGGAGCAGTGTCAAGTCTTCGGGTCATTCTGCCCTCATCTTTCTGTCGAACTTTCAGTACTGATTTGATCCACAACAACGGTCGGAACCGGATATGTACCCTCGCTCGCGAAACTGGTAGATGTTACTCTACGTCGATCATCCGTGCGGTTGTTCAGGCCACTCGAGCGGGGGTGTTCAAAGATGCTTCTGTCACCGAGATGACAGGGGTACCAATTGCTTTTTCATAGCAGCAATCAGCGGGTTCAACTTCGCGTCGAACGTGGAGAGGTTGCTCAGAACCACTCCATGGGTGCGCCACTTCATCGTGTCAGGCTTTACCTCTGTCCCCCCACTCTGCGTGAGTGAGGGTTGGCCAGCCGTCGCCTCTGGGTCCGTCAGACGGACGAACCAGACTGCTGTCCGAGGTCGCTCACCTGATTCGCCTGATCGAAGCTTGACGCAGGCTTGACCCTCTGGGTCCAGTTCAACTGCTCGTCTCAATGCCGCTGTCCAGGACTCTGGCAGGGTCACTTGTTCTTTGAGCTTGCGCAGGGCATGATCTGCGTAAGATTCTTTGCTGTGCGGCTCCATCCCACCTCCGTAGGTGTCGAGTCGCGGCAGCACCGAGTCGTCATTGACTCGGTGAAAGCACATGACGTCGTCATTGGTCACGAACCACACCTGGCTGGCGTATTCGTTGACGACTTCCTCCCGCACCGGGGTAGGACCAGATTCACGGAACGACCCCGCTTCTGGGTATGCCGAATCGTAGGCGTCGGTTTGGCTGAACACAGCAGCTACGTCCGCATCGCCTTCGGCGTCAGCTCGAGCTTGGTCTCTCAGGAGTTCGAATCTCTCTGAGCCTAGCTCTTCAGTCGTGAAATGGGAGGCATCCTTCCAAATCACTTTCATGTCCTTGGACCTTCGAGACTTCACTTTCCGTCCATAAGACCATCTTCCCATCCTGAGACGGGCTTGATCGGGTAGGTGGGACTCCGAATGATCAGGGTTCTGTTCCTGTGAGTCGACCGACTCCATCGGGGCCCGATCGGGTGCCAGATCTGTCTGGCTGGGCTCCATAGGCGCGAGGGGCTTCCTTGCCTTGGCCTGGCCTTTGCGTTTAGGGTGCTTGGCGTCATACTCTTCGAGTAGTTCGTCGCAGCGTCTTTCGAGTTCTTCTCGAGGCGTCCACTGCGCCTGGTTCTTCGCGTACCCCAGATACTTGACCAGGTAGCTTACTTGACCGCCGACTACCCGGCGGTTCAGCAGCGACTCCACGATGTACTCGTCGGAGCTCAGCTCCTCTTTGTCCGTGTAAGTCCGATATGGCCGGAGATTGGACGCGTCGAATTCATCGTAAATGATCTGGTTCTCAAGGTCGGATAGCTTGTACCGTCCGTGGCCTAGTACTTCGGCGATGCGGTACGGGCCAGCGTACTTATGGTCCATTGCGTTGGCTGCGCCGTAGAGTCTTCGAGCTACCCGGTCGTTGACCTGATAGGTCCTATGTCCTCGGAGGGCATGCGCCGTGGTGTCGGACACCTGTCCGCCCTGTGCTTCCCGAGATGCCTCGTAGGCCGCCTTCCAGGCGTACACCATGCGGTTGTGAAGCCGCGTGGCGTATTCTCGGACGTCTTTGGTGGTGCCATCATGCAGTAGAGTGGAGGGCGGTGGTTCGGGTTGACCTACCTGGGCTGGGAGCCTGAGCTCGCGGCCAAACAGGATCATCGCCGGCGACTCTCGGGTCACTCGGTGGGGAGTGGCCCGGTAAGCCATCAAGAGGAATGGAAGGTGATCTTTCCAGTTGGCCCCTCCTTCATTGCTGGCGCGGGCCATATTCTGTAGGGTCTGGTTGAATCTCTCGACTACTCCGTTCGCCTCGTGGTGCTCGGCGGCGGATCCCCGCATGTCGGTGCCCGTTCGTTTAAGGATTTCGGCGTTGAGTGCTGCGACGAGGTTGCTGCCTCGATCGGATACGATAGCCCTCGGGACTCCGTACCGGGCCACGATGTGTTCATGGTAAAGGTCCATGAATTCGGCAGCGGTGGGCTCCCTGTGGGTCGGCACCGCTTCCACCCATCGTGACAGTGAGTCCGCAAACACTACTAGCTTGCGGTACCCTGCACCCTCAGGCGTGTAGTCATGTGTGCTGGTCAGGTCGAGCACGTCCGTGTATAGGATATCGAAAGGGTACCGCCCGACGGCTGGGCCCACTGGATCGCGGTTCCTAGTCGTCGGGTACTTGGCGAGTGTGCATTCGTGGCATTCCGAGACGTGGTCTTCGATGTCTTGCCTCATCTTCGGCCAGAAGAAACGCTTCTGGAGTGCCCCCTGAACTCGATCGCGCGAGGCGTGTCCCATGCGTTCGTGGAAAGCAGCTATCAGCGCTGGCCGCATCTTGGCGGGCACGAACGGGACCCACAGGTCTCCATCATGGGGCGAGACGTTTTCCTCGTTGGAGGCGTCACGTTCGACATGTGTGCATCGGTACAAGACTCCGTCGTGCACCGCCATCCGCTTGATGACCTTCATGGCGTCGTCGTCGCGGCCCCTTGGGACGTGTACAGCCCTTTTCTGGTTGTGGGTGCCACTGCTGGTCATCCTGACGAGCTTGGCCAGACGTTTCAGGTCTTGGTCGCCCGCAATGTCATCTAGGTTGCCTGCCAAGTAGTCAATGATCTCGGCACACTCGGAGTCGTTGGCTTGTTCTGCCTGAAGTTGTTTCAGCGGGGGCGCTCCCGTGTCGAGGTAGCTGAGCTGCACTTCGGCAGTGGTATGCGTCGTTCGGGCCGCCGCTTGACGTGATCTAGCCGTGGTGGTCGCACTTGACTTCTTCTGGCGGCCTACTACGGCTACTAGCCTCGATAGGCCGTCGGCGTCTTTGTGCAGGCTGCCGGGCTTGTGTTCCACGTGGAAGCGATATTCCGACAACTTGAGGATCCAGCGCATGAGACGTGACGCTGGGCCGCCCTCCATGGTGTCGCGCATCGTGTGAAGCCAACGCAAGGCGCTGTGATCGACGATCAGTTTGAAAGCTCGACCCCATAGGTAGGGGCGCCAGTGCTTTATGGAGTCGACTGCAGCTAGGAGTTCGATCTCGGTGACGGTGTAGTTTCTCTCGTGCTTGTTCAGGCGTCGGCCATGGTAGGCTACCACTTTCTCTCGGCCTTCGTCATTGACTTGGCTCAGTACACCCCCTAGACCTTCTTTGTTAGCCGCGTCCGTCTTGACGAGGAACTCGCGGTCGAATCGAGGGGTGCTCATCACCGGCTCACTCGTGATTGCTTTGACTAGGATTTGCATCGCTCTTTTGCACTCTGGCGACTGCGCTTCTTTTTCCACGTCGACTCCGTCTTTTGTGAGGTCGGTCAGCGGGGCTGCTACCCGCGAGAATCCCTCGATAAATCGCCTGTAGTAAGAGCACATGCCGAGGAACGAGCGGACCTTTGTCACCGTGCTCATGTCTGTGATGTCCCAGTTCTTCACGACTTCGATCTTTTTCGGGTCCATCTTGAGTCCCTCTCGGCTCACGACATGCCCGAGGTATTCGGCTTCGATCCCGAAGAGGATGCACTTACTGGCCTTCATGGACAATCCTGCCCATCGGAGCCTCTCGAACACCGCTCGGAGGCGTGTCATCATTTGTTCGAAGGAGTCATCCTCCCTTTCTTGGAGGTCGTTACCCATTCCGGTGCTCCAGACTCCGACGTCGTCTAAATACGGCATGCAGGTTTCCCAGGCTAGGCCTTGGAGGGCTGCATCCATCAGACGGACCATATATGACGGTCCACTCTGGATCCCGAACGGGAGATAGTTGAATTCGTACTTCTGCCGATGGGTTACGAACGCCGTCAGCCCCTTGTCTGACTCCTTGACAGGCAGAGTCCAAAATCCCGCCGCTAGGTCTAGTGTTGACAGGAACAGGGACGAAGGGCAACCCTTCCCTGAGGATAGCCGATCGAGGGCTTCCACCGTAAGGGGGATCGGGCTGTCTTGTAGCTGCAGCTTGGCGTTGAGGTCCCGGTAGTCTACGCAGAAACGGATGCTGCCGTCTTTCTTGGTGACTAGGACCACCCTCGAGCCCCATGCTGAGTTGGATTTGCGGATGATTCCCCGCGATTCCATTTCTTCAACATGCTTCTCGATAATCTGTCGACCTTCTTCACCCACTCGGCTTGCCGCATGGCGGTGAGGCGCGACATTGGGTTTAAGAGGAAGCTCTACCTCAAGCAAATGAGTCTTGGTTGGATTCTTTGGATCAGTGGCGAAGGCGCTGATGTTCTCCGCCAGCAGTCGTCTCACTTGAGTTCTCTTCTCGTCGGACAGCCGGCCTGCTGGATCGATCGTCACTTGATCGAGGAGTTTAGTCTGAGCTTCAGACAACTGGTTGAGGGGATCTAAACTTTCTTGGCCGGGGATCATCTTGGTGGGGTCAAGGTTCCATTTGACGTAGTATTCCGAGTCCAACATTGCCAAGGGGCTGAGGCCGGCGATGGACTTCTTTTTCCTGGAGACATTGACCAGCTCGATCTCCACGTAGCCGTCTTGGATCGTTGTCAGTCGCGTAACTACCGGTGGCACGTGGCAGGTCTCGAGGTTACCCTCTCCGTCTACCTGACGGAGGCGATCCACTAAGCAGGAAGGTACGCCCTTCTGTTCTAGAAGTTGCTGGGGAGCTCGAACTCGGATGGAGATGCGGCTCCGAGGGGGAATCTCTACCGCCTCGTGGGTGTAGAGGAGGTGCTCGGATGTTTCTAGCTTCCAGCCTTCTTCCTTGAACGCCTCGATGGTAAGGTTATCGGGCTTCTGAGGTTCGGGGACCCATCGTCTCACTTGGTCCGAGGTGCTAGTTCCGACATTGGGTGGGCTCCTTGTCGGCGCAAGGTCTACCAGCGCTACTTCTCTCTCGGCGGTGGGTCTAACAGGGCCTAGTCGATCGGGTGGTCGAGCATTGCTGGATACACCGAACTCGTGATGGATCTGGTGTCCCTGTTTGGTGGCAGAGATCAAGGTGATGCTTCCATTACCTTCTCCATCGGTGTTGAGGTTGATCTGTGCGTTGCGCGGCACTAGAAAGTCGTTGCCTAGCAGCACGAGGGGCTTACCTTGCACCACTGTGAACTCATGCTGGCAAGATTGGCCACCGAGGCTAAAGTCAATCTTGACTTTTCCTAGCGTCACGAGAGGCTTACCGTCGGCACCGTTCAGGGGTCCAACTGCTGCGCGGGGATCTCTGGAGATCCGGCAGTCCCTTGGCAATCTCTCCAGTAGCTCCGTGGTGACGATGGAAGGCGCGGCTCCGGTGTCTGCCAACACTTTTCCGACTACGGCAGTGTTGACTGTGTAGCTCTCGTCTCCTTTTTGGCGAGTCTGAGCTCGTCGGAACACTTGGAAGTCGGTGACGTAGAGTGAAGTTGCCGCGAAGTCCACGATGTTGGGGGTAAGGGCGACGTCCTGTTCCATGATTGAGTCGGAGCTGGAAGAGCGTACCATTGCTGCTATGGTTGGGGTCTCCTCTCGTCGACCCGAGCAGTCATCTAGCCACTCCGAGTACTTGACGTCGGCTTCCTTGTGACAAGGAGTGGGCGCCTCATGGCTCTCGGGCGAGTCTACTACGGCGACGTCCCTTCTTTCCTTTTTCGGGGCGTCCAGAAGTGATTTGAGAACGCCATGGGACACGAACTTCCGATGCTCGCTCCGAATGAACTCGAGGCAAGTCTCTTCGCAGTCCGTTGGATACGGCTCCCTCTCCTCGGGGAGGTTTCGTAGGGAGGCCCCTAGTCCTGGGGTGTCCAGGTCCATTTTTCTCGGTGGACGTCTAGACCAGAGGAGTTTAGACCTTTCGGTCAACGGTGGGCAATCTCGGCCACCCCGAGCCTTCATCCATTCAGCAGGCGTTTTGTCCCAATCGACGTCCCATAAAGCTTGCACATCCTGACACCTCCAGAACGCCGCTGGCTGCGGCCCTTTCTGCCGAGTGAGAGCACCCACGACTGTCATCGTGGTAGTCTTTTTGGTAGGGCGGCCAGGAGCCTTCGGTCGAGTCTCTTCGATCGTAGCCTTCATCGGCTTGAAGGGTAGTCCCAGGTGGGCGTTGAGGGAGTCCGTAATGGAGGGCGGCAGGTGTTGCCACCCATATTTCGGTATCGGGCGTGACTTAGCCATGGCTAGTCTGGTGGCTACGTCCATTATCTCCGATGTCTTGGTGTGGGGATCGTCGCGCTCGAGTTCTTCCTCGTCCGGCTCTACTTTGACCGTGCTCGTAGGAGAGGGGTTAATGACGTTCCACACTTGCCACTTGCCGTGCCTCCGGCGAATGTGTCTTGGCGTCGGCGGCGGCGGTGGCAGGTCCTCGTAGTCCACTAGCCATGGTTGGCGACGTGTTGGCTCGGGGTTCACCTCGTCTGTCGACGCTACGGCTAGAACCTGGGGCTCGGTGAGCTCCCTCGAAGTCCTGGCTATGGCCTCGATGTCTTTTTGGTAGCGTAAGACTAGGAGACTCTTCGTGGGCTCGGAAGGCCACGGGGTCCTTAGGCACGTGAGTGGCGTCCATTCCAGAGCATTTCCGTGGTCTCTCTCGGTGATTTCGGAGACGTCCACTACCCATGTTCGGGTTACTGACGGTCGGCGATTGCAGAACCTCGAGTCCGGATCTTGAGCGTGGTAGTAACATCGGTGCCCCGCCGGATAGACTTCCAGCTCGACTCGTAAGGCGTCCACCCATTGTGGAGGGACGCAAATGAGTTCGGCCAGCTTCGTGACTCCTACTGCCGGGTCTTCCTCTTCCAGAGTTTCTCTCGTCGGGGTGGATTTGTTTACAGTATTGGCCTCGTACTCTCCGATTCCTGCCTTCCGCACGAACACGAGGTTTGCCAAGTGCGTCGGGGCCTCCCTCGCCTTAGCGACCATTTGTTCGGCGGTGAGGCCGTTGCGGACCGACGTGGGCGCTTGACAGAATCGATGTAAGGTGGGCATCCACTGGATTGCCATAGCGGCGGCAATGCCTGCATACGTACGGCTGCGCTTCTCAGCACGCTGTGGGCTTGGCGTGACATTGGCCAGCGCGTTTTCCCGTCCGTCTACCTCTTTGCTCGGGACGAGTAGAGGTAGGTTCTTTAGGAATAGGCCGGTGGGCTTTGTGTGCCCGTGGCCGTGTTGCCACGGATGCACATACTGCGAGGGTCTGATCCCACCTATCAGGTGCCTCCCATGCAGGTGCATTTTTGCATTTTCCGCGGCTACGAATGGGGCTTGAGCTGCATAGAGCATCCGGAAGACGGAGGCGTTTTGGCGTAGCTGCTGCCATCTGATTGGGTCCTTCTTGAGCCACATGACTCCCGCGTTTGACAAGTAAGTGCACGGAGGATGACAGATGACCAGGTCCCATCCTTGGTCTTGAATGTTGACGGCATCGCCGCAGTAGTGTGGGATACCATCGTAGGATGATTCTTTTAGGTCGCAGGTGGCTACTTCCGCCCCTGCGTCCCTGAACATCTTGGCCACCACTGGTGGCGACTCGTTGGATCCTGTTTCGCCCACTACTAGCACCCTCGGTGGTGCTTTTCCCCCCCGACTAAGTCGGAGCGTTTCGGCGTACAGCGCCGACAGCGACTCGACGACCTCGTCGATGTGCTTCGGTTGTTCCTCGGAAGGGCTGGGGGTAACCTTCCTCCTGAATCCCTCGTCCATTGCTTCTGCGCTCTGCCGGACGTCGCGGAAGTTGACTACCGTGGAACCCTTTTGGTTGGCGATGCGTCGTGCTTCGGCTTTGATGCGGTCGAAAAGCTTCTCGTTGCTGTGCTCGACGTCTAGACCTGCTGTTGGGTCTCTCTCGCCAACTACTGCCGCCATCTGGGTAAGCTCCTCCGCGGCGGCAGGAGTCAAACTGGCCAAGGCTGGTAGGCCTGCGGGCATGCCTTTCAATTCCTTGGCGGGGGAGGGCAAACTTGGCTTGTTTGGTCTGATTTTTGGGCCGTCCCTTAGGGCGGTTCTCTGCCGTTCTAGGCGGGCCCTCATCTTGATCTTGGTGTCCGTTACTTGGCGCCAAGCGAGAAGTACTCTTCGCGCGAAGAAGGTGACCTCCCCGCTCTCAGTAGCGGTGTCGATCAGCTGTTCAATCTGTCGAAGCCGAGCGGGCACGACCTCTTCTGAGAGCGGCGGTGGTGGCGCTGGTTTGGCTCTGCGTCTAGAGGTCCTCTCAATCGCATATTCTTGTTCCCGTAGTACATATGCTTGGACAACTTGATCTTTCCAGTTGGGAGTGTATACCTCTAGCCGGTTGATCATGGTGGCTACCTGCCAGCTTTCGATCCTTGATCCGCTGATTATGTCTTGGACTGCCTCAGGGTCAGTTGGGTTTTGTCGCAAGGTGACCAGGTATCTTGCGACGAGCGTGATAAGCTCTGAGGCAGGTAGTAGTTGTAGGTGTTTCTCGAAGTCAGCCTCGGGGGACATCGCTTTCCAAGGGGCGGAGCTTACCATCCGGGCATACGAGTGCTCCTGCACGGTGTACACCCAATTTGGCTCTCCTTCCACTTCGTGGGGTAATTCGAGGTACATTTTTTCTGGGTTCGTGGCGGTCGGCGGGTTAACCCGGGCTGCGTCCACCGCCACGCTTTTCTTGCAGCCTACCTCAGAGTCCAGGCTGGTCTCGAGGTGGTAACTGTACTGGCTTCCATGGCTGTCCTTGGGGTTCTCTTCCATTTGAGTTTTCCTTTCTTTCACGTACATGGTCTGTGCTGACGTAACCAACGTAGGGGACGTATTTGGGAGGGGCGGTCGGCTTGACGAGGGGGAACACCCGTCGAGGCATCCTCCTTCCCCTTCGGTGCCATTGCCCTAGCGGCGGTCGGATTCTCTCGGCCTCTGCCGATCGGACCCTTTTTGCTCGCTCGGTTCGTAATTGCGAAAGAACACGCACTTTTGGAGTTCCTGGCGCATGGGGGCATGCTGAGCGTCGCCTCCTTCTGCCAGGAACCGTTTGAGGGTTCGGCAGGTCGTCGGGACATGGCTTCCGATGCCGTTGCCGCTTTTCCACGCCGTGGACTCGTTCCCCGGCCTGTTTAGGCAGAACAGGCACGCTTGCGGGCCCCAAGCGCCGTCGACCTTTTGAGGCATTTCCTTGCGGCACGAGGTCATCTCCTTGGTCATCGGCATGACTCTGCACATCAGTTTTTGAAATCGGGGGTCGTTGCTAAGCTTGATGAGCTGCCTGTAATCGATGGTGCACCCTTTCCACTCGGCTGCGTTCCATGGTTTCCCCGTTGGGTGGCCTTTGTTGCCAGCGGGGTGGGTACACTCTCTCCCCCACCTTCTTTCGTGGTTTGTCAGTTGGGGGCCTCGCCCTTCTGAACGGGATTGGGGAGGAGGGACTCTCGAGTAGTCGTTGGCTCCACTGGGTGAGACTGCTGCGGCTGGTTGGGCAACATCCTCACTGCCTTCGCCATGGTCTTCTGTGTTCACAGCGTTTACTTCTTCGCGGCGAAGTCGGGCGGATCGACGAGGCTCTACGGAGGTGAGTGGTAGGGGAGCTCTTTCTCGAGGTCTCCTCTCCGGAGTGTGTTTGTCTGCCAGGAACCCTAGCAAGGACTTCTTGCTTTCGACGTGCATCCGGAGAATGAGGTCGACGGTGACGGTAGTCTTGCTCATGAGCTTAGCTCGTACTGCCTCTTTGCAGTACTTAACTCCGTCATCCCATGCGCAATAGAGTGCCTGGCCTAGCTCCTTGTTCTTGTGGGCTCGAAGACAGTCGCCGACTCTCGCGAACAGCACCGACCGGTGGTGTTCGTCCAGGTGGATTAGGTCTTCTTCCATTCCTATGAACTTGGAGTAGGTCGTCAAGACTCGGCCTCCGAGGGTGACGATCGTTTCTCCCTCCTCGAACTGCGTACACCTAGCCCACGCATTCGAGGCTGCTTGCGGCCCGTGGTGCGCCGTGGCGTAGGATTCGTCCAGTTGCCACAGGAGAGTGTCGGCATGCAGAAGTGCGTAACCGCCTCCGGTTCTCAGGTCGTTGTTGTACATCACTGTGTCGGAGAGCGCTTTCCGAACCAACGACTCCACGCGAGGGTTGTTTCCTCCGCGTGCCTTGTTCTTGGCCGAGTTGAGTATCCTCTGCAGCATGTGCTCCCATGCGCACCCTGCCCGCAGGCAGTCTCGCCAGGTCGTAATGAGGTCTCCTCGATACTCCTCCCAGGCGGCCCCCAGTACGTTTTCGTCCTGGTCCCTTAGCTGGGGAGGAAACCTGATCTTCTCAAGGTTTCGAAGGTTCTCATTGACGGCCTTTTCACTCCTGGTGGTATTATACTTGTAAGCCCAGGACGAGATTACGTCTGGCACCCAGAAGGCTCTAGCATTCCAATGCTCGCCCCTATTGTCGGCTTTGGAAGCTAGCACTTCTCGGATGGTCTCGCACTCTGGTGACCGATTTAATGCCTCCAACGTAGTCTCCTGCGATTGGTAGAAGAGTTCGAGGTAGTCATTCACTTTCTCATTCCGGCGGGCTTCTCGCTCTTCATCGTATCCGCCCTCGCGGTCTCGGTCACTGTTTCTCGTGGCATAGCCTCCTCCTCGGGTTTGGTCGGGCCTCGTGTCGCGGAGATCCGACACTTCGGACCGATGGGTGATGTCGGATCGGGCATCCTCTTCGTCGGGACGGTCGGGCGCTGGGCGGCGTCGGCCCTGATAGAAGTCTTGGCCTCTCGAGTCGCCAGGATATCGTGGCGCATCCCACTCTGTCTGCCTCGGCCTATCTTCGTGCTGGGGAAGATTTTCCTCGACGTTGAGTCCCTCCGAGGGTGCTTCATGCCACCGTGTCGCTGCGCAGTGGCTGCTCCTTGGTGGGCCTCTGGGGAACGTCGTTGACTCCGGCGGGTCGGCGTACGTCCGAGCGCTCGTACATCTCGGTGGCCGATCGGGTTCATAGGCGGGCCGCGATGAGGAATCTCTCGGCTCTTCTGGGTCGCGGTGCCTTGGGTTGGGACGGCGTTCGGGTTCGCTCTCCCGCTCCCATTGACCCGCGTCTCTCAGCTGTAGCTGACCTCGTGGTTCTGGGTTTTCTTCCTGGCCCTCGTCGTTTGCCCTTTGGCGTTGCCGATGGGGGGACTCTGACCTTCGGGGTGGCGGTTGTACGTATTGTGGGCGGGCCGCTCTCTCAGCTTGAGACTGGGCTGTAGCCTCCATGGCTTCTCTCTCGGCCCGTAGCATGAACATCAGATCACGTACTTCGGTCATTGATTCTTCATAAGCTCGTCGTTGCTCTTGAGACATCGTTGAGACTGACTCTGAGGGTCGGTTGGGCGCGGCAGGTACGTAGTCGCGGTATGCGGGTGATTGGATCTCTCTCCTGACTGGTGGCACGACTGTCTGGGTCGGCTGCTCCGGGCGTGGTTCACTTTCGTCGATCGTTATGGGCCGCGCCGGGCGGATTGTAGTCTCGACTTCACTGACTTCTGCTCCAGTCGGTCCCCCTGGAAGTCGTGGGGTGGCTACTTCTCTTGGTCTCGGCTCTTCCGCAGCCGGCGTGACGCTGGGTGGAGTAGGTTCCACTGTTGACGGCTCTGCTGCTGTCAGCGGGGTCGGGGTGACTAGAGGAGCCGTGACGACAACCGGTTGGGGCTCAGGTGGCTCTTGGACGGCCGTCGTATCACTTATTGGCTCAATCAGGTCAGGTAGTGGAGGTACGATCGGAGAGGCAGTCTCCTCAGGGGGTGGTTCTTCTGTCCTCTGCGCATCATCCTCTGGCGTGGGCGAGGATGGTGGTGAGGGTCGCGGCGACGCCGGCGGAGACGATGACGGCGGCGGAAGTCCGCAAAGCCACACCCGTGTCGAACGAGGCGGCGCCGGAAGTTCTGTGCAGTCGTCTTCGGGAGGGGTAAGTTCTTGCTCGCCCATCCGCCGTCGAATGGACGCGCGCACGAACCCCTCAAGGGTCTCTCCGACGGGTTCGGTAGTCGGGCGCTTGCGTTCCAGTGGCTGTAGGGTGTCGGCGCAGTAGCCATGCATCTCTTGCGGTAGGCACTTTCCGCATAGGAGTTGATCGCAGACGAGGCACGGCTCGCGGGAGTCTTGAGGAGTGTTGCATTCATAGCACGGTCCGCTACGCTCTCGGTCGGCCATATTGGGAGAGGTGGCGACGGCGTTGGGGTGACTCCCGAGGTGTGCAACGACGTTGGCTTCGGCCGCGAGGTGCTCGCCGTGGCACGTGTGGCCGGATATGTCCCTTGGAGGATCGCTGTTCCTCTTGGCGCGCGCGTGCACGGAGCAGAACTTCATGCCGCAGCCATTGCAGGACTGTAGGCCGCTACTGCGTGCGTCTTTGCAACCACACCTCATCTCGCACTGGGAGTTGCCACCCCTGCACTTGTAGTAGTCGGCGATGTACTCGCCCGTTGGGTCACCGTTGGCGACACACCGTGCGCATCGCTCCTTCGGCAGTTCCACCAACGTGAGCTCAGATCCAGGAGCGCACGTGGGAAACATTGCTTGTGCCGGCACCCAGCAGAACTCGCATGCCGGGTTTGGTTGGCAGCACGGCCCACGGAAGCAGCCAGGGTCAGTTGCACTGATGCCAGTGCAGTAGTACGTGGTGGACTTTCCGCACGAAGTGCAGTCCATGGAGCGCGGCGTGCGCACCTGAGACTGGTCCATGATGTTCACGCCGGAGGAGACGAGCTGCTGCTGCCCGGCGCTGCTGGGCGACGACGGTGGTGGCGCTCTGTCTTTTCCATTGCCGTCTCGGGCGTGGACTCCATCGTCTGGTGGGCCCGCCGGCGGGTCGGGATACAATTGGTCTCGCGGCGGGGCGGGTTCTCCGATTTCCACGTCATCGGTTGACGTCGCGAGTTTCTCGTAGGGTAACGTCGATTGGCGGATGAGACTTTGAGTTGCCAGCTTCCAGAGTTCATTGGCCTTGCTCACTGTTCCCCGATCGCTTTGCACCACGTCTAGGGCTCGGCTCACGGTGGGGTAGCTTCGCGCCCAACCTTCGAAGAGCGTCGGTGGAGTGGCTTTCACCAGGTTCGTCGCTTCTGAGGGCGGCGGAGAAGGTGGCGGCGACGGTGGGAGGCCTCTCGCCTTGCTTCGATGTTGGTCAGTGTCGGGTCGGCTGCAAGGTTGACACCTGACTGACTTTCGCTGGAGGTACATCGGGCGCCAATGTGGGCATCTCCTGTTTTCTGGAATGACGAGGCCTTGGGGGAACGGGTCCTTCTTGGTGGACCACTTGGATTCCTTTAGGAGGCCCGTCAAGGATGGGGGTCCGCACCGTTGCTCCGCTGGGCAAGCTTCACGGTCATGGAACCTTGCCCCCCAGACTTCCCTGAACCTTGCTAAGAGTCGGAGGTTGAGCGCCTCAACTTCAGGGTGTTCGTCTACCTTTTCTTTGGTCATGCACTCGTAGAACTTCTGGGCGATTTCGTTGCTCCTTTTGAACAGCAGTTTCCTAGCGTGTCGCGGGGACTTTGATAGCGGATCGTCAAGATTGAGTTTGTACAACTGTATCCAGTAAACATTAGTCAGTCTCCATGCGAATTCGGCTGGTGTTTCTCCGATGTCGACGCTGCGGGAGATCGTTTTCCACTCGACATTCTGACACGTGTCTAAGCCAGCGCTGTCTGGCTGGGCCCTAAAGGCGCGAGGGGCTTCCTTGCCTTGGGCTGGCACTGCGTTTCCATAACTCCTCTCAAAGTCTTTTCGGCTGTACAGAGGGTGTAGGCGCGCCTCGCATGCTTGAGTAGAGGCGACGACGTGGGATGACTTGCTTGCATCGCGTGAGTGAGGGTGGGAGCCCACCAAGGATGGGGAAGAGGGCAGCATGTCGAGTCCGCTGCCGCTGGCTTGCGACGGCGGCTCGGCTTGGTGTCCCGGCTGCAGATGCGCTCGGGCCGCTTTGCGTCTCTCTGCGTGGTTCCCATCGTTGAGGGGCGGCTCATTGTCTCGTCCGAACTGTTGCTCTAAGGGCGGTATGCCGGTGTCGAGCCATAACCC
>MDSY01102972.1_pt1 | contig 16057 bp, 10 predicted proteins | sample 811131 | NCBI WGS metagenome assembly MDSY01 (sample SAMN05326643, study PRJNA326480) | marine metagenome | isolation source: seawater | place: Atlantic Ocean: South West | collected 2010
GAAAACCAACAGCCTCAAGGACAATCACTAACATAACCATACCTGCCCCTGGAACTGCAGCTGAGCCGATAGAAGCTAATAAGGCTGTAATTATTATTATTAATTGATCTGTAAAGGTTAAGTCAAAACCTAAAGCTTGAGCTATAAAAACCGCTGCTACAGCTTGATACAAACTTGTTCCATCCATATTAATTGTAGCTCCTACTGGCAACACAAAACTAGAAACTTCTTTATCTACTCCTATGTGTTCTTCGACTCTTTCCATGGTTACAGGAAGTGTCGCTGCACTAGAACTTGTAGAAAAAGCTAATAATTGTGCAGGACTTAATTGTTTTAAAAATACAATTGGATTTTTCTTTGTGAAAATACGCAGTAAAATCATGTAAAAAGTAATCATTAACAACAATCCACCAACCACTGTAAAAGCATATTTTAGTAATGCTAATAAAAGGTCTGGATCGTTTGAAGAAACCACTACATTGGCCAATAAAGCAAAAACAGCATAAGGAGCAAACAACATTATTAAATCTACCATTTTTAAAACAACTTCATTTAAAGAATCAAAGAACTTTTTTAAAGGTTTAGATTTTTTCTCTCCGATAAGTAGCATAGAAATTCCTAGAAAAATAGTGAAGAAAATAACTTGTAACATCGATTTATTATCACCCATTGCTTTAATTGCATTGTCTGGAACCATATCTATCATGAACTGTAAAGGGCCACTGCTTATTTGTTTTGAAGCTTCAGATAGTTTAGATTTAACCCCTACACTATTTGCATATGTTTCTGTTAATTTATGAATTGTTTCATCAGAAATACCCTCTCCTGGCTTAACAATATTGACCAACAACAATCCGATTGTTATCGCAATAACTGTTGTTCCTATGTATATAGATATCGTTTTTAAACCAATATTTTTAAATTTTGAAATGTCTTTTAAATCTGAAATCCCTTTCACTAATGAAGCAATAATTAGAGGGACTGCGATTAGCTTCAGCATTTTTACAAAAATACTTCCAAATGGGTTTATCCAATTTGAAATAAAACTGGCACCACCTTCCAGACCAGTCATTCCTAGTCCAAATAGGATACCAAAAATCATTCCTATTAAAATTTTCCAATGCAATGCTAATTTTTTCATTTGTGTAATTTTAGTATTATTCAAGGTAGAAAGGTAGAAAAAAAATACCAACTCAAGGTGATTATTTTAGAGTGGTTAATAAGTAACATATATACTTGATAAATAGGACTTTTTAAAAATAAATACTGTCAGCGATGTTCCTAATTAAAATAAAATAACTTTAATAATTTTAGTTATTGTAACAAGATTTATAAATGCTTTCATACACAGGTAAAATATTTTCTAATGAAAACTTTTTAGTATGTTCTCTTGCATTTTCTTTAAAAGTCTCCAAAATTTGATCGTTTTCTAAAATAGAAACCGCATTATCTGCCATGTCCTGTACGTCTCCAAGATCACTTAAATAGCCGGTTACTCCATGAATATTAACCTCGGGCAAACCTCCTGTATTTGTAGATATTACTGCTGTTTTAGCCGCCATAGCTTCCAAAGCAGCCAAACCAAAACTTTCAGTTTGAGAAGGCAATAAAAAAACATCAGAATAACATAGAATTTTAGAAACATCAGAACTGTTTCCAAAGAAAAGAACCTCTTTAGAAATTTGTAATTTATTTACTAGGTGCTCAGCTTTCGCTCTATCGGGACCTTCACCTATTAATAATAGTTTTGAAGGAATTGTTTTTTGAACCTCATAAAAAACGTTGATAACATCTTCTATTCTTTTAACAGGTCTAAAATTACTCACATGAGTTAAAATTCGTTCATTGGGGTTTGCTATTGCAATTCTGTTACACTTTAATTGATGAACTTTATCATATTTCTGTGTATCAATAAAATTATGAATAACATGAATATCATTTTTAATAGTAAATAATTTATTGGTTGTCTTTCTTAAGTCATTTGAAACTGATGTCACAACATCTGAATTATTTATACTAAATTCTACAGCTGACTTATATGTTGGATGGCTTCCTACAAGGGTAATATCTGTTCCGTGAAGGGTTGTAACAACTTTTACAGAAATACCTTTTTCATGTAACATTTGCTTAGCCATATAAGCTGCATATGCATGTGGTATAGCGTAATGTACATGTAAAACTTCTAAATGATATTTTTCTACAACTTCTACGATTTTACTTGATAAAGCTAATTCATAGGGTTGGTATTGAAATAAAGGATATTCTTCCAAAAGAACTTGGTGAAAATGTAAATGATGAGAAATAAAATCCAAGCGAACGGGTTGATTATATGTAATAAAATGTATTTCATGACCTTTATCTGCTAAAGCCATTCCTAATTCTGTTGCAACAACTCCACTTCCTCCAAATGTTGGGTAACAAACAATTCCTATTTTCATTCTAACTATTGAAAAATTAATTTAATGATTGTAAATATAACAGTATTATTGCTGTTATATTCTAAATAAAAGCATAAAAAAACCTACAATAAAATTGCAGGTTTTTGAACTATAAATATAAGTTTTAATGTTAGTAATCTCCCAAGGTTTCTGGGTTTTGATTCAATGCGTCTTCTAATTGATCATTACTTGGTGCTTTTCCATGCCAAGCGTGCGTGTGCATCATGAAATCTACGCCGTTACCCATTTCTGTGTGTAGTAAAATACAAACAGGTTTTTCTTTTCCTAATCGTGTTTTTGCTTCTGATAATCCAGCTAAAATTGCATCAATATCGTTTCCTTTTTCAACATCCAATACTGTCCAACCAAAAGCTTCAAATTTTGCTTTGATACTACCCATTGGTAAAACTTCATCAGTGGATCCATCAATTTGTTTTCCGTTTAAATCAATCGTAGCAATTAAATTGTCAACCTTTTTTGCTGATGCGTACATAATTGCTTCCCAATTTTGACCCTCTTGCAATTCACCGTCTCCATGAAGGGTATATACTATTTTATCATCATTATTTAACTTTTTAGCTTCAGCAGCTCCAATACCAACAGACATTCCTTGTCCTAGAGAACCGGAAGCAATTCTTACACCAGGTAAATTTTCATGTGTTGTGGGATGCCCTTGTAAACGGGAATTTAACAATCTAAAAGTGGCTAGTTCTGATACAGGAAAAAAACCACTATGAGCCAATACACTGTAAAAAACAGGAGAAATATGTCCATTTGAAAGGAAAAATAAATCTTCATTTTTTCCATCCATAGTGAAGTCGGTAGTATACTCCATCACTTCTTGATATAAACAAGTAATAAACTCGGCGCATCCAAGAGAACCACCAGGATGACCAGAATTAACAGCATGTACCATGCGTAAAATATCTCTTCGAACTTGTTGCGTAAAATCTTGTAATTGTTGTGTTGTTGGCATTTTATAGTTTTTGATATATAATGACAAAAGTAATTTTTTTAGTCTCAATTAACAAGATTATTTATGAGCAAAAAAAAGGGTTATTAACAATTATGAGATACTTTCAAAATTATATTTTACTCATTACTATAAATTAAGTTTTTTGTTTCTTTTTTTTCGCAGCAGGAAACAAGACATTATTTAAAATTAAACGATAACCAGGGGAAGTAGGATGTAATTCTAACTCTGTTTTTGGATCTCCAATTCGATGCGTATAATCTTCAGGGTCATGTCCACCATAAAAAGTAAACATTCCTTTTCCTTTTGTTCCGTGAATATACCTTGCCTCTCTATTTGTTGTGTTTTCTCCTAATATCAATACATTGGATTTTATAGTATTTCGGTCAAATGCCGTAGTTTGCCCCATAAAACCCTTGACTAATTGAGTATGATTTTGAGTTAACATTGTAGGAACAGGATCCCATTTTGCAGAAAATTCAATCAATGAAAAATAATCTGAGGTTCTCACTACTTTACGTTTTCGTGTCATATCAATACTAGAAAATTCGTAAGTAATTGGATTTTGTATTAATTGATAATCTTTGAAAGCAAATGTTTTGTTAAAATTAATTTTAGATTGGTAATTAGATTCTGAGAGATCTCCGTCAAACATAGATTCAACAATATCGACACCTTCTGCAGATAAAGCGATATCAAAACTGTCGGTAGCAGAACACATCGCAAACATAAACCCACCACCAATAACATAATCTCTAATTTTTTTTGCAACTGCTAATTTTTGATGAGAAACTTTTTTAAAACCCAATTCAGTAGCCAATTTCTCTGCATTTATTTTTCCTTTAATATACCAAGGAGCTGATTTAAATGCTCCATAAAAACGTCCATATTGACCTGTAAAATCTTCATGATGAAGATGAAGCCATTCATATAATAGCAGCTTATCTTCCATTACTTCTTTATCATAAATGACATCAAAAGGAATTTCGGCATAGGTTAAGACCATTGTAACTGCATCATCCCAAGGCATTTTATCTTTGGGTGAGTATACCGCAATTTTTGGAGCCTTTTCTAAAATTACTGCATCCTGATTAGAAGATGGAGAAGAAATTTGTTCTAGGATTATTTGTGCTTTTGCATCAGAAATTAGTTGGTAAGAAACCCCTCGAATCGTACATTCTTTTTCTATAATTTTATTGTTTTCTATTAGAAAGGCACCACCATCATAATTTAACAACCATTTAGATTTTAATCCTAGTTCCAAACCAAAATAAACAATACCATAAGCTTTGAGATGATTTTTTTGCTGATCATGACTCATGGGTACATAAATAAAGGACCCTAAAATTGTATTAGACATTAAAAGAAAGATCACTATGGATATACTTTTTTTCATTTTAAATACTTAAAGAAATGATTTCTGTCTAACAGTTATTTATTACTATGGTTTGATGTTTTTTTACTTAAAAAGGAATATCATCTGTTTGATCACCAAATGCGTCTTTTGGTTCTATTCGTTGATCTGGAAAAACATCGTCTGGGAAATCTGTATTCATCGAAGATTGAAATTCTGAACTAAAACCCTCTTCTAAATCTGAAAATTTTGCCAAATGCCCCGTGAATTTTAAACGAATATTATCTAAACCACCATTTCTGTGTTTTGCGATTATAAATTCTCCTTGACCTTCACAAGGAGTGTGTTCGTCGTCATCCCATTCTGTCATCCCATAATATTCTGGACGAAAAATAAAAGAAACAATATCTGCATCTTGCTCAATGGCACCAGATTCACGTAAATCAGACAATAGAGGTCTTTTACTTCCTCCACGAGTTTCCACAGCACGAGATAACTGCGATAAGGCAATTACAGGTACTTCAAGTTCTTTTGCCAATGCTTTTAAATTTCTTGAAATCATGGAGATTTCTTGTTCACGGTTCCCTCCTGCTTTTCCACCAGCAGTCATTAACTGTAAATAATCAATAACAATAATTTTAACATTGTGTTGAGAGACCAATCTTCTCGCCTTTGCACGTAAATCAAAAATGGATAAAGAAGGGGTATCATCTATAAAAATTGGTGCATCAGATAATTTTTTAACTTTTACGTTAAGTTGTTCCCATTCATGGGGCTCCAAATTACCTTTTCTTAATTTTTCAGAGGTCAATCCTGTTTCTGAGGAGATCATTCTTGTAATTAACTGAACTGATGACATCTCAAGTGAAAACACTGCAACTCCATGATTAAAATCAATGGCCATATTTTTTGCCATTGAAATCACAAAAGCAGTTTTTCCCATACCTGGACGTGCTGCAATAATTACTAAATCTGAGGGTTGCCAACCAGAAGTTAGCGCATCTAATTTGGTAAAACCAGTAGCTAAACCAGACATTCCCTCTTGATTTCCTATCTCTTGAATTTTCTTTAAAGCTTGTTTTACCAATGAACCGGCCTCTTCCGAACTTTTCTTTAAATTTCCTTGGGTGACTTCAAAAAGCTTTCCTTCTGCATCATCTAAAAGATCAAAAACATCTGTACTTTCATCATACGCGTTTTCTATGATCTCACTTGAAATTGAAATCAATCTTCGCTGGATAAATTTTTGAAGAATAATTCTAGCATGAAATTCAATATGTGCCGAAGATGCTACTTTTTGTGTCAAACGAATTAAAAAAAAAATCACCACCAACAAATTCTAATTTTCCATTCTTTTTTAACAAATTGGAGACTGTCAAAAGGTCTATGGGTTCGGAATTTTGGAATAATTCATAAATTGCTGCGTATATTTCTTGATGTTTTGCATCATAAAAAGCATCAGAACTTAGAATATCTATTACATCATCGATTCCTTTTTTATCAATCATCATTGCTCCAAGTACTGCTTCTTCTAACTCTACAGCTTGAGGAGGGATTTTACCTTTTTCAAGACTTATGATTCTTGATTTATCTATCTTTTTACCTGCTAATGATGTTGTTTTTTCCATTGTTACAAATGTACTTTTTTAGGTTGAATGTAGTTTCTAAAAAAGAACTTTAATTTGTGAACATTAATTGTAAACAAATATGTTATTATCTTGTTAATAAACAGATAACTTTGATAATGAAGTGGTATTTTTACGATTATGAAGTGGAATAAAAAACATATTTTTCTAATCGTTTTATTACCAGTACAAATACTGCTGATAAAATTAGCTTCAAAAAACCCTGAATTTATAGAGCGTTATTATTCCAACGGAGTATATCCCTATATTTCATCTTTTTTAAGATTTTTTTTAGGTTGGATTCCTTTTTCAGTAGGTGATTTACTATTGGCCTTTGGTGTATTTAATTTGGTTCGTTTCCTGTACATATTAATTCGAACGCGCTTCAAAAATTTGGTTCCAAAATTAATTCATTTAGGTGCTGTTCTATCTGTAATTTATTTTTTATTCTATTTTTTATGGGGATTAAATTACTATAGAGCCCCCCTAGCAGAGGCATTGGATTATAAAAATCAAAACTACACTACTATTCAACTTCAACATGTAACAGAAACTATTATTGAAAAATTAAATAATATCCAATATACTTTAACTAAAAATGACACTTTAAAAGTAGCGAACCCTTATTCTCAAAAAGATATGTATGCAATTGCTATTGAAGGTTATAAAAATTTATCAAATGATTTTTCTCAATTAAACTATGAATATCCTTCTATAAAGAGTTCATTAGTTAGTTTTTTACAAACTTACAATCATACTTCAGGATATTTGAACCCTTTGACAGGTGAAGCACAAGTAAATGATAAAATACCTAAAACATCTTATCCAACAACTACCTGTCATGAAATGGCACATCAAATTGGATTTGCTGCAGAAAATGAGGCCAATTTTATAGGTTTTTTAGCCGCTAATTACAATGACGACCCCTATTTTAAATATGCAAGTTATAGAATGGCTTTTGGATACTGTATTTCAGAACTAAGAAAACGTGATGCCAATTTATCAAAAAAACTTTGGGAGAGGGTAAACTATGGAATAGTAAAAGACTTTAAAGAAAGTTACGATTTTTGGCAGCGTTATAAAAATCCTTTTGAACCGATTATAAAAAAAGGCTACAATGCCTATTTAAAAGCCAACAACCAAGACCAGGGAATTAAGTCTTATAATTATGTGGTCGATTTGTTGATTTGTTACTTTGAATCAAAAGCAAAGGAATAGGATCCCTCATGAAATTTTCTTAATTTTAAAAATTCCTAAGATTTATTTGAGACCCTGTCTAAATTTAATCTCTTATAATTTACAATTTTTAAATAGAATTAATATGAAGAATCTATTTTTGCTTTTTTCTTTAATGTGTAGTTTTTCGTTATATGCACAGGACTATTTTCCAACAAATTCAGGAGTAAAAACTTCATCAAAAACAATAGTTGCTTTTACAAATGCAACGATTTATGTCACTTCAGAAAAAGTAGTTAAAAAAGGTACTTTACTCATTGCAGATGGTAAAGTAATTCAAGTTGGAACATCTGTTAATCTTCCCAGAGGAACACAGATTATTAATCTTTCAGGAAAATCCATCTATCCGTCTTTTATCGATATCTATTCTAGTTTTGGTATTAAAAAACCAAAAAAATCTTCTGTAAATTATACAAAAACACAATATGAAGCTTCCAGAGATGGATATTATTGGAACGATCATATTAGACCAGATATAAATCCTATAAAATCGTTCTCATATGACAAAAAAGATGCATTAGAATTAATAAAGGCTGGGTTTGGTGTAGTAAATACCCACATGGAAGATGGAATTATTAGAGGAAATGGTATTCTAGTAGCTTTAAATTCTAATTCAACAGATGCTTACAGAATCTTAGATTCAAAATCTGCCCAATACCTCTCCTTTTCAAAAAGTAGTGCTTCAAGACAAGCTTATCCTAGCTCTAAAATGGGAGCAATAGCCCTTTTGCGTCAAGTCTACAATGATGCTTATTGGTATGCACAAGGGAAAATGAAAAATAAGGATATGGCTTTGAAAGCACTCAATAAAAATAAAAATTTAGTTCAAATTTTTAAGACAAACAACTTATTAGATGTATTTAGAGCTGACAAAGTAGGTGATGAATTTGGAATTCAATATACTATTGTTGGATCTGGGGAAGAGTTTGAAAGGATAGAAGATGTGAAGAATTCAAAAGCCAATTTTATTATTCCTGTTAATTTTACAAAAGCATATGATGTTTCTAACCCTTTGTTAGCCCAACAAATCTCTCTTAGAGATATGAGAAAATGGAACCAAGAACCCTCCAACCTAAAAGTCTTACATGAAAATGGTGTTCGTTTTGCTTTAACTACCCATTCTTTAAAATCGGTAGCTTCCTTTCATAAAAACATTCAAAAAGCCATACAATATGGTTTTAATAGAAAAGCAGCATTGGCCTCATTAACAACTATACCAGCTGCTATTATTGGAAATAATACTATTGGTAATTTAAATACAGGAAGTCATGCCAACTTTATCATTACTTCTGGAGATGTTTTTAATTCTAAAACAATCATTTATGAAAACTGGGTTCAAGGAACCAAAAATAGTATTCAAGACATGCATATCAAAGATCTTTCTGGGACCTATATGTTGCATGTAAATAATCAAAATTATGAACTAACGATTACTGGCAAAGGCGCTGATCAAAAAGGAGTAATAAAAAAAGATGATAACACAATTACTTCTAAGTTTTCTTACAAAGACAATTGGGTTTCAATCACTTTAAACGACGGTGATATTTACACTAGAATGGTGGGTAAAATTATAAATGCCGCTAATGTTATGAAAGGAAATGCATTTGATTCACAAGAGAATATAACTTATTGGTCTGCAAGTAAAAAAGTGCAAAAACAAGATGAAAAAAAATCAAAATTAAAGAAGACAACAAAAGAGATGATAACTGCGCTACCTGTGAGTTATCCTAACCTTGGTTTTGGAAATTATGAACTTCCAAAAACCGAAACAATTTTAATAAAAAACACCACTGTTTGGACTGGTGAAGACATTGGTATATTAAAGAATACAGATGTTCTTTTAAAAGATGGAAAAATTGTTAAAATCGGAAAAAACCTAAGAGCCAAAAGAGCCAAAAAAATAAATGGAGCAGGAAAACACTTGACCGCTGGTATTGTAGATGAGCATTCACACATTGCTACTTCTGCAGTAAATGAAAGTGCACAAAATTCTTCTGCTGAAGTAAGTATTGAAGATGTTATTGATCCCAATGATATTAATATTTACAGAAACCTTTCGGGTGGAACTACTTCCATACAAATATTGCATGGTTCTGCAAATCCTATTGGAGGACGTTCTGCAATTATTAAACTTAAATGGGGAGAAAATGCAGAAAACCTAATTTACCCAAATTCTCCTAAATTTATAAAATTCGCTCTTGGAGAGAATGTGAAACAATCTAGGTACTCTTATGGAACTCGTTTCCCTCAAACTCGAATGGGAGTTGAGCAAGTGTTTATTGATTATTTTACCAGAGCAAAAGAATACGACCTCATAAAGAAAAGTGGAGCACCATATAGGAAAGATATTGAAATGGAAGCTTTGGTTGAAATTTTAAATGGCGAACGATTTATTTCATGTCACTCATATGTTCAATCAGAAATAAATATGTTGATGAAAGTTGCCGAAAAATTTAATTTTAGAATAAATACTTTCACACATATTTTAGAAGGTTATAAGGTAGCTGACAAAATGAAAGAACACGGAGTTGGCGCTTCAACTTTCTCAGATTGGTGGGCCTATAAATTTGAGGTGAATGATGCTATTCCATACAATGCAGCCATTATGCACAATGCAGGTGTAACTGTTGCAATAAATTCTGATGACAGAGAAATGTCTAGGCGATTAAATCAAGAGGCTGCAAAAACAATTAAATATGGTGGACTGTCAGAGCTAGATGCATGGAAAACAGTAACTTTAAATCCAGCAAAATTACTACATATAGATGATAAAGTAGGAAGCATTAAAGTTGGAAAAGATGCAGATGTCGTTTTATGGAGTCATCATCCGATGTCTATATATGCAAAAGTTGAAAAAACAATTATTGAGGGAAGGATCTTTTTTGACAGAGAGGAAGATATCAGAAAACGGGGGCTTATCAAAAAGGAGAAAAGTAATTTGATTGATATGATGTTGAAAGAAAAAATAGGAGGAGGTAAAACACAGGTCCCTGTAAAAAGAAAAGATAGAAATTTTGAATGTGATACTTTGGAGGAACTTTAATACTAAAAAAATGATGAAAAATACACTTTATAGCATACTGTTTATACTAGTAGTAGGGAATCTTTTAGCACAACAGACTCCCGCAAACAAACAAAGTCATGCATACAGTATTGAAGGTGCTACGGCTCATATTGGAAATGGGCAAGTAATTGAAAATTCATTGCTCATGTTTAGCAATGGTAAAATTACATTTATTGGAAGTGCTAAGAATAAAATTGCGAGACTAGGCAAAGTTATTAATGCAAAAGACAAACACCTTTACCCTGGTTTTATTGCCGCAAACTCAACTTTAGGCTTAGTCGAAATAGACGCAGTAAAGGCGAGTGATGACCAAAGGGAAATAGGGATTATGAATCCTCATATAAGGAGTTTAATAGCGTATAATACCGAAAGTAAGATCATTGAATCTATGAGGCCAAATGGAGTTTTAATGGCACAGATTTCACCCAGAGGAGGGACTCTTTCTGGAATGTCATCAATCGTTCAGTTCGATGCCTGGAATTGGGAAGATGCTGCGATTAAGATGGATGACGGAATACACATGAATTGGCCTGGAAGTTTTACGCAAGGTCAAGTGCAGTTGGGAAAAGATGTCGTTATGAAACCAAATCTAAAATATCCACAAAATTTAAAGAAAATTAAATCATACCTGACCAATGCAAAAAATTATTTGGAAGGTGATCATACAAAAAAACACCTGCCTTATCAAGCTACAAAGGGCTTGTTTAATGGATCTAAGAAATTATTTATTCATGTAAATGGTCAAAAAGAAATTATAGACGCTGTTACAACATGTAAACAAAGTGGAATTAAAAACATAGTGATTATTCATGCTGATGGTGCAAATTACATTGCTGATTTTTTGCTAAAAAATGATGTTTCAGTAATTTTAGACAGACCTCATAAGAATCCTAATAGTGAAGATGAAGGATATGATGACACCTATACAATAGCAAAAAAATTATTAGACAAAGGCTTATTGGTATGCATTGGTATGGAGGGTGAAATGGAACGAATGAGTAGTAGAAATCTTCCTTTTTATGCTGGTACATTTGCTGCACATGGATTAGACAAAGAAACTGCCTTACAGCTTATAACCTTCAATACTGCTAAAATTCTTGGAATTGACAATTTAGTTGGAAGTTTAGAAATTGGGAAAGATGCCACTTTATTTATTTCTAAAGGTGATGCTTTAGACATGCGGGGAAATATATTAACCGATGCTTTTATACAGGGGAGAAAAATTAGTTTAGAAACCCACCAAACTAAGCTATGGAAACGATATTCCAACAAATACAGTAAGTAAATACACTATTGATTCTTTTCTAAGTAAAAACGTATTATTCGCTATATTTGCAACAATGAAGGAAATCACTAGTATTCAAAACTCGTATATAAAAAACTTAGTCAAGCTTCAAGATAAAGCTCGAGAAAGAAAAAAACAAGGACTTTTTATTATTGAAGGAAAACGAGAAATTTCATTGGCAATTTCTTCGAAATATGAGTTTGATAGCATTTTGTTTTGCCCAAATATTATTTCTGAAAATGAGATTATTCAACTTTTAGATCAAAACATAAATAGAATAGCGATTTCAAAAGAAGTGTATCAAAAATTAGCTTACAGGTACTCTACAGAGGGTGTTTTAGCCCTGGCAAAAGTGAAAGATTTTTCACTCAATAAAATTATATTACCTACTAAACACCCCTTAATTCTTGTTGCTGAAGGAATCGAAAAACCTGGAAATATTGGTGCACTTTTAAGAACGGCTGATGCGGCAAATGTTGATGCTGTTTTTATTGCAGATCCAAAAAGTGATTTGTACAACACCAATATCATTAGATCAAGCGTTGGTTGTGTTTTTACCAATCAAATTGCTCAAGGAACTTCAGAAGAAATCATTACTTTTCTCCAAAGAAACAATATCAATATATATGCAGCAACCTTGCAGAATTCAAATGAATATTACAAACAAGATTTCACGAACAGTGCTGCAATAATTGTTGGAACGGAAGCTACAGGCCTATCAAATATTTGGAGAACAGTTGCGACTCAACACATCAACATTCCAATGCAAGGTAAGATTGACTCCATGAACGTATCAGTTTCGGCGGCTATTGTTATTTATGAGGCTCTCAGGCAAAGAAAATCTAAACAATAAAAAATGCAAGCTTCTTCATTATTTTACACCATTATCTCCATATTAATTGTAAGTTTTATTGTTGATAAAATGATAAATATCCTTAATGAAGGATATTTCGATAAAAAAATACCGGAAAAATTAAAAGATATTTACAATCACGATACTTATGAAAAGTCTCAAGCATATAAAAAAACGAGTGCTAAATTCTCAAATATTAGCTCTTTAATATCAATAATTTTAACCGTGACTTTCTTTTTAATAGAAGGCTTTGCATATTTAGATCGTTTTGCTAGGAGTTTTTCAGAGCATCCCATTCTAATCGCTTTGATTTTTTTCGGTATCATTGTCTCAGTTTCAGAAATTATTACGACCCCCCTATCCTACTACAACACCTTTGTAATTGAAGAAAAGTTTGGATTTAATACATCATCAAAACAAATATTCTGGATTGATAAGATTAAAGGCTTATTAATGAGTTTTGTATTAGGTGGCGGAATTTTATCTATCGTTATTTGGTTTTATCTTTTAACAGGAAGTAATTTTTGGATTTATTCATGGGTTCTTGTAACCTCTTTTTCTTTGTTTTTAAATATGTTTTATGCAAAGCTGATTGTACCGCTGTTTAATAAACAAACTCCGTTAGAAAACGGAGTATTGAAATCTGCTATAGAAGACTACAGTAAAAAAGTGGGGTTTACCATCAATAATATTTTTATTATTGATGGTTCTAAAAGGTCTACAAAAGCGAATGCCTATTTCTCTGGTTTTGGTTCTCAAAAAAGAATTACCTTATATGATACATTAATACATAAGCTAGACACAGACGAGATTATAGCTGTTTTGGCGCATGAAGTGGGGCATTATAAAAAAAACCACATTATTTTTAATATGATTACTTCTGTTCTACTTTCAGGATTAACACTCTATATCTTATCGTTGTTTATTAATTCACCACTGCTATCAGCTGCTTTAGGTGTAACTATTCCTAGTTTTCATATAGGTTTAATTGCCTTTGGTATTTTATATACCCCTATCTCTGAAATTACAGGGTTATTTATAAATTATATGTCTAGAAAATTTGAATATCAAGCAGATAATTATGCAAAAGACACCTTCAATGAAAAGGCTTTAATAACATCGCTAAAAAAATTATCAAAGAATAGTTTGAGTAATCTAACGCCACATCCAGCATTTGTTTTTAAGCATTATTCACATCCAACTCTCTTAGATAGAATAAAAAATTTAGAATCTTAATTACTTGTTTGTTAACATTCTTATTCATAATTTCACTAATCATATGATCATTATTTAAAATTAGTTTTGAGATATACCGCAACTATAGAAGAGGAGAATAAAGAAATAACAAAACGTTATAAAGATTTGCTAAAGGGAACTTATGAAGTTTTGTCTAAAAAAGATAAAGATTTAATAAGAAAAGCCTTCGATATTGCTTTAGATGCACATTCTAATCAGCGAAGAAAAACAGGTGAACCTTATATTTTTCACCCAATTGCTGTTGCTAAAATTGTTGCGAATGAAATTGGTTTAAATGCGACCTCCATTGCATCTGCTTTGTTACATGATGTTGTTGAAGATACTACCTATACCATTGATGATATGGAGCATCTTTTTGGAAAACCTATTGCAAAAATTGTAAAAGGACTCACAAAAATATCCCGATTAAACAAAGAGCAAGATGCTTCCATACAAGCGGAAAATTTCAGAAAAATGCTCTTAACACTAAATGATGATGTAAGAGTTATCTTAATTAAGATTGCAGATCGACTCCACAATATGCAAACAATGGATGCAATGCCTGTTGACAAACAGGTTAAAATAGCTTCAGAGACTTTATATATTTATGCTCCTTTGGCGCATAGATTAGGGTTGTATAATATAAAAATAGAGTTAGAGGATTTAGGATTAAAATACACAGAACCAGAGTCTTATAATAGTATTCTAAATAAAATAACAGAAAGTAAAGTAGATCAACAAAATTATTTAAAGCGATTTGAAAACACTCTAAAATCGGGTTTAGACAAAGAGAATTTTGATTACGAAATAAAGGGACGTTTTAAGTCTATTTATTCGATCCGAAAAAAAATGATAACGCAAAACGTAACATTCAATGAAGTGTATGATAAGTTTGCCATCAGAATTATATACAAACCTAATTCGAATGATGATAAGTTTGATGCTTGGAAAATTTATACTATTGTTACAGATTATTTTAAACCCAATCCTTCTCGACTAAGAGATTGGATCTCACAACCAAAATCAACTGGTTATGAAGCACTTCATATTACAGTTGTCGGTCCTGATTCGCAATGGGTTGAAGTTCAAATTCGTTCAAGTAGAATGAATGAAATAGCAGAAAAAGGTTATGCTGCTCATTTTAAATACAAACAAGGAGAAAGTAAAGACGACGGATTAGAAAGTTGGCTTAATAAATTAAAAGAAACACTAGAAACTCAAAGTTTAAATGCAGTTGATTTTGTAGAAAACTTTAAACTAAACCTATATTCAAAAGAAATTTATGTTTTTACCCCCAAAGGAGATTTAAAATCATTACCCAAAGATGCTACTGCTTTGGATTTTGCTTTTTCAATTCATACAGATGTTGGGTTAAAATGTAGAGGAGCAAAAGTTAATGGAAAATTAATGCCTCTTAGTCATCAACTTAAAAGTGGTGACCAAATCGAAGTAATAACCACGACCACTAATAAACCAAATTCTAGATGGTTGGATTTTGTTATTACAGCCAGAGCAAAAGGAAAAATTAGAGCAGCGCTAAAAGAGGAAGAAAAGTTGATTTCTGAGGAGGGTAAAGCGATTCTAATGCGAAAACTACGTCACTTAAAAATCTCTTTTAACGAAAAGACAATCAATGAGTTGGTGAACTATTTCAAATTAAGAACTAGTTTTGATTTATTCTTTAGAATAGGAAATGGAGCCATAGATAATTCGCAGTTAAAATCTTTTGTATCCATGCGAAACAGCAAAATATTAAACTTCTTTAAAGCAAAATTAAGAAGAAATTCGGTTGCAAAAGAGGCTTTAAATATAGAAGAAGTATCTCATAAATATGACTCCTTAGTATTTGGTAAAGAAGAACAAAAATTAGATTATAAATCTTCAAAGTGCTGTAATCCAATTTCTGGAGACAAAGTTTTTGGATTCGTTACTATTAATGACGGCATAAAAGTTCATAAAATGAATTGTTCCAATGCAATTTCTCTTCAATCTA
>MDSY01039437.1_pt1 | contig 16052 bp, 15 predicted proteins | sample 811131 | NCBI WGS metagenome assembly MDSY01 (sample SAMN05326643, study PRJNA326480) | marine metagenome | isolation source: seawater | place: Atlantic Ocean: South West | collected 2010
TCTCTAACAATTATATCTACAGCTTTAATTGATACAGGAAGTAGAATGGACGAAGTAATCTTTGAAGAATTTAAAGGAACTGGGAACAGTGAAACAGTACTAGATAGAAAAATTGCAGATAAAAGAATTTATCCAGCTATTGATATTACAAAATCAGGCACTAGAAGAGAAGAGTTATTGTTTGATAAAAATGATCTACAAAAGATGAATGTCCTTAGAAGAATAATTGCCCCAATGGGAACAATGGATGCAATAGAATTTATTAGCTCAAAATTAAAAGATACAAAAAGTAACGCTGAGTTCTTTAACTCAATGAATAAGCCAGCTTAAAAAATACCCAAAATTTTTTTTAAGTCGATCAGTTTATCTGAATAGTTTTCCCAATTTTTAATTGAAGATTTATAAATAGGTAAACGAACTTGAGAGAGGCTCGCAGTTGACACGGATTTTTTGTTGCTTTCGGGTGTTAAACATTTTTCGTCCCATGTTAGATCACAATATTCAACAACTTTTTTTATTTCAATTTCTTTGTTAGTGACTAATTTTTGATAGTCCATATTATAGATTTGATTATCATGTATATTTTTCCAAAAATTTATTAAATCGGTATATAAATTATAGTATTTCCCAAGGTCTTTTAAGTCGTAAGAAAATCCTATTGACTTTGAGGAGAAAGAATTTTTAAAATTAGACCAACAAACTGCAATTGGATCTCTTTGACAATGAATTATTTTAGCATTAGGAAAGGCTGCTAAAATAAAACCTATCCATTTAAAATTTAATGGAGCTTTATCTATAATAACTTTTTCGGAAATATTGTGTTCATCTAGTTTATTAATATAATGACTTTGACAATTTAGTAATAAATTTTGGATAGAGGTTTGATCATTATCAATTTCAAAAAAGTTATTTTTTTTTAATTCTTTGTTAAAAAACTCAGATAAATAAGGTAGTTCCCCAGCCCCATGAACATCATTGTGGCTAGAGAGTATTTGCTCTGTTAGTGTTGTGCCCGATCTTGGCATTCCAACTATAAAAATCATTTTTTTTTTAGGAGGGCTTATCTTTGAAAATTTATTTTTTGGAAAAAAATTTTTGATTTTTAGAAAAAAATTAATATCATCGTCAATATTATAATTAAGCTGTTGTTTTTCAATTTCATTTGCTTGGGTGATATAATGGAAAGATTTGTCAAATTCTCTTATATCTTCAAAAGCTTTGCCTAAAGCAAATGCTAAAGTTTTGAAATCTTCCTTTACTGTTATATTGGGAGCTTTTTGGATCATATCTTTTAAATGGACATCTTCGCTTGATGTATATTTATGAACCAAACTAATTGCTTTATCAGCTTTAGTATAATTGGGATTAATTTCTAATAATTTTTTATATATATCTGTAGAATTTACAAAGTCACCAATTTGTTGATAGGTATTACCAAGTGTAAATAAAGCTATTTCTTTAAGATTATCATTTTTTGCTACATCGTACGCTTTCTGAAAAAATTTTATTGAACTTTGATGTTTGTTTTTTTTTAAAAAAAAATTTCCATAGTTTAAAAGTGCATCAAAAAAATTAGGGTCTCTTTTTAATGCTTCTTCAAAATAGAATTCTGCTTTGTTAAAATTGTGTAAATTTGAATAAATAAGTCCCAGGTTATTCAAAACAAAAATATTATTTGGTTGCATGTTAAGAGCCTTATTGAGACATACAATCGCTTCCTCATTATTATTTTCAGCACTAAGAGAAAGTGATAAAATATTATAAAATAAAATTTCATCTGGGAATTTATTTATAACTTTTTTTGATTTTGTAATAGCTTCGGAATATCTTTTAGCGTTATAAAGATTAGCAATTATTGATGCCTCTTTCGTTAAATATTTAATATTATTCATAAATGAAATTTATAGTAAATTAATTTAATTAGATTAAATTAATATAGTATTATTTAATTTAAATTATGACAATTTATGCCTTATCTACTGGACCAGGAATAGCAGGTATTGCTATTGTTAGAATTTCGGGTCATGAGGCAAAATCAGTCATTAAATCTTTGACAGGTAAAGAAATTCCAGAACCTAGAGTGGCTACCCTTCGAAAAATAAACAATATCAACACTTCTGAGCTAATCGATGAAGGAATAATTATCTGGTTTCCAGGGCCTGAGAGCTACACAGGGGAGGATATGGCCGAAATACACGTTCATGGTGGCAAAGCTGTAGTTTTGGCCCTACAAAAGGAGATTGCAAAAGTTGAAAATTGTAGATTAGCAGAGCCAGGAGAATTCACAAAGCTAGCTTTCCAAAATGAAAAGATAAACTTGTTAGAAGCTGAGAGTATAGCCGATTTGATTTCAGCAGAAACTGAAATTCAAAGATTACAAGCTGTAAAAATTATGAAAGGCAAAACAGCAGAGAAATTTATTCAACTAAGAAAAAAATTATTAAAACTTTTATCCTTTGTTGAAGCAAAAATTGATTTCCCAGAAGAAGATTTACCAGATGATAATATTAAAAAAATTAAAAAGGATTCCACTGATGTTCTTAATGAGATTAAAAAAATCTTAGATGATCAAAAGATTGGTGAAATAATTCGTGAAGGTTTCAAGATAGCAATTGTTGGACCACCTAATGTGGGTAAGTCTAGCTTATTAAACAATTTATCAAAAAGAGATGCAGCTATAGTTTCAGAAATAGCAGGCACAACAAGAGACGTAATAGAAGTGCATTTAAATCTAGATGGTTATCCAGTTATACTTTCAGACACAGCCGGTATAAGAAGTTCAAAAGACGAAATAGAAAAAAAAGGTATTAAACTATCATTAGATAAGGCTGAAAATGCCGACTTAAAATTGGTTGTGGTTGAAGCTAAAAACATTGATTTAAGCGGTTTTTTGGACGATTTGGTAGCAAATGATGCAATATTAGTGGTTAACAAGTCCGATCTAATAAAAGAGAAATTAGATAGTAAAGTTTTAAAGTTAGATCATGTTTTAATTTCATTAAAAGAAAATTTAAATATTGATAAATTAATTTCAAAAATAAAAAGTAATTTACATAATAAATTTTTATCAGATGAAGATATTTTAATCACTAGAGAAAGACACAGACTAAATCTTGTTCAGTGTGTTGAACATTTAACAAATTTTTTAGAAAAGAATAACAGAAAAGATTTTGATAAAGCTGCTGAAGATTTAAGATTAGCAACAAGACACTTAGGTATGATAGTTGGAAAAGTCGATGTAGAGGAGATATTAGGTAGTATTTTCAACGATTTCTGTATTGGCAAATAATGTCGATTTTGCTGGATTTTATTGACATTTTAAAAAATTATCGTTGATAAATATAGCTTATTTAAGAAAATAAACTCAAATCTTGTAAATATTCCAATCGCATATAAATTTACTTCATGAAAAATGATTTCTCATTTGATGTTATCGTAATTGGTGGAGGTCACGCCGGGTGTGAGGCTGCTGCTGCTGCTGCACGTCTTGGTGTTAACACCGCCCTATTCACCCATAATAAAAATACAATTGGAGAAATGTCATGTAACCCCGCTATAGGTGGTTTGGGTAAGGGTCATCTAGTCAGAGAAATAGATGCTCTAGATGGTGTTATGGGTGAGGTTGCAGATAAATCTGGAATACAATTTCGATTATTAAACAGAAGTAGAGGGCCAGCTGTTAGAGGCCCCAGAACTCAAACCGATAGATCATTATACCGTAAATATATGCAAGAAAAACTTGCAAACTATTGTAATTTAAGCATTTTTTCAGATCCAGTTATTGAGTTTATTTTTGTAAACAATGAAATAAAAGGGTTTGTCACATTAAAAGGTAATAAAGTAAGTTGTAACAAGTTAATATTAACAACCGGTACTTTTTTAAATGGTTTGATACATATTGGAAATGAAAGAATTCCTGCTGGAAGATTTAATGAAAAACCAAGCACAGGTTTAAGCGACCAACTAGAAAAATCCAAATTTAAGATGGGAAGACTAAAGACCGGCACACCACCTAGGTTAGATGCAAGAAGTATTAATTTTGATAATCTTGAAAAACAATTTGCAGATAATGATCCTTATTTTTTTTCTTTTCTGACAAAAAAGAATTTTAATAAACAAGTATCCTGTTCGATGACTTACACAAATAAAAAGGTTCATGAGATCATAGAAAAGAATCTATCTAAAAGTGCTATGTATTCTGGGAACATTCAAGGTGTTGGTCCAAGATACTGTCCATCAATCGAAGACAAAATAGTAAAATTTGCTGATAAGACCAGACATCAAATATTTTTAGAGCCAGAGGGCCTTAATGATCACACAATTTATCCCAATGGAATATCGACTTCTTTACCTAAGTCGATACAACAAGAAATACTTAACAATATCAATGGTTTAGAAAATGTTAAATTAATTAGACCTGGTTATGCTATAGAATACGACTATGTTGACCCTCGAGAACTTTTTTTAACCCTAGAAACTAAAAAAATAAGAAATTTATATCTTGCTGGTCAAATTAACGGAACTACAGGATATGAGGAAGCAGCTGCACAAGGACTTATAGCTGGTATTAATGCTGCTTTATCATTCAAAAATTTAAAACCATTTATTTTAGATAGATCAGATGCTTACATTGGAGTTATGATAGATGATCTTGTTAGCAAGGGGGTTGCAGAACCCTACAGAATGTTCACTTCAAGAGCAGAATATAGACTAACCTTAAGAGCAGATAATGCTGATTTGAGACTATCACATAAGGGCATTAAAATCGGTTTATTATCTGATTTTAGAAAGACAATTTTTGAAGATAAGTTTGTTAAGTTGAGTAGTATTTCCATGCATATGTCAAATTTAAGTATTTCTCCAAACAAAGCTGAGAATCATGGTATAAAAATATCAAGAGATGGTGTATTTAGATCTGCCGATGAGATTCTAGCCCATAAAGGCGTTGATATGAACAAAATAAGAAATATTTGGCCTGAAATAAATGATTATGGACTTGAAATAGACGAACAAATAGAAATTAACTCTCATTATAGGGGTTATTTAAAAAAGCAAAAAGCAGACATATTAGCTTTTAAACGAGATGAAAATTTATCAATACCTGATAATATAGATTATGACCAATTTTCCAGCTTATCTAATGAAGTAAAAGCAAAATTTAACCAGATAAGGCCCAAAACAATGGGTCAAGCATTAAGAATTGACGGTATTACTCCTGCTGCAGTATATATTTTGTTGTCACACGTGAAAAGAAAGTCTATTAAGCATATAGCTTAATGCAAAATGCAATTTTAAATTATTACTCTAAAATCTCAAGTTTAAATGTTTCACGTGAAACTTGTAATGAGTTTGAGAGTTTAATCTCAATGATTCAAGAAAAAAATAGAGAAATTAATATCATAAGTAAGAAAACTTATCAAAAAAGCGAAATAAGAGAGCGCCATATTATAGATTCAGCACAAATCGTTGATTTTGTTGATTTAAATTATGATACAACTTATGATTTAGGTACAGGAGGAGGGATGCCTGGTTTAATTGTAGCAATAGTGATGAAAAAAATAAAAAATAATATGAAAATCAATCTTTATGAAAAGAGCTACCATAAATGTGTTTTTCTAAAGGAAGTTTCAAAAAAATTGAATTTGAACACAGAAGTAGTTCAAAAAGACATTTTTACAGTTAAGAATATCGAAACAGGAACAATAATGTCCAGAGCCTTTAAACCAATGCCAGTAATTCTAGATTTAGTAAATCAAAATTTTAGAAAATATAAAAATTTAATTTTATTTATGGGAAACACAGGAAGAGAAATTTTAAATGACAGTCTTAAAGAATGGGATTTAGATTATGAAGAAAAAAAAAGTTTAACTAATGAAAATTCATTTATATTAAATATAAAAAAGATAAAAAAAAAAATTTCATGAAAATAATTTCAATAATAAATCAAAAAGGTGGGGTAGGCAAAACAACAACTGTGATTAATCTAGCATCTGCCTTATCACAGCTAAATAAAAAAGTTTTAGTTATTGATCTTGACCCTCAAGGAAATGCCACAACAGGATTAGGTCTTTCTAACACTGAACAATCGGATCAAACAATATATGGAATTCTTAATGGTACGATGTCGATTGCAAAAGTAATTAAAAGAACAAAGTTTAAAAATTTAGATTTAATCTCTTCCAATGTAGATTTGTCTGGACTAGAGGCTGAAACAGCAGGTGATAGTGATAGGGCATTCATTTTAAAAAAAAAATTAACCGCGTATTTAAATGATTCTGGAGCATTGTATGATTATATCCTTATAGACTGCCCCCCATCTCTGAGCCTTTTAACAGTGATGGCTTTAGTATCATCAAATTCACTTTTGGTTCCTCTTCAGACAGAATTTTTTGCTTTAGAAGGGTTAACACAACTAATGAAAACAATTGAGCGTATAAAAGTTAGCTTGAACCCAAATTTAGAGATACAGGGAATACTTCTAACAATGTATGACAGAAGAAATAAGCTCTCATATCAGGTTGAAACAGAAGCAAGAAATTATTTTAAGGATAAAGTTTATCAAACAGTCATACCTCGAAATGTACGATTATCAGAGGCTCCTTCTCACGGAGTTCCAGTTTTGATTTATGATAAAAATTGCCTAGGTAGTAGATCTTATTATAGTTTTACTGATGAATTTATTAATCAGGAAGATAAAGTGGGGAGTGCAGCTTAATGAGTTTAAAAATTAAGAAAGGTTTAGGAAGAGGATTATCTTCTTTAATTGGGGAGACAAAAGTTGAGACTAAAATAAATAAATTATCATTAAGTGATATAGTTCCCAATAAGTACCAGCCTAGGAAATTCTTTGATGAAGAAAATCTAAACGATTTAACAAAATCAATAAAAGAAAGAGGGGTGATACAGCCAATTATAGTAAGGAATTCTAATTCTGATAATTTAAAATATGAAATTATAGCAGGAGAGAGGAGGTGGTTAGCAGCAAGAAAAGCTGGTTTACATGATATTCCAGTAGTTGTGACAGAAGCAGATGATTTAAAATCTTTGGAATTTGCGATCGTTGAAAATGTGCAACGGCACGATTTAAACCCATTAGAAGAAGCCCAAGGGTATAAAAGATTAATAGACGAATTTTCTTATGATCAGGAAAAAGTTTCAAAATTTATCGGCAAAAGTCGAAGTTATATTACAAATTCAATAAGATTACTTAATTTACCACAAGAGGTTCTAAATTTAATTGAGTCTAAAAAAATTAGCGCAGGACACGCTAAAATTTTAGTTGGTTTAGATAATGCAATATTTTTGGCTAATAAAATAATTGAAGAAAAATTATCTGTGAGACAAGCAGAAAATTTTGTCAAATTATTCAAAAAAGGATTTAATTTACAAAAACGTTTCAAAGACCCTAATATTAAAAATCTTGAAGAGTCAATCTCAGACAAAATAGGATTAAATGTTTTAATTAAAAATAATAAAAAAAATAAAGGAACAATAACTTTTTCTTACCAAGATGTTGATCAGCTAAATAAGATTATAGATATAATTAAATCTCACTATTAGTCTTACCTGAAATTCTAAAAAGAAAATCACTTAAAATATTCTTAGATTGTAGTGGGGTTTTTTTGACTAATTGTTCAATTATACTTACTTGTGATATCAACTTTTTAATATTAATAAGTGACCAAATTTGAATTTGTTGTTTAACAAAATCTTTTTCTTTCCAAAAAATCGCTGGTTTGTAGGATAACACTAAATTATCAATATTTTTATTTATTTGATAATCTTTACTCAAACTAAATAATCTTTTAGTTTTATTTAGCAGTGATCGTAATATTAAAATAGAATCATCACCACTGAAATTGTTTTCATTTAACATCTTTGCCATTTTCACTCTATTTTTTATTAGGCACATATCAATTAATTCTGAAATTGTATTTTGATTACCTAAATTTGTAATTCTCATTATTTGATTTATTTCAATTTTCTTGTTTGTTAAAGATAAACTATTAATTTTTTCCAATTCGTTTTTAAGGTGTTGTCGACTTCCATTAGATTTTTCTATAATCAAATTAATTGATTGTTGAGATAAATTTATTTTGTTTTCCCTGAGAAAATTATTTGCTACAATATTAAGTGTTTGATGTGTATCAGCATAAAAAGCGACACAAATAGTCTCTTTCTCTTTTTCAAAATAATTTCTTAGTTTAGATTTTTTATCTAGTAAATCTGCATTTAAAATTAAGATTAAATCTTCAAATTTTTTCTCTAATATCTCTTCAATTAAATTAAAAATTTTATTTGTAGATTTTTTTATAATTATAATTTTTTCATTATCAAAAAAGGATTTAGTTGATATTGAGCTATAAAAATTTTCTAAATTACTTAAAATTTCATTTTCATAATAAACCTCAGAATTTTTATATTTTTCTTTTAAAAATGACTTTATAAAATCTTCTTTAGCTCCATCATTATCACCATTTAATAAAAAAAATTTACTAAACTGTAAATCAATTTTTTTAAATTCATAATTTTTAACAATCATTCTAACTTATCTTAAGTCTATTATTAATTGTTCAAATATTCTGTTAATCAATGTGCTTTCAATATTTTTTTTATACTGATTTAGTTCAAATTTATTTGATTGATTATTGAATGAAAAAGTCTCGAAATAAACTAATTGATTTACCACATTATTTTTAATCGAAGTTATTTTTACTTGAACACTTTTTTCAAAAATTTTTGCATCACCTTTCGAATCTCTTGAAATAACTCTTTCCTTAACAGTTGATTCTATTTCTAAATTTATTTTTAATTCACCCTTAACAATCCGATATGGTTTAAGTTTTGTGATAATTTTTTTTGTGACATTGCTTTTATCTTTATTAACAATTTCTCCAATATAAAAATTTACATTTTTATTATTTAAAATTGGCTCATAGCCAGCACAACTACCCAGCAAGGTATAAAAAATTAAGATTAATATTTTTTTCATTTAACTATTAGATTGATTATTTTATTTTTCACATAAAATTGATTAATTATTTTTTTGTTCTCAAAATATTTTTTAAGTTCATTATTTTTACTAATTTCACTAATTAAATCATTTACTTGAATTTCTTTTTTATAATTTAAAATTCCTCTTTTTTTACCATTTATCTGCACCACTATATTAAATGATTTGTTCTGAAGATACTTTTTATTTATTTCTGGCCAATCAGGAAAAGAAGTTTCATCAACTTGTTTTAAACATTCTGAAACTAAATGAGGTACTATTGGATACATTGCTTTTAGTATCTTAGTATAATTAATTTTTAATGCTTCTATATTTAATTTTTTTCTTATTATTTTATTATAAAAATTATAAATTTCATGTAGGTTTGCAATAATTACATTGTAATGAAAATTTTCAATATTAAAGGTAATTTTATTCAAAATTTCATTTGTAAAAATATAAATCTCATCGTTATCTTCACTTCCACTTTTAGAATTAATTTTTTCAACTATTAAAAAATTCAATTCCCAAAACTTTTGTATGAATTTAAATGAAGCCTGCATACCTTGTTCTGACCATTGTACATCTTTTTCAGGTGGACTATCCGATAGTATAAAAAATCTTACCGCATCTGCACCATAGTTTGCCATCATTCTCTGTGGATCAATTGTATTTTTTTTTGACTTCGACATTGATTCTGACGGGCCAACGGTGACTTTTTTTTTCAGATTACTTTTTAAATAATAATCTTTACCATTTTCTGAAGAAACATCATCTGGGTTTAACCATTGATTATCAGCTTTATAGGTTTCATGACAAACCATACCTTGCGTGAACAATCCATTAAATGGTTCCGAAATTTTTATTTTATCATTCTGATAAGACAAAGCCTTCATAAAAAACCTAGAATATAATAAATGAAGTATTGCATGCTCAACACCACCAATATATTGATCGACAGGCATCCAATAATTCACATCTTCAAAATCAAAACCATTTTTACTGTTATTAGGGGAACAAAATCTTAAAAAATACCAAGAGGAGTCCACGAAAGTATCCAAAGTGTCAGTTTCTAAGGTACATACCTCTCCATTAATTGTAATTTTTTTCCATTCATCCTGAAGATCAAGTGGGTTACCATTAACTTTAATATCAATATTTTCAGGAAGCTTTATTGGCAAATGTTCAACTGGTACTTTTTTAATATTATTTTTTGAGTCGTAAGCAATAGGAATAGGACATCCCCAGTATCTTTGTCTGGATACACCCCAATCTTTAAGTCTAAAATTTATTTTTTTTTTTCCTATTTTTTTTTCTTCTAGTAATTCAATTGTTTTAATAATTGATTCATTTGGGACTTTAAGATTGTTTAAAAATTTTGAATTAAAAATAACTCCTGGACCTGTATAAGCATCTTTCTTGATCTTAAAATCATCACCAGCATCTTCTGGTTTAACCACTGGATTAACAGTAAGTTTATATTTTAATGCAAAGTCTAAATCTCTTTGGTCATGAGCAGGACAACCAAAAACAGCTCCAAATCCATAATCCATTAAAACAAAGTTTGCAAAGTAAACAGGAACTTTTTGGTCTTCATCCAAGGGATTTGTACCAAATAATTCTGTTTTAAAGCCAAGCTTTTCAGCATGAGCAAGAGACTCTTCTGTAGTTCCAGTCTTTGAACATTCTTTTTTAAATTTTTGAAAATCTTTATTTTGATTATAAAATTTAGCTATTGGATGATCTACTGAAACTGCTAAAAAGGAAATTCCAAAAAGTGTGTCAGGCCTGGTTGTAAAACATTTAATTTCATTGATTTCAGGATTTCCTTTGATTTTAAAATTTAATTCACAACCAAATGATTTTCCTATCCAATTTTTTTGCATTGTTATTACTTTTGAGGGCCAATTTTTTAGATTTTCTAAATTTAAAAGTAGATCATCAGCAAATTTATTAATATTAAAAAACCATTGATTTAATTTTTTTCTTTCAACAACGGCACCAGATCTCCATCCTCTACCATTAATTACTTGTTCATTTGCCAAAACAGTTTGATCAACAGGATCCCAATTTACGTAATTTTCTTTTCGGTAAACAAGACCTTTATCAAAAAGGTCTAAAAAAAACTTTTGTTGGTGTTTATAATATTCTGGAGAGCAAGTAGAAATTTCCCTATCCCAATCAATAGCCAAACCCAATTTTTTTAACTGCATTTTCATATTAGAAATATTTTTTTCTGTCCAGGTTTTTGGGTCTAAATTATTTAATTTTGCAGCATTTTCTGCGGGCATTCCAAAAGAATCCCAGCCCATAGGATGCAATACATTAAATCCCTTTTGTTTTTTATATCGTGATAAAACATCACCAATTGTATAATTTCGGACATGCCCCATATGTATTTGTCCGGAAGGATAGGGAAACATTTCTAGGCAATAAAATTTTTTTTTGGATTTATCAACCTCAGCTTTAAAAACCTTTTCTTGTTCCCAAAACTTTTGCCACTTATCTTCAACTAATTTGAAATTATATCTGTTCATAAATCTTTGTTAAGATTTATTCGTTATCACCCGCAAAAACTTTTTTGGGCCTGTTTTTTTGAATTTGTTTATCTAGTTCAACTTTATACACAGCAGCTTTTTTTAAAATCTTGTCTTTAATCATAAAATCTAGATCAGATTCTACTTTTTTTGTTAAGCATGAATTTGAAGAGTTACAATTTCTTTTTCTGATATCTACTTGAACCGCATCAACTCTTACCTCATTGCTTAAAAATTTAAGAGTAATTTTTATACTTTCATTTGGATTGTTATCACTATACCAATCTGTAATAATAAGCCCACCAGCGTAATCAACATTTGATAGTCCCATAAAATCGACAACTTCAAGAGATGCCCTCCAAAGAGGATTTGAAGAAGCAAATAAAAAATTGCCACCACCTTTGTTTTGAGATCCCCCGAGCCACTTAATACCCTTACCATCCCTAACATTCTGTTGGGCTCTTTTTTTACCATCAGGCTCAGCAACTTTAGACCAATCTGGTTTTTCTAAAATTCCACATGAAGCGAAGCTCATTATTAATAAAAGACTTAAAAATTTCATAAATTTAGCTTTAAAAACTGTAATTTTTGACAATTACAGTTTATTAGTTAATTGGTGGTTTATATCAAAAATAAGCTAAATCAAAAGATAAATTTGTTGTAAAAATACCACATTTATAAAAAAAAAGGTTAAAAACAAACATTTAAGGAGCCTAAAGAGAATTTAGTTATAAATTGCTTCTATTCATAAATTTAAAACAAAGGAGTAATATGAATAACTTTAAAAAAATAGGTTTAACTGCATTAGCAGGGTCACTAGTTATGACTTCTGTAAACGCAGTTGAATATGGAGTAAGTGGTAACGCTAAAGTTGAATGGGCCACTCAAGACCTATCAGCAGGTACAGTTGGTAACGCTATTAATGGTAGAGGTATCGGTGTTAACACTGACCTTACTTTTAGTGCTGCAGGTGAATTAGATAATGGTTACACAATCGGTTTTGTACAAGTTATGGATACAAACGGTGCGTTATCAAACACATCATCTCAAGTAACTATGGGAATGGGTTCTTTCGGAACGCTTCAAGTTAATAACAAGTTTGGTTCTAAAGCTAATGGTATAGATGACGTAATGCCAGCTGCTTACAACGAAACTTGGGATGGAATGGCTCTGACAACAGATAACCCTTCTTTCTTTGGTTCTTCTACTGCAAATGGTTCTATCGATTACAGAATCCCAACACAAGAAATGGCAGGAGCTACTATTAATGCTTCATACACACATGATAGCAACTCGGACGAAGGTCCAGCTGCAGCAGGTAATGTTGTTGCAACATCAGTAAGTGGTAAAGCTATGACTCTTGAAATAGCTCACGAAAGTGGTCTATCAATTGGTGGTGGACAAGAAGAAATTGACAACGGTTCATTACTAGGTGGTGACGAAAAAAATGTTACTGGTTATGTTAAGTTTGCTATGGGTCCAATAACTGTTGGTATGCAAGAAGCTTACCAAGATACAGCTAACGGTGGTCAAGATAATGAAGCTGATTTCTGGGGTGTAGCTTACACTGCAGGTAATATTTCAGTATCTTACGGTGAGTCAACTTTAGCTACTGTAGAAACTGGAGTTACGGCTGCTGTTGAAACAGAACTAGAGTCATTACAAGCTGCTTATACTATGGGTGCTATGACAATTTCAGGCGCTATGTCTGAAACTGGTAACGCTGGTGGAACTGCAGGACAAACTTACGAAGAAAACAGACTTTCTGTTGCATTCGCATTTTAATTTAGTTTAAAAAAAATTTAAGGCCCCTTTTTCAAGGGGCCTTTTTTTTATCCAATTAATACTTAAAAAAAGAGATTCCACCAAATCCAACAGATTTAGTTAAATTGAGTTTTTTAAAGTTTTTATTACTAATACCACCTAGGGCATTAATTTTTGCCTTTGTGTTTAGGGAGAGATTGTTAAATTTTACTATATCAAGGTAATAATTATTTTTGGGGTTAAAAAAAATTGGACTTATAAAAATCTCTTCACATCCTTGTTTTTCTTTTATTTTTATTTCTGTTAAATTATGAGCTGAACCAATTAGTTTAAAATTTATTTTAGAGTTAAATTTTCTAAATTTAAGTGATTTATTAAAAGCAGGTATATATAAACCATCTAAATTATATTTTAAAGCTAAGTTAAGATTGTTAGAAATGAAAAGCTTTCTTTCATTTTTTTTACAAAAATAACTTAAATTTTTAATGATGGGATCAAGATTAATTTTATTATAATTTCTAAAAATTATATTAACATTGTTATTTAAAGTTAATAATTCGTCTATATTAAATTTGTTTATAAAGTAGTAAAGATTGTAATTATGAGTCATAAAATAATAGAAAATATTAACCTTATTGAGAAGGATATTCGACTTAAAAATGAAAAAGTAAAAATAATAGCTGTTTCCAAAACTTTTACCATGGAAAGTATAAAACCTTTAATCGATCATGGTCATATTCATTTTGGCGAAAACAAAGTTCAAGAAGCCTTCGAAAAATGGATAGAAATTAAAAAGAATTCTCAAAATTTAAAGCTCCACATGATTGGAAAATTACAAACAAATAAAGTAAAAAATGCAGTAGCATTATTTGACTATATACATTCACTCGATAATCTTAAATTAGCTAAAAAAATTTCATCTGAACAAAAAAAAATATCAAAAAAAATAAAAATATTCATTCAAGTTAACATTGGCGATGAAAAACAAAAAGGAGGTATTGAAGCAGAACACTTAAAAAATTTTTACAAAAAATGTACCAATGATCTTGATTTAGATGTAATAGGATTAATGTGTATTCCACCAATAACAGATAATGTTAAAGATTTTTTCATAAAGCTGTCAAAACTCAATGATTCTCTAAATCTCAATGAATTAAGTATGGGTATGTCGGCTGATTATATAGATGCAATAAACAGTGGTTCTACATTTGTTAGAATTGGATCAAAAATATTCGGCAAAAGATTTTAAAGTATTTTTATTTTAGTTTTACGGTTAATTAATCTTAATAAAATCAACATATCTTTTTGTTTTAAAGCAACACAACCAAGTGTTTTTTTATAATTATTAGTAAGATGTAAAAATATTGCACTACCTTTATTTTTTCTAATATTTAAAGTATTATAGTGAATTGGAACTACAATATTATATTTATTGTCACTTCTATACATTTTTTCATGTTTTATTTTTTTTTTAATTCTAATTAATTTATTATAAAAAGAACTATTTGAATCATCGCACCACCCCATACTCTTCTTAATTATTTTTTTTTTAAGTTTAGTAATTGGATCTTTTATTTTATCTCTTCTATAAAATACAGGACCTATAGAGTATGTCCCTTTAGGTGTCTTTAGATCTCCTTCAATTTTATTGAAAGCAAAGCCTTTTTTTCCTATTGAACATTTAAATTCAAATTCATCATATAAAAGTGTATCTTTATTTTTAATTATAATTTGCATAATAATAAATATGAGTTCAAAAACTTTAATTGTCCATGAGTCTAAGGTATTATTCGAGATATTAAACGAAATTAAAGAATATTTAAATTTAGAAATTTTAAATTATACAGATAAAGATTTTAATGATTTCAACGTTAAAAAATACGAGAATTATGTCGTTATTTCATTAAAAAAACCAAAAAATATTGAAAATTGTTTAGTTATTGAAAGTGTCCCAAATAATATTTCTAAGATTTTAGAAACAATTAATGTTAATTTTTTAAAAAATAAATACCTAAACCAGTCAGAACTCAAAGTTGGCAAATATAAATTAGATATTAACGCAAGGAAAATTAGTTCTGATAAAAATAGTTTGGGTCTTACAGAAAAAGAAACTGAATTAATTATTTATATAAATTCAAAAACCAATGTAAGTTTAATAGAATTACAAAAAAATGTTTGGGGATATTCCTCAAACCTAGAAACACATACTGTTGAAACTCACATTTATAGACTACGCAAAAAATTAAGTGAAAATTTTAATGATATGGACTTTATTAAACATGATAAAAAAGGATATTCGATAGTTTGAAAAATAATCCTTTAATTAAAAATCTATTTACTAAAAAATTTAAACCTAAGGTGGTAAAGCCTAAGAAAGGGAAGGGTAGTTTTAAAAGAAAAAATAAGACTAAAGTCTAGCACCAATTTGCTGGATTACTTTCGAAGCCAGTTCAGTTCCATTTTTTAAACAATCTTGTTGGGAAAATTTATTTATGAATCCATGCAAATAACCAGCTGCAAATAAATCGCCAGCTCCAGTTAAATCAATTACATTAAGACTATTGTTTATCCCTATCTCAGTTACTATGTCATTATCTATCGAAATGGCACCTTTAGCACCCCTAGTTATAACCAAGTTTTTTTTTATTTTTTTCCCAAATTCAACCACGTCCTCAAAATTTTTAGCATTAATTAGTGAAGTTATTTCTTCTTCATTAGCAAAAGTAATATCCAATTTATTTTTTACTAAATTTAAAAAA
>MDSY01016908.1_pt1 | contig 16050 bp, 16 predicted proteins | sample 811131 | NCBI WGS metagenome assembly MDSY01 (sample SAMN05326643, study PRJNA326480) | marine metagenome | isolation source: seawater | place: Atlantic Ocean: South West | collected 2010
AGAAAAGTTAGTTGTTAATGGTAATGACTATAATACTCATGATGGAACTTGTATTAGAGATTATATTCACGTGCAAGATTTAGCATTAGCTCATGTCAGTGCTTTAGATTATTTATTAGATACTAAAGGTAAACATGTTTTTAATGTTGGGACTGGAAATGGGTTAAGTGTTTTAGATGTTATTACTTTATTTGAAAAAGTAAATAATATTAAAGTTAATTATATAATTGGTCCTAGAAGAAAAGGAGATGTTGAAAAAATTTATTCAAATGGAAATCTAATTAAAAATTTCTTAGGTTGGAAGCCTATTAAGTCAATTAAGGAAGCTTTGATATCTTCTTGGAAATGGCAGAATTCTTATATATTTGCTGACACTCATGATAAATAGAATTTCAAAAAACTGGTTTGTAATTTATACAAAGTCTGGATATTTTAAAAATATTAAGACTTAAATTATTTAAAATTATACAAAATTGGAATATCAAATAATAATACCTGCTCGAGCAAATTCTAAAAGACTTATCGGAAAAAATATGAAAATTTTGGGAAGTAAGCCTTTAATTCAGCATTCAATCGATACTGCTTTGCTTAATTTCCCTAAAGAAAGGGTATGGGTGAACACAGATGACGATCAAATTATAAAATATGCTATGTCTAAAGGATTGAATACTATAATGAGGCCTGATAATTTAGCATTAGATTTTACAACTACAGTTGAGGTATTAAAACATCAAATAAATTACTTCAAAAATAGAGATGTAGAGTGTGATGCAATCATACTTTTACAACCAACAAATCCTTTTAGGGGAGAAGATTTGTTAGAGCGTGCAATGTTGAAATTTCAAGAATCAGGTAGAAATAGTTTAGCTACATTCTCAAAGAATGAAAAAAAATTAGGTCAAATAAAAGATGATTTTTTTAGCCCAACTAATTATTTTCCTGGAGAGAGATCTCAAGATTTAGAAAATTCATATTTTGAAAATGGATTATTATACATCACCAAAGTTGAAAGTATTCTAAATAATAAAATAATTACAGATGATGTTTTTCCTCTTTTATGTGATAATATAGAGTCGACTGTAGATATTGATTATTTGGAAGATTTCATTTTTGCAGAAGCATTACTAAAATTAAGATAAAATGGAAAATTATATAACAATAGAAAACAGAAAGATAGGGTTAAAATTTAATCCTATTGTTATTGCAGAAATAGGAATAAATCATGAAGGTTCACTTGAAACAGCTTTTGAAATGGTTGATGCTGCCTGGAAAGCCGGGGCAGAAATTGTAAAACATCAAACTCATATAGTTGCTGATGAGATGAGCAAAGAAGCTAAAAATGTTATTCCAGGCAATGCTACTATATCTATATATGAGATAATGGAAAGGTGTGCCTTAAACGAAGAAGATGAAATTAAATTAAAAGATTATATAGAATCTAAAGGAATGATTTTTATTAGTACTCCATTTTCCAGAGCAGCCGCTGACCGCCTTCAGAGAATGAATGTTTCTTCATATAAAATTGGATCTGGCGAATGTAATAATTACCCTTTAATAGAACATGTTGCTTCTTTTGGTAAACCAATGATAGTAAGTACTGGTATGAATAATATTGAATCTGTTAGAAAAACAGTAAAAATACTAGAAGATTATAAAGTTCCTTATGCATTATTACACACCACAAATTTATATCCAACTCCATCACATTTAGTCAGACTTGGAGCAATGGAGGAACTAAATAGAGAATTTCCTAATGCTGTAATCGGTTTATCAGACCATACAACATCTAATTTAGCTTGCTATGGAGCTGTAGCACTAGGTGCGTCATTATTAGAAAGACATTTTACAGATTCAATGGATAGAACTGGGCCAGATATTGTTAATTCAATGGATCCTAAAGCAATGAATGAATTAATCAAAGGTTCTATTGAAATTGCTAAAATGAGAGGTGGAAAAAAGGAAGCAGCTGCTGAAGAAAAGATAACAATTGATTTCGCTTTTTCAACAGTTGTTACAATTAAGGATATTAAAAAAGGTGAAAAATTCACCAAAGATAATTTATGGGTTAAAAGACCAGGCACAGGTGAAATATTAGCTGAAGAATACAAAAGTATTCTGGGGAAAACTGCAGCCAAAGACTTGATTAGTGATATTCATCTAAAAAGGAATGAAATAAAATAATGAAAAAAATAGTATTTCTTACAGGAACAAGAGCAGATTTTGGGAAATTAAAATCATTAATGTCTATTTCTCAAAATTCAGATAATTTTGACGTGCATATATTTGTAACTGGAATGCATATGAATCCACTTTATGGTTCAACTGTTGATGAAATTGTTAAAGCAGGGTTCAAAAATATTTATAAATATATTAATCACGATTCAGCAAGCTATATGGATAGGAATTTAGCAAAAACTATAGATGGTTTTTCACAATACATTTCTCATATAAATCCAGATTTGATTGTAGTTCATGGAGATAGAATAGAAGCTCTAGCTGGAGCAATAGTAGGTAGTCTCAATAATATATTAGTTTCACATATTGAGGGAGGTGAAGTTTCAGGAACTATTGATGAATTAATAAGACATTCCGTATCAAAGATGTCTCATATTCACCTTGTGGCTAATAATGAAGCTAAAAAAAGATTAATTCAACTAGGTGAATTTAATGAATCAATTTTCATTCTTGGTTCTCCTGATTTAGATTTGATGAATGAGTCAAATCTCCCAGATCTAAAAAAAGTAAAAGATTATTATGATATTACATTTAATGATTATGCGATTGCTATGTTTCATCCGACTACTACCGAATATAAAGATGTTAGAGTACAAGCTAAAAGTTTTGTTAAAGCTTTATTAGAAAGAGACATAAATTATATATTGATATACCCTAATAATGATATGGGGTCCAGAGAAATTCTCGAAGAAATAGAAGTTTTAGAAAATATAGAAAGGTTTAAAATATTTCCTTCCCTTCGCTTTGAATATTTTTTAAGGTTATTAAAAGAATCGCAGTTTATTATTGGGAATTCAAGTGCAGGAATTAGAGAAGCTCCTTATTACAATGTGCCTACTATAAATATTGGAACCAGGCAAAATAATAGAGCTACTTTAGATACAATATATAATTGTAGTTATAATCATGGAGATATTATAAAAACTATCGATTTTTTAAAAAAAATAAAGATTAAAAAAGGTAATAAAGGTGAATTTTATTTTGGAAAAGGACGAAGTGATAAATTATTTTTAGAACTTTTAAATTCAGACAAAATATGGGAAATTAAACACCAAAAGCAATTTCAAGAATTAAAGTAATAAATTAATAATATAAAAAAAATGAGTAAAATAGCTTTTATAACAGGTATAACTGGCCAAGATGGAGCCTATTTAGCTGAGTTTCTATTGAAAAAAAATTATGTTGTTCATGGCCTGAAAAGAAGAAGTTCCCTTTTCAATACTGAGCGTATTGATCACTTATACCAAGATCCTCATGATCCAAACCCAAAATTATTTTTACATTTTGGTGATATGACAGATAGTACAAATTTAATCAGATTAATTGAAGAGATTAAGCCTGATGAAATATATAATTTAGCAGCTATGTCTCATGTTAAAGTTTCATTTGAAATCCCTGAATATGTTGCCGATGCTGATGGTATTGGTACTCTTAGGTTGTTAGAAGCAGTTCGTATTTTAAATCTTGAAAGTAAAACGAAAATTTACCAAGCATCTACTTCTGAATTATACGGTAAAGTTCAAGAAGTCCCACAAACTGAAACCACACCTTTTTATCCTAGATCCCCTTATGCTGTTGCTAAAATGTATGCATATTGGATTACTGTAAATTATCGTGAAGCATACGGTTTGTTTGCTTCTAATGGTATACTTTTTAATCATGAGAGTCCTGTTAGAGGTGAGACTTTTGTTACAAGAAAGATTACTCGTGCTGTATCAAGAATAGCATTGGGTATTCAAGATAAATTTTATTTAGGTAATCTAGATGCTAAGAGGGACTGGGGACACGCAAAAGATTATGTCAGAATGATGTGGATGATACTACAGGCAGAAGAAGCTGAGGATTGGGTGATTGCTACTGGAAAGACTACAACTATTCGAGATTTTGTTATAATGGCATTTAACTATGTAGGTATAGTCTTAGAGTTTAAAGGAGAGGGTCTAAATGAAAAAGCATTTATTGTTAGTTGTTCAAAAGCTGAATTTCAGATAGAAATTGGCAAAGAGATATTAAGTGTTGATCCAAAATATTTCAGACCAACTGAGGTTGATTTATTGATAGGAGATGCAAGCAAGGCTAAGAATAAACTTGGATGGGAACCAGAAATTCAATTAAATGTATTAGTAGATGACATGATGAGCTCAGATATAAATCTATTTAAAAAAGATAAATTTCTGATAGATAGTGGATATAAAACTTTAAATTACTATGAATAATGATAGATAAAAAGGCTAAAATTTATATTGCAGGTCATAAAGGAATGGTAGGTTCTGCATGCTGGAGAAAGTTAGAATCAAAAGGATATATTAATTTATTAGGAAAGACTTCATCTGAACTTGATTTAACTATAAAGAATGATGTTTTTGATTTCATGAAAAAACATAAACCGGATGTTATTATTAATGCGGCAGCTAGGGTTGGAGGTATTGTAGCTAATTCAGAGAATAAACTTTCTTTTATGTTAGATAATATTTCAATTCAAAATAATCTACTTGAGTCAGCACTTGATAATAATATTCCAAATTTTGTTTTTTTAGGTAGTAGTTGTATATACCCAAAACACGCTAATCAACCAATGAATGAAAATGCTCTATTAACAGGTTTACTAGAGCCTACTAATGAGGGGTATGCGCTAGCTAAAATAACTGGTGTAAAGGCTATTGAATTTTTACGAGAAAAACAGGATATTAATTATTACTCTTTAATGCCAACTAACTTATATGGGGAAAATGATAACTTTAATTTGAAAACAAGTCATGTTATACCAGGTTTGATTGCTAAAATGTACCAAGCAAAATTGGAAAAAAAACCATTTGTAAAATTATGGGGTGATGGTTCACCAATGAGAGAATTTATGCATGTTGATGATTTGGCTGAGGCAATTATTTTTTCATTAAACATCAAGCTTAATAGCAATATTTATAATGTCGGCTCTGGGCAAGAAGTTACAATTAAAGAGTTAGCAAATATAGTTGCTGAAGTCACTGGATATTTAGGTAGTATACTATGGGATATTGAAAAGCCAAATGGAACCCCAAGAAAATTAATGGATAGTTCTAAGTTTTTCGACTTGGGATACCAACCTCAAGTAAAACTCTTTGACGGAATTAAAAAAACTTATGAATTTTATAAAACTAAAAATAAATGATAAATAAATATAATGTTCCATTAATGAGAAATGCTTTTTTAGATGAGGATTCTGTTAGAAAGGATTTAGCTGAATTTGTTCTAAAAGCAGGTAAATTTTCAATGGGCCAGGAATGCAGGAAATTTGAGTCTAATTTTGCTAATTGGACTAATTCCAAATATGCAGTTTTAGTAAATAGTGGAGGAAGTGCTAATCTTGTGATGATTCAAGTTCTTAAAAATTTAAAAAAAATAAAAGAAGGTGATAAAATTGGCTTTACTGCACTTACTTGGTCAACAAATGTTTTTCCAATTATGCAACATGGTTTTGTGCCAATGCCTATTGATATAAAGCCAGAACTATTGAATTCTTCCTATGATCAAGTAATTGAGAGTATTGAGAAAAATGATCTTAAATGTTTGTTTTTGACTAACGTTTTAGGATATTCCTCAGATCTCCCTCGAATTAAAAATTATTGCGAATCTAAAGGTATTATTCTTTTAGAAGATAACTGTGAATCATTAGGAACAATTCTTTGGGACGATACAAGAACTGGTTCTCATGGATTAATGAGCAGTCATAGTTTTTTTATCGCACACCATATGAGTACTATTGAGGGAGGAATGATTCTTACAGATGATTTTGAAATCTATGAAGCCTTAAAGATGGCCAGAGCTAACGGTTGGGATAGAGATTTGTCTGAAAACACACAACAAAAGCTAAGAACTAAATATGGGATTATTGATGAGTTTAGATCTAAGTATACATTTTATGATATTGGATTTAATATTCGTCCAACAGAAATTACTGGTTTTTTAGGCAATCATCAACTTAAATACTTAACTCAAAATATTCAAAAGAGAATCGAAAATTATAGTAAAATACTTACAGCTTGTGCTGAAAATAATAATTTAATACAATTCGATCATAATCTTCATAAGATTATATCTAATTTTGCTATGGTATTTGTATTTAAAGATGAGTCTAAAATGATGAATTCAAAAGAAAAATTTGAACAAAATGGCATTGAAATAAGGCCGATTATTGCAGGTGATATGACTAAACAACCATTTTACGACAAGTATGATTTGCCAAAGCTAAAATTACCAAATACTGAGTTCGTTGATAAATGTGGTTTTTATTGTGGTAATTATCCAGACATGACAAATGAAGATTTAGAATTAATCATTAAAAGCCTTAATTAAATGAAAGCAGTTATTTTAGCAGGTGGTTTTGGAACCAGATTATCTGAAGAAACATCACTATTACCTAAACCCTTAATACCTATAGGAGGTCATCCAATTTTATGGCATATTATGAAATCATACGCATTTCATGGAATAACTGAGTTTATTATATGTTTAGGTTATAAAGGATCCCTTATTAAGGAATATTTTAGTTCATATTTTTTACATAACAGTGATGTTACTTTTGATCTTTCAGATTCAAGTTTTAAAATTCATGGAAGTAATAGTGTTAATTGGAAAGTCACTCTAGTGGATACAGGTTTAAATACTTACACAGGTGGGCGACTAAAACGAATTGAAAAGTATTTAAACCCAAATGAAGATTTCTTAATGACTTATGGAGACGGTGTCGGAGATATAGATATACCTGCCAGTATAGCATTTCATAAGAAGAGAAAATGTTTAGCTACATTAACAGCAGCAAGACCTCAAGGAAGATATGGTATACTTAATATTAGCGATGGGTTGGTTACTAGATTTCAAGAGAAAGCCGAATCAATTAATTCATATATCAACGCTGGGTATTTTATTTTAAATCCATCTGTATTGAATTATATAGAAGACGATTCAACAATCTGGGAAAATGAACCCTTAGAACAACTCGCTAAAAATGGAGAACTTTGTGCTTTTGAGCATAATGGGTTTTGGCATCCAATGGATACTCTTCGTGACAAAAAATTTTTAGAAAAATTATGGTTAGATGGAAAAGCTAAATGGAAAGTATGGTAGATCATAGAGATTTTTGGAGAGGTAAGAAAGTATTAATTACAGGTCATACTGGTTTTAAAGGTTCATGGTTGTCTCAAGTTCTTATTCAATTTAAAGCAGAATTAATTGGGTTTTCATTAGAGCCTAATGAAGTTGAAAACCCTTTGTATTTTAGTTTAGACTTATCTTCAAATATCATTGAGAGTTTTGGAGATATTAGAGATGAAAATTTAATTTATAATGTTATTTCAAAGTATAAACCAGAAATTATATTTCATCTAGCAGCTCAGCCTCTAGTTAGAGAAAGTTATTATAATCCAGTCTTAACATTTCAAACAAATGTTATGGGTACAGTCAATCTTTTAGAAGCTGTAAGAAAAAATAACTTTGTTAAATCCTGTGTTTGCATTACTACAGATAAAGTTTATAAAAACAAAGAATGGAGCTGGGGATATAGAGAAAATGATACACTTGGGGGGTATGATCCGTATAGTAATAGTAAGGCTTGTTGTGAACTTGTAATAGAGTCATATAGAAACTCATTTTTTTCAAATAATTCAGACCAATTAATTGCATCTGTAAGAGCAGGTAATGTTATTGGTGGAGGTGATTTTTCAAAAGACAGATTACTGCCTGATATTATAAATTCTATATTTTTAAACAAAAAATTAGAAATAAGATCACCCAAAGCAATAAGGCCTTGGCAACACGTCTTAGATCCATTAAATGGATATTTAATGTTAGCAAATAAACTTTTTAATGGTGAATCTAAATATTGTGATGCTTGGAATTTCGGCCCTAATCCAGAAGGGTTTGCTCAAGTCGAAGAAATGATAAAATTGATTAATAATATTCATTCTGAAGATATTGATGTGGATTTAGTAGACGCAGATTTACATGAAACTAGTACATTAAAATTAGATATTTCAAAAGCGAAAAAAGAATTGTCTTGGGATCCAAATTGGGATTTAAAAAATACTATTGAAAAAGTTTATGAATGGTATTTATCTTATTTCAAAAATCCAAGCGATACAAGAAAAATAACTATTAAACAAATCAATAATTTTTTTAATATCAAATAATGAAAGTTTTAATCACTGGATGTAATGGTTATTTAGGACATTATATAATAGAAGAATTAGCCTCGAGAGGCGTAGAAGTTTTTGGATTAGTTTCTTCTAAAAAGAAGATAACAAAATGGTTAAGTAGTAATTGTAAAGATATTATGGTAGGAGATATCAGAGAAGAAAAGATTATTTCTAAAATAACTGATTTCAACTGCGAGACCCTAATACATTTAATATCTCTTGATCATAACAAGTCTGAGTTGTCTGTTGAAGAAACATTAGATATAAATGTACTTCCAATATGGAAAATTGGAAAAAAAAATTTGGCCACTAAATTTGAAAAAATTATTTATATTTCAACTATACATGTATATGAATCAAAATATAATGAAGTAATTTCAACAGAAACTAAGGTGGTTCCTAAAAACATCTATGCAATGACTCATTACTTTTGTGAGCATCTTAATGAATATTACTCAAATAAAAATAATAAGGTTTTTGTAAACTTTAGACTAGGTAATAGTTTTGGTATTCCTCACCAGGAATTTAGCCCGGCTTGGAATCTAGTTGTGAATGATATGTTAAAAGGAGCGTTTTTTAATAATAAAATAATTATTAAAGGAGATGGGCTTGCTAGAAGAGATTTTATCGATGTAAGAGATGTTTCAAAAATCATTGCAAACGCATTAAAACTTAACAAAAGTATTACTCAAAATTTAGTAAGTGGTAAATCTTATAGATTAATTGATGTCGCAATTATAATAAAAAACATCTTTAAAGATGAATATGGAGAAATAATTGAAATTTTCAAAAACAATGATGTTAAAGTAAATGAGTTTAACTTATTAAACCCATCTAAAGAGTTTGAATACGATTTACCCGAAATTTTATTAAAAGGAGGATTACAGAATATTCAGCAATCACTAACTAAAATTATCAAAAATGGAAAAAATTAATATTAATGGTTTAAAAATTATTAAAGGTTTTAGTTTTAAAGATAATAGAGGTGAATTAATGAAGCCATTTTCAGTAACTTTTGGTAACTCTGAAGATTTAAAGATAAAAGAAGTTTGGTTTACTATGTCTTCTTTAAATGTTGTTCGAGCTATGCACATGCAAGTTGGACCTATGGCTACTCAAAAATTTGTAACACCTATTTCAGGAGCTATTCTTGATGTAATAGTGGATTGTAGATCTTCATCTTCTACTTTTCGTAATGTTTTTATGAAGAAAATAAATGCAATTGATAATATAGCATTAAAAATACCCAAAGGTTGTGCTCATGGATATAGAGTATTATCTAAAAACACTGTTGTGATGTATATGGCAGATAATATCCATGATGAAAAAAATGATGTTGGATTTAAATGGAATTCTTTTGGTTTTGATTGGGGAATTATTAATCCAATTATTTCTGATAGAGATACTAATTTACCTGAAATAGATAGTTTAGATTTTGAGAAAATTACTGATTAGTGGAATAGCCCCCGGACCTGGAGGAGTAGGTGAATTTATGACTCAAATTGTCTCAATTGCTAATACAGACACTTGGGATATTAAATTCCCTAAGCAGTTTAAGGGTAGAGATAATATTTTTATTAAAATTATTAATGAATTTTTTTTAAAAAAAATATTTTCAATATCAAAGAATAAAATTAAATTATATGATGAGATTACAATAATATCTTTTGCACATTTAAATCTTAGACTTTTAAATAGAATTAAATCACTAGCAAAAAAAGTTGTAGTTTATCATATCGATAATTCTTTTTTTTGTGTAAAAGCATATAATCATCTTAAAGGAAGTAGTAAGCCTTGTCTTAAATGCTTTGAATCGTTAAATTTTTCTAAATTAAACTCTTGTACATCAAGACCGATTAGTTTATTCAAAAATCAGCCTATCTCTAAAATTAATATTATTAAATTAATGCCAAAAGTCAGTTTTCTAGCATTAAGTGAGAGTCATAAAAGATTAATTAAAAATTTTTACGGAAATTCGGCAGAGGTATCTGTTTTAAGCCATTACACGAATGAATTTAATGATTTAAAAGTTACACAAAAAAACAGAGGTATATATGATTTAGTATTTCATGGTCCAGACATTGAGGAGAAAGGAAGTCATTATATTATAAAATTATTTTCAGAACTTTCTGAGTACAAATGCTTAGTTCCTTTTAAACGTAAATTGATTACAGAAAATATAAGTGCAATTAATATGAACTGGAGTTCAGGATTAGGTAAAGCTGTTTCTAATGCAAGAGTTGTATTCTGTCCCTCAGTATGGACAGCCACGCCAGAAACGTCCATTTTAAAATCATTATTAAATCCAGGTCTTGTTGCTACATTTGATTTTGAAAATTCTTTTCCTAACGAACTTCCAGGAAATACATTAATTAAATTAACTGGAAATATTATTTCAGATGCTCAGAAAATTAGAAATATTTTATCTAATCCAAAAGAGCAGGAAAATAGAATTCAAGAATCTAGATTTTTTGTGAAAGAACACCTGGAAAAATCTAATTTTAGATTAATAAATTATTTTGAATGAGCGTAAATAGACATGAAAGAATTATTAAGTGGTTTGAAAATTTAATAAATTTTAATTTAGTTTTAATTTATTTTTTTAAACATATCCGAAATCCAAGAGAATTAATACAGCGTAAAATAATAGCTAATAAGCTAGTAATAATTGGAACTGGACCTTCTGTAAACTCTGATATAAATAAACTGCTTTTAGATCGCGATAGAAATCATTATATGGTTTTAAATAGTTTAGCATTATCTGATTTATTTATAAGATTACGTCCCGAATACTATGTTTTTGTAGATCCTTTATTTTTCATAATCTCTAATGATAGGTCCGATAAAGTAGATTCAACAATAAAGCGTATTAATAATGAAGTAAATTGGCCAATGAAACTAATAGTACCTAAAATATATATAAAATCATCTACTATTTCTGAACTAAAGAGAAATAAGTTTATAAGTTTTGAGTTCTTTTCTTATAAACCTATTATTGGAGGTACAATGGGAGTTTCAGCTAATTTATTCTCACTTGGCTTAGCTTCACCGCACTTTAAAAATGTTTTAGTTGCTTCTATTTATTATGGGATACTTTTAGGCTATCGTAATTTAAATATTTTTGGTGCTGATCATAGCTGGCATGAAGAAATGAGACTAAATAATAACAAAACTCTTGAAATTTCTGACAGACAATTTTATAGCGGTGAGGTAAATTGGATAGTTCAAAATGAAAATAAAGATATATCATTAAGGCCAAAAACAAAACTTAAGAGAATAAGTGAAGTACTTGAATCATATGATTATCTTAAATTATATGCAAAAAAAAGTAATGTGGAAATTCGAAATTTATCCTCTAAATCTTGGATAGATTCTTTTAAATAATGATGATTAACCATTTTAATATATTCAAACAAACATCTTGGTCAATACTTTTCCGTGTTTTGAGTTCAGGAATTTCATTTATATCTATTTCAATTCTGCTAAAAATACTTGGTATTAATGAGTTTGGAATTTGGATTACAATTTTAGCTCTTTTTGCATCTTTTAGTTTTGTTGACTTAGGTATTGCAAACGGTTTAAGAAATGCATTGCCAAAATTCGAAAATGACAAAATCAAATCTAATAATTTAATTATTCAAACTTTTTTCCTTTCCATAATAATAGCTGCAATAGCTATTATTGCTTTTGAATTTTTTAGTTTTTCAAATATGTTTGTTGATTTTTTAAAATTAGAAAATAAGATAGGTGAACTAGAAATAATAATCAAGATACTCTTTTATCTTTTTATTTTAAACCTTTGTGTTAAGCCCGCTCATGCTGTTATGCAAGCAGAGCATAAAAGTCATCTTGTTTCATTATTATTGCTAACAGTTCAATTTCTAAGTCTATTAGGTTATGTTGTCATCTTATTATTTGAGGTCGAAAACCCTTTACTCAAAGTTGTTATAGTTTACGCTATAAGTACTTTTATGATCCATTTTTCTTTTTGCATGTATGTTTTACGTAGTAGAATTAATGATTTCAATAATATTTCTATTTCCTTGAATCCAGTAATTGATTTACTTAAAAGTGGTTTGCTGTTTTTTGTGGCAGCTATATCATTTATATCTATTCTTCAAATAATTAATGTTTTAGTTATTCGCAACCTTGGCCCATCAGCTGCTGGAGAGTATGGATTATACTCTAAATTATTCTTTGCAATTAATCAAATTGCCGTAGCTGGGTTAGTTCCTGTTTGGAGTGCATTTGCCTCGGCTAATGAAAAAAATGATGTCATTTGGAAGAAAAAAGCTTTTGTAAAAATTGAATCAACATTTCTAATAGTGTTAGGTATTGTATTTATTGTTTTTATTGGGGGTAAATTGATTTTTGAAATTTGGCTTAGAAATAATAATTTTGTTTACTCTTACTATTTAGGTGCTTTATTTTCTGTATTAAGTATTATGATTGTCATAAACACAGGATACGCATATATTTTAAATGGATTAAATAAATTAAAATTACAAATTATTCTAAATTCTATGTTTATAGGTCTAATTCTTTTAGCAAATTTTTTTGATTATTTTAGTAACTTCTCAAGTATATTGACAACTCTAATTTGCGGATATGCTATCGTAAATTTTTTTTATAGAGCAAATATAAAAATAAATTTATAATGAAAAATATATTATCAATAGTTCATTTCCCAAAAGATGTTGGTGGTCGTCAGTTTTCAGGATTATCTCGCGTAATGTTTAATATATCAAATGAAATGGGTGATGATAAAAATATAAATTATGTCACAATATCAACAGATAAATTATTTGGAGGTAATTACAAATTCATTAATTATGGTATAATTTCTCCAATTGTAATTTTCACTTTAATAAAAAAAGCAATACATATAAAACGTTTTTATAAATTAATTAAAGAGTTTTATCCTGAGGGATTGAGTTTTAAACAGATGATACAATATATAGTTGTTAACTCATTCTCCTCATTGAAAAAATGGGATATTATTCATATCCATTCTATTGATCATGGTTTTGTTTGTAAGTGTAAAGATTACAATACTAAAATAATATATACTAATCATGGTGTAATAGCAGATGATAAAAACATTAATAATTTTTTAAATATTCAAAATAGAGAAAGATTAGTGTCAAGAATAAATTTAGATTTTATGGTCTTTGTTTCTGAGGGAGCAAGAGCAAAATGGTCAAGTTTTTATGGTCCTTTTAATTGTGGTAGTTCGGTAATTAGTAATGCAATAGATAATAATTTTTGGAAAGTATTATGAGGATAGGAACTATTGGAGCTTTATGTGAAAATAAGGGTCAAATGAAAGTAATTAAATCTATTGCTAAATTAGGTCGTAATGCATCTATAACATATTATTGTGCAGGACTACCTGATAAAGATTATCTTAATAATTTGATTAGTAATTCTCAAAGACTTGATGTCAAATTTGAGTACTTGGGTATGCTTTCACCAGAAAAACTGCGAATATTTTATAATAGTTTAGATTTATTAATAATGCCAAGTTCATCTGAAGGTTTTGGGCTTGTTGCTATTGAAAGTATTGCGTGTGGAACTGCAGTAATTGTTCCATCACATTTGCCAATAGTTCATGAAGTTGGGCTATTGAATAAAAACAACTCTGTTATTATAAAAGATAATTCAACTGATGAAATATGTAAAGGAATTCTCAAAGGAAAATCAATAAATTTTAAACGGAATGATGTGTCTAAATCCATAAATTTTATTACCTGGAAAGAAATAGCATTTAAATACATAAACTTGTATAATGAAATTAGCTAAATTTTATCTTTTTGTAATGTTAGTTTTTTGGTCTGAGTTTTTAGGCTTTAGATATAGTTCTTGGGGGTCTTTTGGCTTATCAAATTTCGGATGGTACTCAATTGTTCAAATAAGTTTCGCTTTTCTTGGTGTAATTTTATTATTTTCAAATTCTCTTTTTAAAAAAAAGATAATCCCACTGTATTTTTATTTATTCTTAACTTTAGTTTTTTCATTTTTATTTAGTGGTTTACCATTATCATCAGTAATTACAAATTTTTTTAAAATTAAATTTATTTTACAACTTCCAGTAATTATATATATTGTAAGTAATTTAAGTACTGAATATATAATGAAAATATTTAATAAATTCTCTTTATTATCTGTTTATGCGATATTGCTGCAGATGTCTTTGTATAAAATAAATGGTACTGTTTTTGGAGATACAACTATATTTGTGGAGCCAACTCTTTCAGGTAGAACTTTACGGATGTTAAGTCCTTTAAATGTATTTATAATCTTTAGTGTAATTAATATAAACCTTAAATTAAAAAATAATTTTAGGATTGTAACCTTATTTAATTTAATTATAGTTGTAATATCAGCAGTGCTAATTGGGCATAAAAATTTAATTTTTCTGTCCATAATTTTAAGTTTATATATACATGGTAAAGTGAAATTAAGTTTTTACATAGGATCTTTGTATGTTTTATATTCATCTATAAATTTATTTAGTTTATTAAATTCATCATATGTAATGGATTTCAGTGCTTTATCTCGAATAGAACATTATTTAAATACTTTTGATTGGTTATCTTATAATTGGTTTGGATGCTTTTATGATTGGGAAGTTTATGATGCACAAGGAATGCTATCTACACTAATTCTTGAAGGTTTTGTAAGAGCTCCAACTGTAGATTCTGGATTGATTAATCTATTATTAGTATATGGTTTTCCAGGATTCATTTTTTACTTATTAGTTTTAAGGTCATCAATATTAAATCTTTCTAAATTAGGAGATAAATATCTACAGATTAAATTATTTATAATTGCATGTTCGTTTATGAGTTTTTTTATGGCATTAGGTTTAGTAGGTGTGCCTTCGGGAGTTTTTATTTTAATGATATTAATAGGTTTATCAAAAAAACATGAGATATATAGTAATTAGGTTGAATGGTTATGCTGGAAATCAATTTTTTCAAATTGCCAATGCTCTTGGAAGGGCAAAAAAAAATGATAAAATATTACTTGACACGTATGTTTTTAAGCGTACAGCTTTTACTTACGGATTGAAAGATTTCTTATTGGGAAATAGAATATCACTGCCTAAAAGCTTTTTTGATAAATTAATAGTTATCTTATCAAGAACTTCATTTTTATTAACTAGAAAATTCCCGAAATCAATTCAGCAAGCTTTTGGAAATGTGACTGAAAATTCCACATTATACTCCAGTGATTATTATTATTCAAATAAGTTATGTGTAAATTATATTAATGGAAATTGGATGTCAGAAAAATATTTCCCATCTGAAAATATTATTCGTAAAAACATTAAACTTAAGTTTTTTGAAAATATAGCCTCTGAATATTCTTTATTAGATAAATCAATTTCTGTAGCAGTGCATATTCGTTTAGGAGATTATTTAGACCCAAAGTACAAAGACAGTTTATTTACCTGTAATGAAGACTATTTTTATAAATCATTGTCTTACTGCGAGAAATTTTTGGGTAAAAAGTTAAATTTCTATATCTTCACTAATAGTGACTCAGATTTTAATTACATTAAAAGTAATTGGTTAAAGCTCAAAGTTTTTAATTTACAACGATTATCTGCAAGAACATTTCAAGAAGATTTATTTGCTAT
>MDSY01116681.1_pt1 | contig 16050 bp, 21 predicted proteins | sample 811131 | NCBI WGS metagenome assembly MDSY01 (sample SAMN05326643, study PRJNA326480) | marine metagenome | isolation source: seawater | place: Atlantic Ocean: South West | collected 2010
GAAGTGGTTCCACCCACTGAGGAAGTGGTTCCACCCACTGAGGAAGTGGTTCCACCCACTGAGGAAGTGGTTCCACCCACCGAGGAAGTGGTTCCACCCACTGAGGAAGTGGTTCCACCCACTGAGGAAGTGGTTCCACCTGTTGAAATTATGATTAAATTACCAAAAAAACCTAAAAAAAAGAAAACTACGATTACTTCGGAGGTTTCAAAAAAGAGTGATGATTTAGAAGAATTACCACCTCCATTAATAGTTATTGATGATATTCCAATTTCAGAAAGATTGGCTAAACCTGAACCAAATATTATAGTTCAGTCTTCACAATATTATATGAATAATCGTGAAAATTTTATTAACTTTATTAACAGACTTTTTGATTACTATAAAGATGAATTAAATGTAGATGATGATTCTGTATCTTGTGATTCTGTTTATGGATCAAATGATTTTTCTCTGCTTACCCATCAAAAAATTGTAAGAGATTATATGAATATATACACACCTTATAGAGGAATATTATTGTACCATGGATTAGGTTCTGGAAAAACATGTTCATCAATTGCTATAGCAGAAGGTTTTAAAACAAAAAATCAAATAATGGTTATGACACCTGCGTCTTTAAGAGTAAATTATCTTGAAGAATTAAAAAAATGTGGTGATTTATTGTATAAAAAAAATCAATACTGGGAATTTATAAGTACTAAAGATAATCCAAAATACTTGAATACATTATCAGAAATTTTATCATTAGATAAGAACTTTATACAAAGAAATAATGGTGCATGGTTAGTGAATATTAGAAAAGAACCTAATTTTGATACTTTAACTAGCGAACAAAGAAACAACTTAGATACACAAATTAATGAAATGATAAGAAAGAAATATCAATTTATAAGTTATAATGGCTTGAGACGCTCACATTTAGCAGGATTTACAAAAGATTTCACTATTAATCCATTTGATAATAAAGTTATAATTATTGATGAAGTACATAATTTTGTGAGTAGGATAGTTAATAAAATAAATTCACCAGAATCTCTTTCTGTAATACTTTATGATTATTTGATGAAAGCAGAGAATTGTAGAATAATAGCATTATCTGGTACCCCAATTATTAATTATCCTAATGAAATTGCTATTTTATTTAATATACTAAGAGGATATATCAAAACATGGAATATTCCATTAGAGGTGAAAACTAAAGCTAAGATAAACGAAACAGAAATTAAAAAATTGTTTGCATCCAATATTAAACTAAATAATATTATTGACTTTGTTGAATATAAATCTTCATCTAAAACATTAACTGTTACAAAAAATCCATTTGGTTTTGTAAATAAATACAAAAATGATATGTATAAAGGTGTAAAGATTGATGAACATGGACAAGTAGATGATGAAAATTTTTTAAATATGATTATTGAGATACTTTCTATGAATAAAATATCCATTGATAAATCCAAAATAAAGATAATTAATAATATAGCATTACCAGATAAGCTTGATCCTTTTAAAACATATTTTATAAATAGTGAAACTGGGTTACTCAATAATACAAATCTTTTTAAAAGACGAATATTAGGATTAACTTCTTATTATAGAAGTGCCCAAGAAAAATTAATGCCAAAATACAATAAAGAACGTGATTTTAAAGTAATTAAAATAGTAATGAGTGATTATCAATTTGGTATTTATGAAAGTGCGAGAGTAGAGGAAAGAAAACTTGAAAAACAAAATAAAAAAAAGAAAAAAACTATGGTTGATAATGTAATGTTTCAGGAAGATGGTGCTTCTACTTACAGGATATTTTCTAGAGCATTCTGTAATTTTGTATTTCCAAAAGAAATTAAGAGACCTATACCTAAAGATGAAAAAGATGATTTACAAGAAGGAATCAAGTTAGCATTATCTAAAGGTGCTGATGAAGATGTAATAGATGCGGTTCCTGCAGAAGATAAAATTAAAAATATAGATGGTCGATATGAAACAGATGATTTAGATCAAGTTAAAAAGGAAATAGATAATGCGAGCGATTCAACATACAGCGAAAAAATTGTAGAGGCTTTAAAATTACTTGAAGCTAATTCTGCAACATATTTAAGCGAAGAAGCATTAGAAAATTATAGTCCTAAATTTCTGAAAATATTGCAAAACTTAAAAGATGAAGCAAATATAGGTCCACACTTATTCTATAGTCAATTCAGAACTATAGAGGGTGTTGGTGTTCTTTCCTTGGTTTTAAAACATAATGGATTTGCAGAGTTTAAAATAAAAAAAAATGCAGATGATCAATGGATTGTAAATATTGCAGATGAAGATATTTCAAAACCAAAGTTTGTTTTATACACAGGAACCGAAACAGCCGAAGAAAAAGAGATAATTAGAAAAGTATTTAATAATCAATGGGATGATATACCTCCATCAATTAAAGAGTTTATTTCTAATATATCTTCTACAAATCAAATGGGAGAAATTATTAAATTATTTATGATAACCGCATCTGGTGCTGAAGGTATTTCATTAAAAAACACTAGATTTGTTCATATTTGTGAGCCTTATTGGCATCCTGTTAGAATTGAACAAGTTATAGGAAGAGCCAGACGCATTTGTAGTCATGATAAATTACCAGAAGAATTACAAACTGTAGAAGTCTTTTTATATTTAATGACATTTTCAAAAACACAATTAGAAAGTGATCTTTCGATAGAATTAAGAATTAATGATACTAGTAAGCTTAATAATAAGATACCATTAACAAGTGATGAAGCTCTTTTTGAGTTATCTAACATTAAGGAAGATATTACAAAGCAGATTTTAATAGCAGTTAAAGAAACATCGATGGATTGTGCACTCCATTATAAACCTGGTAGTACAGAACCTTTAGCATGCTATTCGTTTGGTAATCCTACACCAGATAAGTTCTCTTATGTTCCATCTATTACTAATGAGGAAAATGATAAAGTTAGCAAAATTAATCAAAAGACTAAAACTATCAAAGCATTCTCCGCTAATATAAACGGGGTCAGATATGCTCTCAACAAAGAAACTAATGAATTGTATGATTATGAAAGTTATGTTAATAGTGTTAAAGACAGTAACATTAATCCAAGAAAGGTAGGAAATATTATAAAAACTAAAGAAGGTAAAACTAAAGTCGAATGGATATAAATATTATAATAACTTATATTATATGGCAACTAATGTTCGTAATAGCACTAATGAAAGAATATACAATAGATATGTACCTTCTTTTAAACCTCAAATACAACTTGAAACCAGACCTGTACAAACTAAGTACACTACCATGCAGTTCTTAGATGAGCGTCCAAGATTAAATGTAGATTTAGAAAATAGAGAATTATATAATGTTAATCAACAATTCTTACCTGTTGCTTATGCTGCTCCAGTTAATACAATGTTGAATAATGTAGATAAAGAATCTATGCTTAGAAATCAATTTATTGCTTTGCAAAAAAGTGATTTAGTAGAGTATGTTCCATCTTCGAATAGTGATCTATATAATGTAGAGGTTGTCGGAAGAAAAGAAAATAACACACATAGTTTATTATTTGAAGAATATAATAACTATACTTCCAGAAACGATAATTCGTATAGTAAACCTAAATTACTTTTTAACAACAATACTAGCGTTAAATTAAATAACTAATGATATGTTGATATTATAAATGGATGTTAATAGGGTTACACTTGAGTGTTTAGTAAATCCTACACTTTATAACAAATATATTAAAAAAAATGAAAAAGAACTGGATAATGATTTTTATAAAAAAAGAATTATTGATTTAACTAACAGATTATTTGAAAATAAAACCGAAAATAATTCTTTGAATAAAGCTTTTAATAACTATATTTATGAATGCATTTCTCATTTATATGAATCTGATATGAATAAAACTTATCAAAAAGAATATTTAGATATTAGTTTTAATACAGATATTAGTAAAAACATACTTTTTGACAATAGTAGTATAGATCTTACTAATATTAATAACTATATAATCAAAAAAAAAGAAGAAAACAAAATAACTAATTATATTAAAAAAAATAAAAGTAAACCTAAAAAAAAATATCCAGTGAAAAAGCACTTTGATCCTAAAGATGATAAATTTAAAGAACCATAAAATTAATTATATAATTATATTATGAAAGGAATTACCAAAAGAAGAACAATTAAAAAGAAAAAAAATCCTTCATTTAAAAAATTAAAATGTAGTCCATCTAAAACAGATAAAACAAGCTTTTCTTGCTATTCTAGTAATGATCTAATTAAAATAAGAGATGCATGGAATTTAAGACATCGGGATCGATTTATAGATTCTGATGATGACCATGAAATATGGAATATGATTAAAAACTATAGCATTAATTCGTGCAAAAATGAAAGATGCTGGTTATCATCATTATTTAAAAAAAACGAATTAGATGAAGCCTTATTATTATATACTTTTTCACCTACAAGACCAGATAAATGGAAAGATGATCCCAATACATGGTTATCTAGTTTAGATATTGAAGCAGTTATGAATCAATATGAAAGAAAAAATAAGAATTTTGCTTTTATAGGCTGTAGTCCTATCGATTTTGATAAAATATTACATAATGGTGAATGTGTTTGGCCAGAACTATGTAATTTTGACATAAATGAATACTATAACAATGGTGTAAATAAAATAGGAATTTCATTGAATTTAGATGAACATACAAAAGGTGGATCCCATTGGGTAAGCATATTTATTGATTTAAAACAAAAATATATTTTTTACTTTGACAGCAATGGTGATGAAACACCAAAAGAAGTTAAGAGATTAATTGATAAAGTTAAAAACCAATGTTCAAATATAGGTATAGAAATGAAAATAATTGAAAATGATATTGAACATCAAAAAAAAAACACTGAATGTGGTATATATTCTATATATTTTTTAACATATTTATTAAAAAATAACAATTATAATAATTTTTTAGATAAAAGAATTAGTGATGAAAAAATGTTCGAACTGAGAAATAAGTTCTTTAACTAAATATTTTATATAAATTTATTTATATTATGTTCAATAGCAAAGATAATATAAATTTATTATGGGAAACATTAACTGAAGATGTTATTAATGTTAATAAAGAAAATTTTGATATTATAAGATATAAATTTTTAAATCATATTCAAGTTGCTAATGATTATCCCTTATCGTTAAACAGTAAAAATAAGAAATTTATCGATGAATTTATAGATATATACAAATCTATTAATGTATTAGATAATAACTCTTTTGATGATTTAGTTAAAAATAGACAAAATGAATTTGATAATTTAATTAATCCAGAAAAACCTGAAACTATAAATCTAAGTGATGATATTGCTGATAAACCTAATACCGATATTAATGAAAAATTAAAAGAATATCAAAACAAACGAAACAATGAACCTTGGCTTTTGAGTTATGAAGAAACACCCGAAGAAATTAAAATTGACAATCAAAATGAGAACATAAACAAAATAACCCAAACATTTATGAGTAAAATAAAGATAGAAAATGAAACTATGGATAACATACCAATTAAACCAATTGACATAGATAAAAAAGTTAGTTTTGTTGATGAACCAACCGATACATCAATGAAAAAAAATGATGTATTGCAAGAACTGCGTGAAATTAAAAGGAAAGTCTCTAAACTTATAAATATACTAGAAACCACCGAAATTGTATTATAATACTCTTTAATTGATTATATAAACATATTTAAAAATATACCATATTAACTACTATACAATGCGTTCTGTTATTGCAATCGTTACACTATTCTCCACCACCACTGCTTTTATGCCTGTAAAACCTATTGTCAATAATTTTAACTATGTCGGTGATATTAAACCTACTGGATATTTTGACCCTCTCAGAATTTCGGATAATGCAGATGATAACCTGATTAAGTATTTGCGTGAAGCCGAATTGCATCATGGTCGGGTTGCAATGCTGGCTGGATTGGCTCTTCCACTTCTTGATCTAACTAATGATAAAATGGCTATTAATGTCCTTAAAGATATTCCTTTTAACGAACAGGTACCATTTTGGCTAAGTGTAGGTTTATTTGAGTCTGCTAGAATGGGTGCTGGTTGGAAAAACCCCTTCATGCTTAAAAATTCATATTTCAAACTTGAAGAACGATACCAGCCAGGTAATGTTTTTAAGGTTCCAGCCAATAAATATACAGATGTAGAAATGGAAAAAGAATTGTCTAATGGTCGCCTTGCTATGCTTGGAACTATGGGTTATATAGCACAAGAATTGGTACAACAACATCCAATCTTTTAGATATTCTTATACAATTCAGATAATGCCAATAGCCCACCAACCACCGAGACATTTTTCATAAAATAATGATATTCCTTCTTTTTATTTGGTGGATGATACATCATCGTAGCTAATATTGTAAAAAATACTAATCCATAACATGCTATTTTAGCATAATCTTGTATGGTGCATGTTACACTCGAATAAATTATTACTAGCGGTGCTAGAATTTCTAATAATATTACTAATATTAGAATTATCTTATAAAAAAATAAAGGTAATGTTGATATTATAAACTTTTTTTGTATTGACTTTGTAACACTATTAAAATTTTTTACTTTATTAATACCTGATATAAAAAACATCAATGTAACTAGAAAAGCTGATAAAACTTCCATCATAATATATAAAAATAATTTTATATATTATATATGAAAACTAACAATATTAAAAAAGGCTACATTAATTTAATTCGTTTAAATGCTTTATTATACTTTACTACCCTGGTAGGATTATCTATAATACCATCTAAATATATAAATTTACTTGATATTTTTTTGAGAACTTCTATAAGTTTACTTTTAATGTATAGATTCGCTCCTTTCAATCAAAATAAGTTTAATAATATAGATAAACAAATTGTATTCTCATCGGCTATGTTTTTATTTTCTACCACAGCTTTAAACAAGTTCATTAGAGAAAAAATTATTAATTTATCGTTTTTTAATAGTTTTGTTTAACTGAGTGTTAGAAAAAAAGTGCTGTAAATTTTCAATTATTTTTTTACTTACTATTCTGTCTATTTCATAGTCTTCTTCACTTTTATCTTCATATTTGTAACCTTTCATAAAATTTGTCATAAATTTTCTAAAATCATCTTTATCATTTATATTTTTACTTAAATAACTATTAAAAAATCTATCAATCATTTCATCACTATATAATGTATATTTGTATGGTTTGATATATATATAATAAACATTATCACCCGCCATTTCTGGATGATATTGGTCATCTATAAAACATATTTCAGAATTTTTAGGCAGTTTTGTACAATTATAAAAATCATTTATTGTTTTGGCATGGCTTGTTCTTCCTAATTCTATATGTTCGTTCCCAATTTTAAATGCCGATATTATTCTATCAAATAAATTATTGCTATTTAATTTTTTTTCAAAATATCTTATTATCGTCTCAACCCAATATTTTGGTGCCTGATTATTTGTATATACCATTATCTTATCACAGTTGCCCCCCTTTTTCTGAATTTTTAAATAATTTAGTATCGGTAATATACTCGGTCTTAAAAATTCTGGATATATATCTAATAATATAAACATATCTTTATCATCTAAAATGGTGTTAAAGTATCTCTCCAATCCTTCACAAAAATACCCTAATTCAGAAAAATGACCTAATGTTTCATCAAAATCAAATACAACTATTTTCTTAACTTTATATGATGTTCTAACCATAATTATTATTAAGAAAACAAAACTTGTTAATAATACTATATTATTCTTTTTATATTTCATATATATATATGAAAATAACCAAAAAAGAATCTATTTTAATTTTAGATTACTTTGATATTAACACAAATGAGTGTACATCTAAAATTAAAAGTAAAGCCGATGAATTAATACATAACCATCTGTGTGTCCCAATCATTGGAAATAATTTTCATAAAACAAAATCTAATTCAAAATCGAATTCAAAATCTAATTCAAAACGTAAATATACTTGTAAAACATCTAAATAATTAATGTATTAATTTATATATATTAATTATCTAACAATCTACTTTTAATCCAAATTGGTACTTTGAATCACGTTCTATTGTGGAATTTTGCCAAGGCCCAACACTCATTTTAGGGTTGGGTGGTTCGGCTCTTATTTGTAAATTCGCATTTTTTAGTGTATTGCTTACTGTATTTATACCTGTTAGTGTTCCTGCTGGTAAAAGATTCACCTTATCTAAACTACCATTTCCGGTAGGATTTAAACTTGCCCATTGTGAGTTTGTATCATTCGGTAATAAATCTACTGGTGTTCCGCTTTTTGCTTTTGGAACCTCATTTGATGCAAACGAACCATTATTTCCTAAAGCCTGACTAGGTAATGTATTACCTAATATAGGTTGGTTATTGTTTACTTGAGTTGGATGTGAATGTAATTGAGAATTAGATTTATAACCTTGTGTATTAAATTGTTTTGACTTCGTGGAAGAATATTGTAATAATGCTAGTAATAATAAAGAAAAACCTACGGCCATTGCCATTTTTTCACTATCTTTACCCATTTGTTTAAACTTTTTCATTGGTGCCATTATATAAAAAATACTATAAAAAAAATTTATTAAATATATTTATATTAAATCATATTCTTCTTCATCATCTATATTTAATGCATAAGTGTCCTTGATATTTTTTGCAACCAAATATGCATCTATTGCTGACTTCTTAGCTTGCTTTGCTTTTTCTAAAGCATTATTATATAGTTCCATGTATATTTCATTAGGTTTTTTTAGTTCTATATTCTCTTCACTAACATTATTATCTAAATTTATCTCAAACTCATCTAATTCACTTATTTTATTATAATTATTTATTTCTTTTTTCTCTAAATCTAAATCCACTTCCTCTAAATTTTCTTCTAAATTATTGTCTTCTACCTCCAAAGTTTCACTCTCTTTAATTTTTTCATTCTCTATTATTTTTTTATCCTCTTCTTTTTCATTTGATATATTTTCCTCTTTTGTCTTAATCAAACAATTTTCAAATATTGGAGCATTCTCCATTATCATTATTTGTTTAATATTAATTTCTAACTGAAAATATCTTTGACTAAACTTTATTCCTAATATTTCTAATATTGTAATTATATCACTATCCATTGTTATGTCTTCTAAATCCTTCGCCACTTCTTTCTCATTAAATATCGGCACTACATTGTCAATAGTATTTCTTAATGAATTTAAATTTGCTCTTAATAAATAGTTTTTACCTTTATAAACTTTCACTGGTGATACAAAACTATTTTGTATATCTTCCATTTCTAAATCTGTATTAGCAAACCATATATCATGTTTTTTAAAAATCATTTCTTGAATTTTTTCTTCTACCTTTGTAATAGTTTCTATAAAATCCGAGTTTAATTCGCTAAATAATAAATCTGTATACTTTTTTTTACCTGTTTTTACAATACCTTGCTTGGTCTTACATTTTGGTGTCTGTAGATAAAACTGATCATCATTATTATTAATTGTTAATTTTGAAAAATATGTACCACCTTGATTTGGAACCGGATTTGATAATTTAAAATTTGTTGTATCTAAACTCTCACCAACTTTATATATCATATTCACATATATAGAAAAAATTTAATCACTTTTTACTTAAATTAATTAGTATTAAATAATAAATTATTATTGTTATATTATTTAATGAAAAGCGGATTAATTGAAAAATGCCTAGAATTATTTCAAAAAGATGAAATTAAATCTCAGATAAAAGATATATCTAAACCTATATGTGATAATTTCATGGATAATTTATTACCACAAATTAACCTTTATCTTATTATATATCTAATTATATTACTTATTATTTTAATACTTAATTTCGGTATATTTATATTACTATTAAAAGATAGAAAATATCTATAAATATTATATGAGTAACGAATTTACTGATATGATTAAACAATGGGTAACAATAGATAATGAATTAAGAAAACTTAATTTAGAAAATAAATCTTTAAGAGAAAAAAAAAATAATATTAATAATGACGTAATTAAATATATTGAAAATAATAATTTAGATAATGCTATAATAAAAATATCTGATGGTACTCTTAAATTCAATTACACCAATATTTCTCAACCTTTAACATTTAAATACATTCATGAATGCCTAACTGACATTATTGATGACAAAAATCAGGTAGAAGCAATTATTAATTATATTAAAAATAAGAGGAATGTTAAATCTATTATGGATATTAAAAGAAATTATAATTAATATAATATAATGGAATATTTCTCTAAAAATCAATTAACCAAATCTTATCATGATGGAAAACTTTATGTTGGTGGATATTCTTTAGATTTAGACGAACCTAATATTCAAACTTACAAAAATGACACTGATGATATAATGGATATTCTTAATTTAGGTTTATCTGTACCTTTAATATATTATTCTAAATCTAATAACAACAATGAAAAATCTAATATTAAAAATACTTATGATAATTCGGTTGTTAATGAATCATTACATAATAAACTTCTAGGAATACTAAATAAAAGTACTAAAACCAAAAAAAATAAGAAATATAATAAAAAAACTAGAAAACATCATCATCATTATTAATATTATTATCGTCTTCTTTTTCTTCTTCTGTTTCTTCGAATTGATTAGTTAAAATATCATTTACTTGATTCTCGAATTCGTCAGACAGCAAAAACTCATTAAATCTTTCTTCTATTCTTGATTCTATCGCATCATCTATATTATTATTTAAATTATTTTCAACACTGTTTTTTACCGAATTATTTAAATATTTCCAAAAATCATTTGTCAATTTTTCTTTATTAACGTTATTTTCACGGTAACCTTCTTTAGTAACTTTTTTACATACCAAAGATAAAAATACTAAGATTAAAAAAATAACGAATACAACCAGTAATTTCATTATATAATAGTTATAAATTAATCTATTATATAAATATATTATTAACTTCTTAATTAGACCTGGTTACCTGAAATATCAGGTTCTGTTAGTAATTCTGCGTGTTCTTTTTTGTGCTTTTCTATTTTATGTTCACTTTCAGACAACCCCTCGCGGCGCCTTCTTTTCCCTCTAAATCCTTGCTTGCGGTTCCCTACGAATGATTGGACTGGTGCCGCGTTCAAAGCACATGACGTTCCTTGAAATCCTCCGACACTTCCACCTGTGAAATGTTCGGTGCCGTCACAATCACCCTCTCTAAATCCTGTTCTATATTTACGACCTCCCGTAAAGCCAAAGTCTGGTTCCTTAGGAATGCCTTCACGACCTTCGAATCCTTGACGGCGACGCTGACCAGGGCGCCCTTTTTTATTTCCTTCTTTAAACATTGTATTTCCTACACCCATAACACCATTTGATGCCTTGTATGTTAATGTAATCATAACCAACACTCCAAAAACAACTAATAATGGTTTAATATTATTTTGTTTAATATTCTTTCTCAGATTTTTTGCTTGGCCTCTTAATACTTTCATTTATATAATAGAATTATAAAAATAATTATTAATTAATGTCAATAATTTATTAATAATTATTAATTAAAATGAATAATTATATCCATCTTATTATCTCTAAATATATCTTCTTCTATACATTTTACACCTTTTCTATGTAAAATCAATTTATTATCATTATCTATAACTAAATTATCTAAATTATATTTTTTTTTACCTAAAATTATATTATTTATATTACTCTCTTTATCTACCATTATATGTAAATTATTACATAAATCTATTATTATATTATCACTTAATTCAGGTATACATTTAATCAAAATTTGTTCATTGTTTACTTCATAATATATTTCGTTATGCCACAAAGGTATCGATAAATTAGTCCCTTTATAATTTAATATAAATACATTGCTATCTAGTAAATCATCTATATCTGGGTTTAATATAATTGTAACAATGTTTATTTTTTTTTCAATTAGTTTAATTATAGACTCGTCTATATCAAATAGCTCTTGATACTCTTTGACGAATTCATAAATTTTTGTTAAATTACTAATCTCACAATTCTCTATTAAATATGGAATAAATGATTTGTTTATTATTTTAACTATTATTGTTACATACTCAAAATCTTCCAGATTTTCCTTTAAGAATTCTTCTAATATGTTACTATATCTTATATCTTTAGTTTTACTTTTATTATTTATTAAATAATTATAGGCTTCATTAACCTCTGCAAATAATTCATTTGTATTAATTAAATTACATTTATCTGGATGATATCTTAATGCTTGTATTCTATACCCTTTCTTAATCTCGTCAATGTTTGCGTCTTTATTTATGTTTAAAATCTTGCATGCTTTATCATAATTCATGTATTACAATTATTAAATAATAAAAGTAATTTTCTAAATGATAAATAGGTCTATAGTTATTATTATATAACTGGAAAAAATTTATAGTTTTTAAAAGTATATCTCCTATATTATCTTCTTTAAGTATGTTGTTTTCAATTAAATCTTTCAATATATACCAAACTAAATCATTTATATCGTTTTTATATATCAAAACATCATATATGATTTCTCTAAATTCCCCATAATTTAAATTATTATAATTTTTTATAATATTTAAAAGCTTGTCATAAATACATATATATAAATTGTCTAATTCTAAACAATCGTTTTTTATATAATTAAGATTATCTGAACTAGTATGTTTGCATTTGAAATATTTTTTAATTAAACTTTTGCTATACATTGATATTGTTATTCTTAAACATTTATTTAAAATTATATAAGGAATAAATGATAATTCGCTTGTAAGTATAATAAATCTTATATTTGAATTATTTTGCATATAACTATAAAATATATCTAACAACTCATTATGAATGTTTTGATAATTTTTGCATAAAATTATACCTTTACGGCTCTTACTTGATTCTATTATATCCACTATTTTATTATATATCTCATTCCAATTACTCTTTGAATTACATCCTAATAAATCCATATCCACTTCATAATGTATATCGCTTATTTTTATATTAAATGTTTGTTTGGATAATTGTAATATTAATTTTTTTTCATACTTTAAATTACTTACACTATATTTATTTATAATAAATAATGCTTGACTATACTTTCCTACACCCGATGGACCATACAATATCAAATTATCTAAATTTGTTAAATCTTCAGGTAATTTATTAGAAATCGTTTTTATTTTTGGATGCAATGTACTATTACTAATGTCCTTTACATAGTCTATAAAATGATCTTCGTATGATTTCATTATTACTATTTAAAGTTATATTTGTAATAACTTTAAATGATTATATATACACAAATAGATACTTATAATAAAAATTATCTATTTTTTGGCGATATAATTAAGAATACAGTAATAACTAATGGAAAATTTATTAGAATTATATACTCTAACACTGTTTATACTTTGAATGGATTATATATACTTATACCATTGAATAATATTAAAAAAATTAACTCTAATACATGTAGCATTAATAATAATTCATTCATTAAAAATTTATGTAATATTGAAAAAGATATTCTTGACAAATATCATTCTTCCAAAACAAAACAATATAAATTGCAAGAACAATTAAATAAAAATATAATTAAAATATTTAATTCTAAAAATACTTTTAAAAAAATTATAATTAAGATTTCTGGTTTATGGGAAGATGATGACTCTTTCGGTATTACATATAAATTCATTAATTATTAGCGTTTTCATCATTTACATTATTCTTATCTTTTATCACATATTTCAATCTTAAATACATATCTGTATAAATTAGAATTAGTTTTAATGTCAAAATGTATAACATTAATGTGTAAAACATTACCGGATCTTTTATTCTTTCAGCTTGTTTTATATCATATGCAAAAATTAATTGCATTATTGTAATTGTTATAAGAATATAACTTATGTTTTTCGAATATCTTTTAAAATCTCCGTCTAAATTGTTATCATGTATATATGATTCATATCTATAATATAACATATATATCAAATAAATTGTAATTGAAAATATTATTGTTACTATATATTTAGGTATAAGAGCTTTTGCATCATTATTTAATTTTTCTTCAATATTTTTACCTTCAACAACCATATTCAATACGGTTGTAACAATTATTATCATCAGTCCTGGTTTGTATAAACCTATTTTTTTTGTTGAATATAATATTGTTCCAATACCCTGAGATAACATTATAAATTTTTGCAATTCTATATCTTTTCCCATCTCTAATAATTTATTATATTATTTTATTTTATATTTTTAATATATAATGTTTAAAGAAAACAAGAACTATCTTTTCTACAGAAAAATTATTGCCGTTCATTCTCAAGACAGAGATATAAATAAATGGCCTAAATCTAACGAATTTGAAGTTACTTTACCTATTCAATATAAAAAAGTTAATAGTATACAGCTATTAAGTGTTCAACTTCCAAAAAAATATAATATATTTTCCAATTACAACCAAAACACTAAAATTAAAATCGATAATAGTATTATTCAAATAAATGATGGAACATATACCCCTCAACAAATGTGTACTATGTTGAAAAACATATCATCTAATATTAATGTTAAATATAATGATATTGATATGAAATTTTATTTTTATGCTGATGATGAGTTTACTATTCACGCTGGAGAAAATATTACCTATAATGATTTGTGTGTAACCAACAATCTTTACAACTATACTTTTAATTGGGGACTACCTTTCTATCTAGGTTTCGAAAAAAAAACATATACCTCTACAACTGGAACCGAATACCTAATATTTGATAGTGATGGAAATACTACTTCTATTTCTGATTCTTCACATGTTATAGTATCATCTGTCCCTGCACCTGTATTTGGAGAAGAAGACATTTATCTAGAAATTGATAAATATAATTATATTGATGAAATTCAACCTTACTCTATTAACACTAATAACAATATTACAGATGTATCTTACTTATCATGTGCATCTCTTGCCACTTTGAGAGGAGAACGCTCATCTAATTATAAACATATTACTGAAAATAATCTTAAACAAAGAGGGATTAAATGTTTAAACAAAACTTCCAATGATTATAATGGTATTTATAATTCATCATTTGCAAAAATACCTTTATCATTCGAAACTGGAAGAACAGTTATACATGATACCGCATTTTTAAATAATATATTCTATAGTGATCCACCAATTGATAAACTATCTAAACTTAAATTTAAATTTAGATATCATGATGGCAGATTGGTAGATTTTTATAATCATCCTGTTAGTATTACTATCGGATTGGGAATGTTACGTGATGAATTCGATAAGGGAAATAATATTAGATTTCCTGAGGCATATAGTTAAAGACCGAAACCACCCACACTATCCGTGCCAATACCACCAACACTAATACCACCAACACTAACACCATCTTCTTTACTCTCAGCCGCCTTCTTTTCTTCTTTCTTTTTTTTGACATTACCCATCATTTTATTAAACCCATCATTTACTAAGGTAACACCTTTGAAACATTCAAAACAACCTTCTATTAACTCTGGGAAAAACCATGCCACGATAAAAGATGGTAATGCTACCATTGTTATGTATTTTGATACTAATCTTGCTGGTCCAAGCACTTTCGGATCACACTTTGGATTTGGAATCAATATAATTGCAGTTATTATCATTATAAAACCTAAAAATATTGCAATTAACGCTGCCACTACATCTGTTATTGTTCTATCTAATCTTATTAATATGTTAATTGAAGTTAATAAAAGTCCAGGTATAATTATTAATCTCCATAGATAAAAACACATCAAATATATAGTATGCACCAGCTTACTGTTCTCTCCATTATAACCTACATCAAAATTATCTAAAATTGCTTTTATATTTCTATATAATACATCTCCTCTGTCCTTGTCTTGGCTATTACTCTTTTCACATGCAGGACAC
>MDSY01049858.1_pt1 | contig 16049 bp, 14 predicted proteins | sample 811131 | NCBI WGS metagenome assembly MDSY01 (sample SAMN05326643, study PRJNA326480) | marine metagenome | isolation source: seawater | place: Atlantic Ocean: South West | collected 2010
GAAATATTTTTATTTGTTTGATTAAAAACATCTAAAATTAAAAAATTAATTAAAAATCTAGTAATATTATTTCTGAAAATATCCATATCTGCAGTATCAATAATTTCATATTTAGAAATTTTAAAAAAAGACTTTAATGTTTTGATCTGATCAATAGATATAACTTTAGATCTTAAGGCATCATCAAAGTCATGCGCTATGTATGCTATGTCATCGCATATTGTTGCAACTTGAGCTTCAAGGGATGGATTCAAAATTAGGTTGAAATTAAAATCTTCGGATAGGTCAAAATTATAATTTGTACTTAAAACAGGTCCATTATGTTTAATAATTCCATCTAGGGTTTCCCAGGATAAATTTAATCCCTCATAATCAATATATTTTTTTTCTAATAATGTTACTTGTCGAAATGACTGAACGTTATGATTAAAATTTTCATCTAATTCTTGAATGATAATTTCTTCTCCGGCATGCCCAAAAGGCGTGTGTCCTAAATCATGTGATAAAGCAATAACTTCAGATAAGTCCTCATTAAGCCCCAGTCTTCTTGATAAAGATCTAGCTAGTTGTGCAACCTCTAAGGTATGAGTTAGTCTATTTCTATAATAATCTCCTTTTTCAAACATAAATACTTGAGTTTTATCTTTAAGTTTTCTAAAAGCCGTTGAGTGTAACACTCTGTCTCTATCACGCTCAAAAATATCTCTGACATCTTTGTTGATTTTAACAAGTCTACCTTTGGACAAATCGTTTTTAACTGATAAATTAATGTGCATATGGTTGATATTAATATAACAGATAGTGCTATAAGTAAAATTCAAGAAGTACTTAAAAAACAAGATAAAACTTTCTTTAGAATTAAAGTTAAAGGGGGCGGATGTTCTGGTTTTCAATATATTTTTAAAACAGATAGTGAATATTCACAAGAAAAAGACAATATTTATAAGCTCAAAGAGATCGATATTGTAATTGATAAAAAATCTCTTCCTTTTATTAAAGACTCCGAGCTTGATTATAAAAACGAGTTGGTAGGCTCAAGTTTTTCTATCTCAAATCCAAATGCAAAAAACTCTTGTGGTTGCGGCAGTTCTTTTAGCATCTAAAAGTGAAGATTGTATCTTGGAATGTGAACTCTATTAGAGCTCGTGAACCTCTATTAGAACAACTCATTAAAAAAGAAAATCCAGATATAATTTGCCTACAAGAACTCAAAACAGAAAATAAAAATATCGTAGAGGATTTCTTTAGATTGCATGACTATGAAAGTATTTGCTCTACACAAAAAGCATATAACGGTGTCGCTATTGCTTACAAAAATCAAATAAAGATAAGAAATATCGATTTAAAGAATTTAAATAACCTCCAAGCTAGAAATAATTGTATTTTAATTGAAGATCTCAATACAGTTATTCTTAATTGTTATTTCCCTAACGGAAACCCTATTGGGACAGAAAAATTTGAATTAAAAACAAATTGGATGAATAATATTCTTGTTCATTTAAAGGAACTTCAAAAAAATTATAATATTCTGATTACTGGAGATTTTAATGTAATTCCTCAAGATGCAGACGCGCATGATATTAAAAAATATAGAAATGATGCTCTAGCATCAAAAGAAGCTAGAAAATTTTTTTATAGTTACAAAAATTTAGACTTAATTGATCCTTTTGAATTTGAAGATAAAAATACTACATACACCTTCTTTGATTATAAAACCTATAAATTTGGGAAAAATGAGGGAATAAGAATAGATTTTTTTCTGTTATCTCCTGTTCTTTTTAGAAATATTACTAATAGAAAAGTTTTAAAAGAATACAGAGATATGGAAAGACCCTCCGATCATTGTCCTATCCTTCTAGAATTAAATATCTGAATAAGTTCTTTTTTCTTTTTTTGCTCCAGGTTGAGTAAGAGCACCTAGATGAGCTGGACCAACTGTTTGTGCATATTTCCACAAAGCGCCTGACGTGAATTCAGGATCTTTCGGTTTCCATTTTTTCTTTCTCTCAGCTAATACGTCATCAGAAACATTTAAATTGAGTGTATTTTCTTCGGCGTTAATTTCAATTTCATCGCCATCTTCTACTAATGCTATAGGTCCACATTCAAAAGCTTCTGGACCAACATGACCAATACAGAAACCTCTAGTACCTCCAGAAAAACGTCCATCAGTAATAAGAGCTACTTCTTCGCCAAGACCCTGACCATATATAGCACTTGTAGTTGAAAGCATTTCTCTCATTCCAGGTCCACCTTTGGGTCCCTCGTACCTAATAATAAGTACATGGCCTGATTTAATTTTACCCTCTAGCACAGCGCTTAAAGCATCTTCTTCTCTTTCAAAACAAATAGCCTTACCTTTAAAATGGAGTTTCTTTAAACCAGCAATTTTAACGATAGCGCCATCAGGTGCTAAACTTCCCTTAAGTCCAACAACTCCTCCAGTTTTGCTAATAGGTTTATCAATAGGGTAAATAACATCTTGATCTTTGGGAACTTCTACATCTTTAACATTTTCTGCTAAAGTTTTTCCAGTAACTGTCATACAAGATCCATCAATCAATCCACCATCAATTAAAACCTTAATTAAAACAGGAACACCACCTACCTCGTAGAGATCTTTAGCAACATATTTACCACCTGGAGCAAGGTTACCAATATAAGGAGTTGACTGAAATATTTTAGTAACATCTTCGAGTGTAAAGTCTATTCCAGCTTCACTAGCCATAGCTGGTAGATGTAGACCTGCATTAGTGGAACCACCTGAAGCAGAAACAACAATAGCTGCATTAATTAAAGATTGTTTTGTAACAATATCTCTTGGACGAAGATTTTTTTCAATTAAATCCATGACAACTTTTCCACTCTCATAAGCATACTTATCTCGGCTTTCATAAGGTGCTGGTGTCATGGCTGATCCGGGAAGAGCTAATCCAATAGTTTCAGAAACACAAGCCATGGTATTTGCAGTAAACTGACCACCACATGATCCTGCTGATGGACAAGCAACACATTCCAAATCATGAAGTTCTTGATCAGTCATGTTACCACTAGAATGTTTTCCTACAGCTTCAAAAACATCAACCACAGTTACATCTTTGCCCTTATAAACACCCGGCAAGATAGAACCACCATACATAAAAACAGAGGGAACATTTAAGCGAAGCATAGCCATCATTAAGCCAGGTAAAGATTTATCACATCCAGCTAAACCAACTAGGGCATCATAGCAATGACCTCTAACAGTCAATTCAGTAGAGTCAGCAATAATCTCTCTACTAATAAGTGAAGATTTCATTCCTTCGTGTCCCATGGCAATACCATCTGTTACAGTAATTGTAGTAAATTCTCTTGGTGTTCCGTTAGCATCCCATACACCTTTTTTTGCAGATTGAGCTTGCCTTGAAAGGGAAATATTACATGGAGCAGCTTCGTTCCAAGTAGTAACTACACCAACAAAAGGCTGATTAATTTGTTCTTCTGTCATGCCCATAGCATAGTAATAAGATCTATGTGGGGCACTTGTTGGGCCCACAGATACATGACGACTAGGTAATTTTCTTTTATCAACCATATTAGATATTCAATAATATACTATTGATTTTTATTAATTCTAGTTTTATTGCCTCAAGCCTTGAAGTATTTTGAGCAATTAAATCTTCAGGAGCTTTTTTAATAAAGTTATCATTTGATAAATTCTTAGAAATAGAAATTTCTTCTTTTTCTAAAATTATTTTATTTTTTGATAATTTCTGTTTTATTTTTGTAAAGTCAGAATTGTCAAAAAGAATTTGGAATTCCTTATCTCTAAAAGGTAAAGTTACAGAATTGACAATTTCTGATTTTTTCAATTTCTTTCTAGTCATAAATTCAAATATTTCCTTATTAGAAATCAGAACCTCTTGAAGGTGAAGATCTGGAGAATATATTTCAATTTTTTCATCCTTTTTAATTTCAAACAACTTCTCTACGGATCTGATCTCTTCTACAAAAGATATAAACAAACTAGCTTTATCGATTGAAGATTTTTCTGTATTAATATTTAAATTTTCCCACTGCTTTATCATGAGTATTGAATCATTATTTTTCTGCCATAATTTTTCAGTTATAAAAGGTACAATTGGATGAAGTAACTGAAGGAGAGAATTAAAAACTAAATGAAATGTGTAAATTGTTTCTTCACGATCAGGACCATCTAATAATGTTTTTGATATCTCAATATACCAGTCACAGAAAGTATGCCATGTAAAATGATAAAGCTTATTAGCTACTTCATGAAATAAGTATCCTTGATAATATTTTTGAATTTCAGAATTTGTTTTTTGTAATTCATCTAAGATCCAGAGATTAAATATATTTTTTACATCTATTTTATTATTATTTTTTAAAGGATAAATATTTTTGAATTCAGCATATTTATATGCATTAACAATTTTGGTAATAAAATTTCTATAACCAGCTATCCGCTGTTCACTTAAGCGGACATCTCTTCCTGGAGTATTAAGTGAAGTTAATGTAAATCTTAATGTATCTGAACCATAACGATCGATAATTTCTAATGGATCAATGACATTGCCTTTTGATTTTGACATTTTTTGACCATTCTCATCTCTCACTAGTGCGTGGATATAGACAGTCTTAAATGGAGTTTCTTTCATAAACTTATTTCCCATCATCATCATGCGGGCAACCCAAAAAAAGATAATATCAAAACCAGTCACTAGCACAGAGTTAGGATAAAAGTTTTCTAATACTTTATTATTTTCTGGCCAACCGAGAGTTGAGAATGGCCATAAAGCTGAGGAAAACCAAGTATCTAAAACGTCCTTATCTCTTTTTAAAATTATTTTATCAGCTTTATAATAATCAACTGCTTCAGCTCTCGCTAATTCTTCCGTTTCGGCACAAAATTCTTTTCCATCAGGTCCATACCAAATAGGAATTTGATGGCCCCACCAAATTTGTCGAGATATACACCAAGGCCTTATATTTTCCATCCATTGGAAATAGGTTTTGTCCCAATTTGAGGGAAAGAATTCTGTTTTATTCGTTTTAACTGCAGAAATTGCATCTTTAGCTAATTCTTTTGCATTGCAATACCATTGAAACGTCAAATAAGGTTCAATGACCGTATTAGATCTATCTCCATAAGGAATAGTAGTTTTATAATCTTCAATTTTTTCAATTAAATCTAAAGATTTTAATTCTTTAACAATTTTTTTTCTCGCTTCAAATCTGTCTAATCCAACATAACCTTCAGGACAATTTTCATTCAACGTCCCGTCTTCATTAAGAATATTGAGAAGTTCTAAATCATGCCTTTTACTTACATCGAAATCGTTAAAATCATGAGCGGGGGTAATCTTAACGGCACCAGATCCTTTTTCTGGATCAGAGTAATCATCATAAATTAATGGTATTTTTCTATCAGTAAGAGGCACATCAAAGTTCGCATCTTTAAAAGAATGAAATCTTTCATCTGTTTCATTTACAGCTATTGCCATATCACCAAAAATTGTTTCAGGTCTAATAGTTGCAATTGTAATATGCTGCCCATTAGAGCTTAAATATTTAATATAATAAAGTTTAGTACTGACATCAGTTTGAATGACTTCCAAATCAGAAATAGCAGTTTTGAATTTAGTATCCCAATTAACTAAAGCCTGATCTTTATAGATCAAACCCTCTTTATATAGAGTAACAAAAACTTTTCTTACAGCCTCAGAAAGACCTTCGTCCATTGTAAATCTTTCTCTAGACCAATCCGCAGAACTACCCAATCTTTTTAATTGATTTATAATAGTTGAACCTGATTGCTCTTTCCACTCCCATACCTTTTCAATGAATTGCTCTCTTGTAAGATCTTTTCTGTAAACATTCTCTTCCGCTAAATTTCTTTCAACAACCATTTGAGTAGCAATACCTGCATGATCAGTACCAGGTTGCCATAAAGTATTATAACCATTCATTCTGTGGTAACGGATAAGGATATCCTGAATTGTATTATTCAGTGCATGTCCCATATGAAGGGAACCCGTTACATTAGGTGGAGGAATACAGATAGAAAAATTTTTATCAAAATTATAAGAAGGTTCGAAGCATTTTTTATCTAACCATTGCTGATAAATTTCAGTTTCATATTTTTTTTTGTCTTGGAAATCATCCATAGACTAAAAAACAAATGGCTCTTTAGTAACAAATTTATATATAAATTCAGCAACCGCTTCATCTAATATAATTCTAGAGCATGTTTCTTCAAATTTAACATATTTTACAATTTTATGCTTGAGCTCTTGATTATCAATAATACAAACTAATATAGAACCAGAATTCATCTTTTTAATTATATCTTTTGGTTCCTGATCAAGAGATCCATTAATTACAATTTTTGAGTATTTGCTAAAGTCAAAAGATTTATTTTCAAAAATATCATTAATAGTGTTTGGCAATAAATTACATTGAAAAAAATCTTTTGATAAATTTTTTTTGAAAATTGGAAGCATTACATCAGAAGTTTCGACACAATCAACGCTCAAAGCTAACTTAGACATAACTGCTGTACTGATTCCAATTGATGCACCAATTTCTAAAATATGGTCATTTGTAATATCATCCAATGATTGAATTAAATTAGCAGAAGTCAATGGCGGTAGTATAAATCTTCCATCACTATGTTTGATTAGAGTATCAGAGTAAGAAAGATGTTTTAGGTTTTCAGGAAAAAAATTTTCTCTTTCCATATTTTCATAAATATCGACTAAATCATTATTAGAAATACGATTAGCTCTTAACTGGTTCAATACCATATTTGTTCTAGCTTCTTGAAAATTCATAATCTTTTAATATCAATATAATAGAAATTACCTACAATCAAATTGATATATGGACACATTAATAATCAAATTATTATGGAAATAATTCTTAAATTAATACATTACCTATCAATTTTTTTGGCTGGAGGTATTGGTGTTGGAGGGGCTGTAATCCAATCAATGTACGCAAAGGCAAATAAAATACCAGAACCTCATCTGAGTAAGGCTTTTAAGGTTTTAGCGATTATTGGGCTTCTATCCATTATAGCCTTATGGATTAGTGGCTTAACTTTAGTGAACTTAATTTATGGAAGTTTTTCAATACACTGGGCATTTCACATGAAGTTATTTGGAGCTCTAATAGTTTTAGCGGCTTCAGCTTTTGGAAATTTCCACTTATATACATCTGCAAACCATCAAACCGCGCCTAATCCTATCTTAATGAAGAGAATTGCTTCAATTGGAAGAATTGGACTCATAGTTGCGTTATTAGGAGCAGCAATAGCCTTTAATTAGAGCTAATCGACTTTCTTAACCAATCATGAAAATCCTTAATAATATATTCCTCAGGCATTAGTACACCCTTCTCATTATTATAATTATAAACTCCCTTTTGATTCAGTTCACAGGCATCCGCATCTTGTTTCATAACTAAAATACCAAAATCAATAACATTTTTAATGTCATACTTAGGATCCTGAAGTGTTTCTTTTTGAAATAACCATTCTGCAGTTAATTGTATTTTATTATTTAATAAAGGAAGTATCCTAACAGTTCTTATATGATCTCCATAAACACCCAAGAACATTGAAGGCCATGAAGAAATATAAATTTGACCTTTAGTATGAATTTCTTCTTGAAGGTTTTTTATATAATGACCTTGAGAACTTCCATCAAATGACCAAGTGTCAGCTCCTTTTCTTAAGCCACCTTGAAACTTAGGATCAGAGTTTTTTTTTAAAATTTTCCAATTCTCCACGTCCTTAACATCTACCAGCCTTCTTTGGTATAAGGGTACTAGTTTTGAGAGTTCAGGATGAATATTAGGACAATGTAAACATTCACTATAATTTTCCCAATAAATTTTCCAATTACATTTAACTTCTTTAGTCCAAGTAAAACCCAATTCAAATTTTGATATATCTAATTTTGAAATAGTTTTATCAAAATACTGAAATACTTTTTTTACAGAAAAAGATTTCTTTGAACTTAGGTTTATAAAAATAAGTCCATTCCAAATTTTTAATTGAATTTTCTTTAAACCATATTTTGATTTATCAAAATCATCATTAGGTTTGGATGAAGTTTTCAGAAGAGATCCGTCAGAAGCGTTATATGACCATTGATGATAAGGGCATACTAAAATATTAGATTTTAATTTACCATTTAGGTTATCTAAGATGATAGATCCTCTATGAGAGCAGGTATTTAAATAAGCTAAAATAGATCCTACTTTATCTTTTAAAACTAGAATATTTTGTTTTGCAATGAGTAAAGTTTTATATGAAAGTTTGTCTTTTAAACTTGACTCATGACAAACATAAACCCAATTATCAGACCACTTTTTATTTAATTCTTTTTGAAATTGCTTTTCATCGTAATACCATTTTAAGGGTAATGAGCTAAATGTTTTTTTTAAATTATTAGCTTTAGGAGTTTTCATAATTAATCTAAAATTTAATCATGAAAATATATTGTTGGGAAGGTTATAATCAAAAGAAATACTTAAGAAAATTTAATCAAAAAATTGTATCAAAAAGCTTCATATCTGATTTCGAAATAGCAAATAAAATTAAAAAAAAATTAGTAACATGCGATGTACTCAATATTAATAATGCTTTTATCAGAGATTTTCTTTGGAAACATAAGCTTATCCAAGAATTAAATTATTCAAAATACAATAGTATGTATGAAGACTACATTACAGGCTTTGATCATCTGTCAAGTTGGACAAAAAATAAAGATCAAAATAAGATTATTGGTATAGCTCAAAGGTTTGGAAGTTTTAATTTTGTTATAAATTCAAAACTTATATCAAAAAATTCAGCAGAACTTAATGGATATCATTTAGTTAAAGATAATAAAAATAAATATGGAATTCTCTTATTTGAAGATTTTAATATCATGCATATTTCACTTGCAGCAGGTATAAATCCTTTCAAAAAGTTAAAGAAACAGGAATTTATTAATTTTCAATTCTTATGTGCATTTTGGTTAAGTAATGCAAAAGTAATTTCAAATAATTATTTAACTTTAAATAAAAAACTCAATAAAAAAGATATACGATTTTATTTATCTGGTGGAACTTATACATGCTCTCCTGCTAGAAAAGAAGGTTTCCATAATTTAATGGGCATCACTCCAAAAAATAAAATTAATAAATTAAAACAGGGTGTAATTTTTACAGAAATAACATCTATATTTAAAAATAAAAATATTAATCAATCTGAAAATTTTTTAGATTATATTTTACAACCTGAAAAATGTTATGAAATAGCCATGTCAAAGTTTACTTGTAATCCTGTTCTACAAATGGGAAATAAAGAAATTTTTTCTAAATTTAGCAAAGATGATTTAAAAACTATTCAATGGGATGATATTTTAAATACTAGAAAATATTCTCATGAATATCAAATTATCCCTGATTATAAAAAATTACTTTTACTTTTTAAAAATGAATTAAATAAAAATAAAAATAAAATTATTTAGTTATTTTATAGGATTCATTAATTAAAAAATTTAAAAATACAGAAAAGTCCTTTTTAGAAAGATATTTATATTATTATTAAGGGTAATTGGTATTTAGGTCTTGATTTACATCTTAAGGTTATATATTAAGTTAACATAAATAGATTTTCAAACACTTGAAAGATCGCTCAAAGGAGGATGAAGTGGCTGATATTAAAGTAGAAAAAGTTAATAAATACTATGGGGATGTCCAAGTTATTAAGGACGTATCCCTTGAGATAAAAAGTCAATCATTCACTGTTTTAGTTGGGCCCTCGGGATGTGGTAAATCCACAATGTTAAGGATGATAGCAGGACTAGAAGATATTCATTCAGGGAATATTTCCATTGATGGAATTGTTGTAAATGACCTTCCACCAAAAGAAAGAAATATCGCAATGGTCTTTCAATCTTACGCTTTATATCCTCACATGACTGTTTTTGACAACATTGCATTTGGCTTGAAATTAGAAAAAAGATCAAAAGATGAAATTAATGAGCGTGTCCAAGAGGCTGCAAAAATTTTACAAATTGAAGGCTATCTTCTCAGAAAACCTAAACAACTATCTGGAGGACAAAGACAAAGAGTTGCTATTGGAAGGGCCATTACCCGTAAACCTAAAGTATTCTTATTTGATGAACCTTTATCAAACTTAGATGCTGCGCTTCGTGTTCAGATGCGTGTTGAACTAGCAAAACTACATGACAAACTGAATGCGACAATGGTTTATGTCACTCATGATCAAACAGAAGCTATGACAATGGCTGATGACATTGTTGTCCTTAATGAGGGTGTAGTTTCTCAAAAAGGATCTCCATTAGAATTATATCATAATCCAAATAATTCATTTGTCGGAGGTTTCATCGGGTCACCAAAAATGAATTTCATCTCAACTAAAATCACAAGTAAAACTAATAATAAAACAGAAGTAGACTTGCTTGGCTCCTCAACAATAAGCATACCAAAGATTTCAGATACTGCCTCTGAAGGTGATACCGTTATGCTAGGTATTAGACCCGAACATCTTACTGTTAACCAAGATAATGATGGAAGCTGGGAGAGTAAGGTTTTTGTTGTTGAAAAATTAGGATCCGGAACTTTTCTTTATCTTGAAAAAGAAGGAGAGCCATTAGTTGTTCAAACTGAAGGAGAATCAGATGTTAAAGTCGGTGATACTGTAAAAGTTGGATTTTCTGCCTCTCGCTGTCATCTTTTTGATAGTTCAAATAAATCTGCTTTTAAATAATAAAAAATTTAAAAATTAATGCCCCACTTAAATTAAGGGGCATATTTAAAATTATTTATCTTGATGTGTATCCGCCATCAACAACCAAGACCTCACCTGTAACATAACTCGAAGCTGGGCTACATAGAAAAAGAGCAGCTGATGCTATTTCATGAGTTTCTGCCATTCTGTTCATTGGAGTAAGTTTATTCCAAGTTGGATACCAGTGCTCATGCTCTTTTGGTAAATTCGTCATTTCTGTTCTAACATAACCAGGAGCAATTGCGTTAACTCGAATATTGTTATTAGCAAAATCACTTGCTAAACTTTTTGTCATCATATGAACAGCAGCCTTAGAAGCATTATATGCTACTTGAGGTTGAGGAATATTTGACACCAATCCTGAAATGGAGCCAATATTTAGGATAATACCTTCCCCTTGTTTTTTCATCGGAGTAATAGCAGAGCGACACATTCTAAAAACTGCATCTACATTGATATTCATAATACTATCGAGAAAATCATCATTGTAATCTTCCATTTCTCCATGTTTTGCGATTCCAGCATTATTAACAAGAATATCAACTCTTCCATGTTTTTCTAAAGTATGATCAATAACTTTTTGAGGAATTGATTTATCTAACAAATCTGCTTCAAAAAAAGATACATCATAATTCTCTTTCTTTAAGCTCTCTAATCCACCAAACTTATCAGTCCTGTTTGTTAGAACCAGTTTAGCTCCCGCTTCACCTAATGCATGTGCTATAGAAAGTCCAATTCCTCTTGTACCTCCTGTTATGATAGCAATTTTTCCATCAACTCTAAATTTTTCTAAAAACATTTTCTTCTCCCTTATAATTAAATTGTAATATTTTTGAAATATATTTCAATCGAGCAATTTATTTCATTTTTAAAATAATTATATATGCTCAATAAGCTTATGAAAACTGAAGATCTAAAATTGTCAGATGAAATATTTTTATCAAAGAAATGTGCTTGGCTCTACTACATATCTAATTTAAATCAAAGTCAGATAGCAAAAAAAATTGGCTTAAGTAAAATGAGAGTTCACAGACTTATAACTTATGCAGATAAAAGCGGATTTGTTAAAACTTTTGTTGAAGGTGGATTTGATAAAACATTTAAATTTGAAAAATTATTAAAAGAAAAATATCAAATTAAAATTTGTGAACTTATTCCAAATGATAAAGATAATAGTTCCATAGAAATGTTAGGCGCTGCAGGCGCAAGGTTCATAATGAATCAAATTAAAGAAAATAATATAACTGAATTTGGAATTGGAACAGGTAATACTATAAATGCTATTGCAAAATGGCTACCAAAAACAAGTATGAAAATTGATTTTATTACTCTTAATGGATCTTTAACTTCACACAATTCCATACAAACTGAAACTGGCATTAATCAACTCGCCCACAAAACTAAAGGAGATTGTTATAATATTGGTGTACCGCTTATACTTGAGTCGATTGAACAGAAAAAAATTTTAGAACAAATCAAATTTATTAGAGAAATTATTATTAAAGCAAATAATACGAAAGTAAAAATTACTGGTGTTGGGGGCTTGTTTGAAACCTCTCAAATAGTTAAGTCTAAAATATTTAGTGAGAAATCGATTGATGAATTAAATAAGGCTGGAGCAGTTGGAGAAGTAGCTGGAAATTTTTTTGATAAAAATGGTAATCTAATTATTAACAAAGAAACTAAAAAAATATTTAGTGCTAGCATCGATTCATTTGAGAAATCTACGACAGTATTAATAGCTGGTGGTAAAAATAAGGTAAATCAAATTAAATCTGTATTAAAAAGTGGTTTATTTACTGGCTTAATAACTGATGAAGAAACAGCAAAATATCTTTAGTTATTTTATTACAATATTTCATTTACTTTAATTACTTATAGAAATATAATTAATGAAATTTGTTTAACTAACTGAAATTTATTTCACAGTTATTCAAATTGTTTTTTTATAGGAGGAATTATAAATGAAAAAACTAATATTTGCCCTCGTGGCATCTATGTTCTCCTTTTCAGCAATGGCTGACGGTCATGCTGATTGGTGGAAAAAAGCTGGAGCCCCTTATAAGGGTACAGTACTTCAAGGTGTTGCTGAAAATACACCTCCAGGACAATTTGCTGGAGAAGTTTTAGCGAAAAACTTTGAAGAACTAACAGGCATTAAGGTCCAACTTGAAAATACTTCTTGGGATCAAATGTATGATAAAGCAATCAAAGACATGGAAGCTGAATCAGGTATCTATGACTTCGTTTATATTGAACAAGATATTGTTTACGATTACTTAAACAGAGATTTCTTGGTAAATATTTCACAAGGTCTAGCTAGTAACCCTGATCTTCAGGCTCCTGGCGTAAGTCTTGATGACTTCACAACTTTCATCGATTATTTCAAAGATGAATCAGGTGATGTATTTGGTATTCCAATGGAAGCTTTCATTAAAGTATATCTTTATAGACAAGATTTATTTGGAAGAGCAGATGCAAAAGCTGAATTCAGATCACAATATGGTTATGGTTTAGCGCCAGCAACATCATTTGATCAATATAGAGATAATGCTGAATTCTTCACACATTTCTGTGCTGCTCAAGGTATGGAATGTTGGGGAACAACTGTTCAAGGACACACTGGTCATCCAGCTTCTACATATGAGTTCTTAGAGTCTATTGCACCATCATTCGGTTTATATAACTGGGGTGTGAATATGGATACTTATCAGTCATGTGTTGAAAATGGTGGACAGTTAAACGGTGGAAGAGCAAAAGCTGCTCTAAACTTTTGGACACAATTATTACCATTTGCACCACCAGAAGCACTTCAAAGTACTTGGAGTGAAGTTGGATCATCTTTTGCTGCTGGTAGAGCTGCACAAGGTTGGGTTTATGGAGAAAATGCTGCATGGATTGCAACTGACGCTGAAAAATCAGCTGTTGTTGGAAACGTAGGTGTTATGCTTCCTCCAACTGCACCTGGTGTTATGACTCAAGCTGCTTCAGGTAATGGTTATATCGGTTATTTTGATGGAGGTGCTTATGGTATTCCTCATTCATCAAAAAATATTGAAGCAACAATGCTTTGGTTACAATATGTTGCTTTAAATGAGCATCAAGCTGATTGGGCAATTGCAGGTGGACGTATTACTCATAAAGATACCTATGCAGATGCAAAAGTGATGGCTGTAGACGAGCAAGCTGATGGATACTTCTCATTAATGAGAGATACTGGCTTCTTGTATGCTGGCGCCCCTCCATTCCCATTCCACGGAGCGGGAAGAGGTGCTATTGATCCTTTCATTTACAGTGCTTTATCTGGAGATATGACTCCTGAAGAAGCTCTTGATGGTGCTTGTAAAGCTCTTGATACTGTGATGTCAGATCTTGGTTACCAAGGATAATTAATACATTAATTAAGGGGGGCAAAATATATGCCCCCCCTTCTCACTTATGCTATTTTCAAATAATAAAAAAGGCTGGCTTTTACTATCTCCAACAATAATTATTTTAATTATAGTTGGACTAGTTCCTTTTTTATATGTTCTCTATGTAGGATTTTTCAAGTGGAATCCTCTTGCAGTTGATCCTTCGATGCAATTTGAAGGCTACGGTTTTAATTATAGAAGATTAATCTTTGATCAAGTTTTCTTAGAATCAATATGGCGATCAGTTAAATTTTCGGTTGTAACATTATCTTTAGAATTAAGTCTTGGGTTTTTATTAGCATTATCGCTACTGAGTTCATTTCCTTTAAAATCATTTTTTAGAGGTGTTCATACACTCCCGCTAGTCATTGCGCCTATTGTTGTAGGTTCAATTTTTAAATTATTTACTGTTCAAGGCTTAGGGCCATTGCCACATCTTTTAAAAGATTACTTTGGCTACACTTTAAATTATGGAATGCATGCTGAACAAGCATTCTGGATGATTGTAATAATGGACATATGGCATTGGACGCCCTTTGTTACTCTAACTTTATTAGCAGGGTTAAGCTCACTACCTCAAGACCCCTATGAGTCAGCTAAAATGGATGGTGCTAATAATTTTCAAATATTTGTATACATCACTATACCTATGATGGTTCCAGTTTTAATTGTTGTAATATTTATAAGGTTAATGGACTCCCTGAAAATAGTTGATGAAGTTTGGATGCTAACAGGAGGTGGACCAGGATACGCAACAAGATTTACAGGTATCCATATTTGGAAAGAAGTGTTTGAAAAAAGATATTATGGACTTGGTTCAGCTATGTCTATTTTATATCTATATTTTACAATAGTTATTTGTTGGATCTTATATAGTGTTATGGTTTCGAAAGGAAAAAAAGATGAAGACTAAAAAGCTTTTTGCTAAAATTGGAACAACATTCCTTTGGAGTGTCCTAACGATAATTACTCTCTTCCCCATTTATTGGATGATTTTAGTATCTACGAGAACTCCAGTTGAATTATTTGGAAAACCTGATTTAAGTCCTACTTTTTTTGAAAAAGTACATTGGAAAAATTTTACTAAGCCTTTTATTGATGGGATTTATGGTGATTATCTTTTGAATTCTATAATAGTAGCAACGTCAAATGCAGCTCTTGTGACAATATTAGCTTTGATGGCAACTTATGCTTTGTCTAGATTTAAATTACCTGGTTCTGAGAGTATCTTTTTTTGGACCATGACCAATAGAATGGCTCCTCCTGCTGCTTTTTTATTACCCTTATTTTTATTATTTACAACAGTCTTCAGGATTGGAGACTTTACTTTATTTGATACAAAAATTGGATTAATTTTACTATACTGTGTTTTTAATCTCCCTTTCGCTATATGGCTTTTAAAGGGTATTATGGATGGTATACCGAGAGAACTAGATGAAGCTATGGTTATTGATGGTGCGAATTTATTTACAATTTTTAGAAAGTTAATTATACCTCTAGCTGCACCAGGAATAGCGGTAACATCTCTTCTAAGTTTTTTATTTGCGTGGAATGAATACTTATTAGCCTCGACCCTTACAAGTGTTTATGCGAGAACAATACCAACTGGTTTATCTGAATTTGTAACTACCACTGGTACTAATTGGGGAACTATGGCTGCTGTCGCTTTAGTATCTATGGTACCCGCATTACTCTTTTTATTTGCAGTCCAAAAACATATCGTAGCAGGACTAACATTTGGAGCAGTTAAAGGTTAGTATGATTAAAAAAGGTTTTATCCCTCTAAAGACAAATTGGTTTGATAGGTTATTTATTGGGGTAATAAGTTA
>MDSY01151332.1_pt1 | contig 16047 bp, 19 predicted proteins | sample 811131 | NCBI WGS metagenome assembly MDSY01 (sample SAMN05326643, study PRJNA326480) | marine metagenome | isolation source: seawater | place: Atlantic Ocean: South West | collected 2010
CAGCTACACAAAAAATGGTAGATGATACAAGAATACCAACGGGTAAACCAATCCTTGGTAAGCAATAGTAACTAACTATTTAAAATTAGAAGGGGCGATTTTTTCGCCCCTTTTTTTTTGACTAAATCATGATATCTTCAAAATATGATACCAACATGGATAATTGTTTTAGACTATATTCTTGGGATGGTAATGTGGACATTAATAGGTCGTGCATTCATGAATATTTTTCAAAAGGAGGATTCGACTTTTTTCTTCATGAGGGTTTTCGTTAAATATACAAATCCAATTATAAATTTATTTAAATTCATTACGCCAAGTTTTTTATTTGGTCCTTTTATTGCTTTATATGTTGCGTGGTTTTTCTACCTATTTAGATTTTACGCTATGCCTTATTTTCTTGGTTATGATGTCTGGGGAATGTTAGCATTTCCACTAGAAAGCGATTTTTCTAGGCAGTTGTATAAATTGTTCAACTAGGCTTTTAATTTTTTTGACAAAGTTTTTGTATAAAATATAAATAAGACAATGAGTGATATAATTAAAATTTCACCTTCTATTTTGTCTGCTGACTTTAGTAAACTCGGTAGTGAAGTAATTTCTTTAGAAAAAGCTGGTGCTGATTACATTCATATTGACGTCATGGATGGACATTTTGTACCCAATCTAACAATTGGCCCAGAAGTAATTAAAAAACTTAGGCCGCTAACTAAGAAAACTTTTGATGTCCATTTAATGATTTCACCTGTAGACAATTTTATTAAAGATTTTGCTGAAGCTGGTGCAGATATTATTACTTTTCATCCTGAGGCGACAACTAATATTTCTAAAACTATAAAATTGATCAAAGATCAAAATAAAAAAGTTGGTATTTCTTTAAAGCCAAAATCAGAAATAAATTTAATTAAGGATTATTTAGATCAAATTGACTTAGTTTTAATTATGAGTGTGGAACCTGGATTTGGTGGTCAAAAATTTATGCCGGAAGTTTTAGAAAAAACAAAAATTATTAGAAATTTAATTAATCAGAAAAAAATTAAAGTGGATATTGAAATAGATGGTGGAATTAATTTTCAAAATTGTTCAAAAGCAAAAGATGCAGGTGCAAATATACTCGTATCTGGGTCTACTATCTTTAAAGAAAATAAAGGTGACCTTAAAAAAAATATAGAAATTCTTAGAAACAATTAATAAATGTTTGGGCTGAAAAGTGTCTATTTTTATTTGATTGCCTGTCAAATAATATTAATAAAATTTTTTAAGAAAATATATTTTTCATCTAAAAATTATAATAAATCTTTAGAGTCTAAAATACCTAAACAAGTCTATTATAATCCAAATCCATTTTTACTATCAATCATCACTTCATACAGCGGCCAGCCATTTAAAATTAGTGAAATTGACCCTAATCTTTTTTGGCTTGAGGATAGAAAAAAAGATACTAAACAAATGCATAGTTTTTTTTGGCTTAGTCTTATAGATAGAAAGACCGACCATACAAAATTGAAAAAGATTATTTATATTTGGATGCTAAAAAATTCAAAATATAAAAAAAATACATGGGAAACTTCAACTTTAAGCGTGAGGGTTATTAGTTGGATTTTAAATGTAGATATTATTTTAAATAACAGTACTTTTGAATTTAAAAAAAATTTTTTAAACTGTATTATCAGTCAGACTAATCACTTAAAAAAAAATATAAAATTTGAGAAGGACCTTTCAAAAAAAATTGAAATTTTAACTGCTATTATTTTAACAGGCCTTGTTTTTAAGGAATATGAAGAAAACTTTAATATTGGAATAAAAGAATTAGAAATACTTATTAAAGATTTCTTTGATAATAATGGTTTTCCTCTATCGCGTAATCCTAATGATCTAGTTTTTTTTTTAAAATATTTATTATTTTGTAAAGAGGTAATTAAAGATAGCCAAAAATATATGCCGGAATTTTTAGAGGATATTATTGAAAAAAATCTTAATTGTATTCATTATATCAAAACACCAAGCAATCAATTACCTTTGTTTAATGGGGCAACCCCTCTTAATTTAGATCAAATTGAAAAATACTTAGAGAATTTTAAGTCTGATAATAAGAATAACAACTTAGGGGGTTTGTTTAGAATTAAGCATAAAAAAAATTTTTTACTAATAGACATTGATAAACCTCCTGAAAAAAAATTTTCGAGGTCATATCAATCTGGACCTTTATCTTTTGAATTTTTTTTAGATGGAGTTAAAATAATTACTAATTGCGGATTTGGTAAGCATATTTCAAAAAAAGCAGAACTGCTCAGCAGACTTACTGCATGCCAGTCAACTTTGACTATTAATGAAACTTCAATAACGAAGTTTGAAGAAAATGAGATGATCAACAAAGTCTTTGGAAATTCGATTCAAAATAGCTTTAAATCTTTTGACTTTTCTTCAACAAACGAAAGTAATCTTATAGGATGTTCCGTATCTAATAACGGTTATGAAAAAAGATTTGGTTGTACTCATAAAAGAGAAATTTACTTTGATAAAGAGAACAATTGTCTTAAAGGTATAGATCACATCTTTAAAACAAAAGATGGGTACCCCATAAGATATGCTTTTAGATTTCACGTTAATCCTGAACTAAGTGTTGTTAAAACTATGAGCGGAAATAGTGCCTTAATTCAAATATCTAAAAATAAATCCCTCATATTTAATGTTGCTAATGAAAATTTAGAGGTAGAAAAAAGTATTTTTTTTGGTGAAAAAAAAATAATAGATAGTTCTTGTATAACAATCAGTGGTAATTTAGTTAATAAAAATAAAATCTTTAATTGGGAAATTATAAAGAAATTTTAATAATGAACTTAAAAGTTAAAACTGCATTAATATCAGTCTCCAATAAAGAAAATCTCGTTTCGCTTCTTAAAACTTTAAAAAAATTTAATATCAAAATTATAAGTTCAGGGGGAACTTATTCTTCTATTATTAAGTTAGGTTATGAATGTACAGAATTATCTAAGTTTACGGGTTTTAAAGAAATGTTAGATGGAAGAGTTAAAACCCTTCATCCCAAAATACATGCGGGTATTCTTCACGACAGACAAAACAGAAAACACAAGAATGAGATGTTCAAGCAGAATTTTCCAGCTATTGATCTAATTGTAGTAAATTTTTATCCATTTCAAAAAGTAGTTACAAGTACAAAAAATCCAAAACAAATAATAGAAAATATTGATATTGGTGGTCCAACAATGGTAAGAGCTGCTGCAAAGAATTTTAAAAACGTAACGATAATAACTAATAAAAATGACTATAGGTCTTTAATTAATGAATTAAAAACCTTTAATGGAAAAACAACTTTAAAATTTAGAGAACTTATGTCTTCAATAGCATTTGGACTAACTGCTTATTATGATGCGATGATAGCAAATTGGTTTAACAAGAGACTAAATATCAAATTCCCAGAAAGAAAAACTATTTTTGGAAGAAAATTACAAAGATTAAGATACGGAGAAAACCCACATCAACAAAGCTCCATATATGTAAGTGACTACAATGATAAAGAGTTAGGATTTAATCAAGTTCATGGAAAAGAACTGAGCTATAACAATTACAATGATATGTTTGCTTCTTTAGAAATCCTAAAATCTCTGAAAAAAAATTCTGGAACTGTAATTATTAAGCATGCAAACCCATGTGGGGTATCAGAAAATAAAAAATTATTGGCTTCCTTTAAAAATGCTTTCATATCCGACCCGATTAGTGCTTTTGGTGGGGTTATTGCATGTAATTATAAAATCAATAAAAAAATTGCTCTAGAAATTAATAAGAATTTTTCAGAAGTTATTCTAGCTAAAGGTTTCGATAAAGAGTCTTTAAAAATACTGAAAAGAAAAAAAAATTTGCGTATAATTGATATTTCCAATTTTAAACTTAAAAATCTTACTTCTATAAAATCATTTGATGGGTCTTTCTTGGTACAAAGTAAAGACAGTATTGTGATCGATAAAAAGAAATTGAAGTGTGTAACTAAATTAAAGCCTAAAAAAAAAGAATTAGCTGAAATTGAATTTGCTTTTAATGTTTGCAAACATGTCAAATCGAACGCAATTGTGTTGTGCAATAATTTTTCAACAATTGGCATTGGTGCTGGTCAACCTAGTAGATTAGACAGCTGTAAAATTGCTGTACGAAAAGCTAAACAATTTCAGCCCTCTAAAATTAAAAATTCTATTGCCGCATCAGATGCTTTTTTCCCCTTTGCAGATGGAATAAACACTCTTACTAAAGCTGGTGTTAAAACTATAATTCAGCCAGGTGGATCGATTAGAGATCAAGAAATTATTAGAGCTGCTAACAAAGCGAAAATTAAAATGTTTTTTACTGGTATTAGACATTTCAATCACTAATCAATTTTATCTAGTTTAGCTGCTAAGATAAAATCGCTTTCAGCAAGCCCTTTAATAGAATGAGTAAAAATTTTTACTTTACAATAACCCCAGCCAAAAGAAATATCTGGATGATGATTTTCTTCTTCTGCTATATTGCCGACTTTATTTACAAAGATTTGACTTTCTTGAAAGTTTTTAAATTTAAAATTTTTAGTTAAATAAAAACTTTTATCATTGTCGCTCTTCACATCCCAACCATCAACTTTTTTTAAATATTTGTGAATTTCACTTATGTCAAATGGTGGAATATTTCCATCACAAGCAACACATTTTTTTTTTGATAAATCAAACATTATACAAGTCGTGGAGCGGGCAAAGGGGTTCGAACCCTCGACCTTCTCGTTGGCAACGAGACGCTCTACCACTGAGCTATGCCCGCAATAAGTGAAGTATAGTACACAGCTTGATGAATGGTCAACCTTTATAAAATGTCACTTTGATAAATAAATTTTTTTTTATATACTAATATAAGATGAACAATTATCCTAAAATCATTCCAGTTTTCCCACTTGGCGGTGTTATATACTTTCCAAAAACAAATTTACCTTTAAATGTTTTCGAACAGAGATATTTAAATTTGGTAAATGACGCATACAACAAGGACAAACTAATGGGTATGGTTCAGTCCAAAAGAGAAGGTAATTCTATTTATAAAGTTGGATGTTTAGGAAAAATAAGTGATTATCAAAAAAGTAAGGATGGAAGAATTTTAATTAATTTAACTGGTATTACTAGGTTTGAAATTTTAGAAGAAAAAGATAACAATAAATTATACAGAGAATTTAGTGTTAACTATAAAAACTTTGAAAACGATCTAACTGAAGAAGTTGATAAAATTAATACAACTAACTTAATGGAAAAAACAAAAATATTTTTCAAAAAGAGTGGTTTATTGCTTAATTGGAAAGAATTTGAAAAATTAGATCAAAATCAGAAAATTAATACTTTGGCTATGATTGCCCCTATAACTGCTGAAGAAAAACAGAAAATACTTGAAGCTGTAACAGTTAATGAAAAGATCTATAATTTAGAAGGAATTATTAATTTTTATTTACATGAAGTAAGTTTTGATAATCAAACTATACAATAAATCTAACTACTAGATTTGTTCATAGAGTCGAAAAAGTCTGAATTATTTTTTGTATTCTTTAACTTAGAGATTAAAAATTCAATTCCATCCATTGTTCCCATTGGACTTATTATCCTTCTGAGTACATTCATTTTAGAAAGATCATCTTTCTCAAATAAAAGCTCTTCTCTTCTTGTGCCTGATCTAGTTATATCTAAAGCTGGATAAATTCTTTTATCTGCTACTTTTCTATCAAGAATTAATTCAGAGTTTCCAGTTCCTTTAAATTCCTCAAAAATAACTTCATCCATTCTACTTCCTGTATCAACTAAAGCAGTGGATATAATTGTTAGTGAGCCACCTTCCTCTATATTACGAGCTGCGCCAAAAAATCTTTTTGGTCGTTGAAGTGCATTAGCATCTACACCACCGGTTAAAACTTTTCCCGAGCTTGGTATAACAGCATTATATGCTCTTCCTAATCTAGTAATTGAGTCCAATAAAATTACAACGTCTTTCTTATGCTCCACTAGTCGCTTAGCTTTTTCTATAACCATTTCTGCAACTGCAACGTGCCTCGAAGCTGGTTCATCAAAAGTTGAGGCTACTACTTCTCCTTTTACCGATCTTTGCATATCAGTTACTTCTTCTGGTCTTTCATCAATCAATAGAACCATTAAATAACATTCTGGATGATTTGCAGTTATTGATTGAGCAATGTTTTGTAAAATAATTGTTTTACCAGCCCTAGGGGGTGATACAATTAAAGATCTTTGTCCTTTTCCAATCGGACTAACTAAATCAATTAGCCGAGCTGTATTATCTGGTTTTTTTTCAATTTTTGTTGTTTCAATTTCTAATTTTATTCTTTCATTCGGATAAAGTGGAGTTAAATTATCAAAAGCGATTTTATTTTTTCCTTGTTCTGGATTATCAAAATTAATTTTATTTACCTTCAAAAGAGCAAAATATCTCTCTGCATCTTTTGGTCCTCTAATTTCTCCTTCAACAGAGTCACCAGTTCTTAGTCCAAATCTTCTAATTTGGCTTGGACTTACATAGATATCATCTGGGCCTGGTAAATAATTTGACTCAATCGCTCTTAAAAACCCAAAGCCGTCTTGTAGTACTTCTAAAACTCCAGTAGCTGTTATTTGTTCATTTTTTTCTGCCAGTTTTTTTAAAATAGCAAAAAGTAAATCTTGCTTTCTTAGAGTGCTAGGATTTTCAATACCGAGCTTTTCTGCTTCACTAATAAGTTCTGCTGGTTTTTTTGACTTAAGTTCCTGTAAATTCATGTGATTATTGTTGTTAAGGGAAGTATTAAAAATATAAGTCTTTTTTTAAAAAAAACAACCCCTTAATTAAAGAGGTTTAAATATAACAACAAATATTACGACAATTAGTATAATTGTAGGTATTTCGTTATATATCCTGAAAAATTTTGAAGTTTTCTGGTTATTGTTAATTGCAAAATCATTTAAATATTTGCCTAAAGTGAAGTGATAATATGTCAAAATAATAACTGCTATAATCTTTATTTGCATCCATAGTTCTAAAAAAACTGAAAGTGTAATGGTGTGTACTAGTAAAATTCCAAAAAGCCATGACAACAACATCGCAGGCATCATAATATAATTATATAGTTTTCTCTCCATTGTTTTAAAAATATCTTTCTGTGATTCATGAGTTGCTTCAGAATGATATACGAAAATTCTTGGCAGATATAAAAGACCTGCCATCCAAGATATAACAGCAATTAAATGTAATGATTTAAATAATAAATACAAGTTCATCTTACAAAAAGCGTTTAATTAATTTTTCAAACAAAACAATATGATCTTGATTATCATTGAGACAAGGAATCAAATCGAAATTTTTACCACCATTTTTTAAAAAGCTTTCTCTTCCTTGAATATTTATTTCTTCTAAAGTCTCAACGCAGTCTGATGCAAAACCTGGGCATATAACTAATAAATTTTTTACACCTCTACTAGGCAATTTTTCTAACGTTTTATCAGTATATGGGGTTAACCATTCTTGGGGTCCAAATCTAGATTGAAATGTTGTTTGAATTTCTATTTTACTAAACATATCTTTCATTAGTCTTGTCGTTTTATGACAATAACAATGGTAAGGATCTCCTTTATCAAAATAAGACTTAGGAATGCCATGATAAGAAGAAATTATTAAATCAGGCTTCCAATTTATTTCTTGAATTTTTTTTTCAATGCTATTGGTTAAGGCTCGAATATAAGCTGGCTCGCTTTCATAATGAGGTATAATTTGAAGACTGGGTTGCCATCTCATTTTCATTAGAGATCTATAAACTTCATCACAAACTGTTGCGGTTGTTGCGCTAGCATACTGTGGATATAAAGGTAAAATAATTATATTTTCACAACCTTTTTCTTTAAGCATATCTAATCGTGACCTTATACTTGGATTTCCATACCTCATGGCAAAGTCAACAATTGTTTTTTCATTTTCCATCACAACTTTAAGTTTATGTGCTTGATTTCTTGTGAAAAATAATAGGGGAGATTCGTTACTTTGTTTCCTCCATATTTTTTTATACGCATGTGCTGTTTTTGATGGCCTGAAAGTTAAGATAAATAAATTTAGAATGACTTGCCAGAGTATAGGGTTGACTTCTATAACCCTTCTATCTGAGAGGAATTCTTTTAGGTATTTTCTAATGTCCCACCAACTAGTTGAGTCTGGCGTTCCAAGATTAATTAATAAAACTCCTGTTTTACCAAATTTTATATCTGGATGATTTTCTTTCATTTATTATAATGGTTAATGTAATTGATAATGTCCTTAATTGGCAAACCCATAATTGAGTTCTGATCACCTTTTATATACTCAAATAATTCCAAACCATCGGCCTCTATTTGATAAACTCCATATGCAAGTAGGGTTTTTGTTTCTATTTTAGAAAGATATTTCAAAAGCTCCGTTTCTTTTAAATTTTTCATTTTTAGTTCAGATGAGTCTGAATAATTCCAAATCATGGAACCATTTTTTGAAATGCAGACTGAACTTATAAGATAATGCTTAGAGTCATTTAATTTTTTTAAAATTTCTAAAGCTTCTTCTCTTGAATTAGGTTTATTGATTAATTCATTATTTAGGGAAATTACACTATCAGCGCCAAGTACTAACCTATCAGGATTTTTGTTACTTACCTGGATTGATTTAATTTCAGCTAAATTTTTTGAAATTTCTAAAGGATCTGCTCCTTCAGCTAATAAAGAATCTTTAATTTCATCTTCATCGACGTTAGAAATTATTACTTCATTTTCAATTTTATATTTATCTAAAATTGTCTTTCTAACACCACTTTTAGAAGCAAGTATGATTTTCATCTATTTTTTTTAATTTCAATAATCTTTAGAATTGATGCGGCGGTTTCTTCAACTGATCTTCTGGTCACATCGATAATTGGCCAGTTGTTTTTTTTAAAAAGTTTTTTTGAGTTTTCAACTTCCTCTTTAATATATTTTAAGTCTGTATATTCTTTTAAATTATGATCTTTCATAATTGCTACCCGATTACGTCTTATGTCAGCAAGTCGCTCTGGATCAGCGATTAATCCGATTATGCATGATTTTTTATTTTTCTCTAACCCGTTAGGAATTTTTTGATCTGGCACGAGAGGAACATTAACAGTTTTATAACCTCTGTTTGCGAGATATATAGAGGTAGGTGTCTTACTGGTTCTGCTTACACCTAATAAAACAATATCGGCATTATTTATATCGTCTACTTTTTGTCCATCATCATGGGCCATGGTAAATTGAATTGCCTCTATTCTTTTATAGTAGTCTTCGTCAAGTACGTGCTGCGCGCTTGGCTTATGTATGGCTTTTTGATTAAGTAATTTAGAAAAACTTAATATGAGATTGCCTAATATACCAAAACAAGGAATGTTATTCTCTTCACTTTTGTTTGATAAGTATTTCGCGAATTTTGTCTCGACAATGGTATAAAGTATTAAGCAATTTTCTATTTCATTACATTCTTTTATAATTTTATCTATCTGTTGCTCTGTCCTAACAAAAGCAAATTCTTTTTTATTATATTCAAAATTTGCAAATTGTGATTTTAGAGATTGAAAAATTCTATCTAAAGTTTCCCCAGTAGAATCAGACACAAGATATACATTGTATTTTTCGTTCATAAGCCTGTTAATAATCATTTAATATAATAATGTTTTACCCTTTTGGTTGTTTATTTAAAAAACAGCTAACAGTAATTAACATAAGTTTAACAATTTAATCTTTGTTGATAATATTATTTTATAGGTGTTTATAAAATGAATAAACCCTCGAAATTACATAAAATATAAAGGAGTTATTAGAGGTGGAATGTATAAATGTTGTATAATTAGTTATATAACAAATTAACAGGACCTAATACACTTACTATACTTATAAACTTTTATTATTTAATGAGTAATCTTAAAAAAATTTTAATCGATAAAAAGAATTGTAAATCTTTATGGTTTATGAGACAAGCAGGTCGATATCTCCCCGAATTTAGAAAAATTAGATCTAAAAATCAAAACTTTATTGATCTTTGTTTAAATAGTGAACTAAGCTCAGAAATTACACTGCAACCTATTAATAGATTTGATATTGACTCTGCAATTATATTTTCAGACATACTCATGGTTCCTTATGCTTTAGGTCAAGAAGTTAAATTTAAAAAAGGACAAGGACCACAATTATCTAATTTTATCTTAGATGTTTTTTTAAATAATGATAAAATTTCATTTTCGCAAAAGCTGCACCCGGTTTACAAAGCTATAGAGATTACAAGAAAAAAATTGGATAAAAAAAAGTCTTTAATAGCTTTTGTAGGTGCGCCTTGGACTTTATTAATTTACATGCTTAACGCTAAATTAAATAAAAATGAAATGGATTATAAAAAAATTAAATCAAGAGAATTTGAGGTAAATATAATATTAGATAAATTAAATGAATATTTATGTATTCATATTGAAAATCAAATCAATGCCGGAGCTGATGTTGTTCAAATATTTGACTCTTGGGCTGGCTTATTATCCAAAGAGGACTTACCAAATTTTTGTTATATTCCAAATTTAAAAATAGTTGAATATTGTAGAAGTAAAAAAATACCAGTTATCTGTTTTCCGAAAGGTATTAAAGAAAATTATAAAGAATTTAATAACGTAGTAAAATCTGATGGATTAAATTTAGATTTCGAAATAGAGCCTGAATGGGCAAAAAAAAATTTAAGGAATGTTATACTACAGGGAGGGTTAGACCCAAAAACATTGTTTCTAACAAATGAGGAACTTGAAAAGTGTACTACAAAATATTTATCTCTTTTTAAAGAAATTCCATATATTTTTAATTTAGGGCATGGATTGCTACCAGAGACAGACCCAGATAAACTTAAAAGCCTTATAAAATTTTATAGAGAATATAGCTGATGAAAAAAATATTTGGTATAATTGGCAAACCACTAGAACACTCTCTTTCACCAGTACTTCATAATTTTTGGTTTAAGAAATATAAAGTTGATGCAACATACTCTATTATTAATACCGAGGAAAAGAATTTAGGTGATGTTGTTGCCAAAATTAAGAACAGGTCTCTATGTGGAGTTAATGTAACATTACCCTATAAACAAAAAATTATAAATCATGTTGATCAAATTATTAATGATGCAAAATTGACAGGCTCTATTAACACGTTGACTTTAAATAACGGAGCTGTGGTTGGTGAAAATACAGATGTATTCGGATTGCAAGCAGCTTATTTAAAAAGAATAGACAATGATATTAAAAATAAGGCTTTGATAATAGGAGCTGGGGGTGTTTCACCATCGGTAATATTATCGTTATATAAATCAGGGTTTAAACAGATCTCAATTGTAAACAGAACTTATGATAAGTGTCTCTTTTTGAAAAAAAATTTTAATTATCTAAAAATTTTGCGTTGGAGCAATCTTCAAACTGAAATAGGCAACTATGATATAATTATTAACGCAACAAGCTTAGGTTTGAAAAATGGACAAGATTTTGATTTTAATTTTGATAAATGTAAAGACAACGCAACTTATATCGACACAATTTATAACCCGTTAAAAACTAAAACTTTAAAATTTCTCGAAGATAAGGGAGTTAAAGTATTTAATGGTCTTGATATGTTTATTTATCAAGGACAAAAATCGTTTTATCTGTGGAATAGAATTAATCCTGAAATAAATGATGAATTGGTAAACTTATTATTGTCGAAGCTCAAATGATAAAAATTGGTATTACAGGTTCAATAGCGTCTGGAAAAACAACAGCTAGTGAAATTTTATCTTATAAAAGAGGACCATTATTTAGCGCCGATGATGAGATTAAAAAATTTTATAAAAATAAAGACTTCAAGAAATATTTAGTAAAAAAATTTAATGTAAAAAAAAATTCAAATTTTAAACAAATAATTAAAATGAAAATTTTTGAAAATAAAAAAAATATTAAAGTACTGGAAAAAATTGTTCACCCAATGGTTAGAAAAGAAATGCATAAATTTTCAAAAAAACATAAGAAAAAAAATAAATTATTTTATGAAATACCTTTATTAATTGAAAAAAAATTAATGAAACATTTCGATATTGTAATTTTTATAAAGGTAAAAAAAAAAATAAGATTAAAAAGATTTACAGCAAATGGAGGAGATAAAAATTTGTTTAATCTCCTCAATAAAAGACAACTCTCTGATCGGAGAAAAATTAAGTTTTCGGACCACGTTGTTAATAACGAAAAAAATTTAATTATTTTAAAAAGAAAATTATTGAGTATAATTAAAGTATATGAGTGAGGTTTTTTTAGATACCGAGACAACAGGTCTGTCATTTAGCGATGGACATAAGATTGTAGAAATAGCCTGTATAGAAACAGAGGATTTAATACCAACAGGAAATGTTTTTCACAAATTAATAAATCCCAAAAGAAGTGTGCCAGATGCGGCTTTTAAAGTTCATGGTTTTTCCGAAAAATTTTTAGCTGACAAGGAAACCTTTGATCAAATAGCAGATGAGTTTTTTCATTTTATCAAAGAAAAAAAAATTATTATTCATAACGCCACATTCGATCTAGGTTTTTTAGATGGAGAGCTTAAAGCGATTAAAAAAGATAAATTAGAAAGAAAATTTGTTATAGACTCGCTAGAAGTTGCGAGAAATAGATTCCCCGGTTCATCAAATTCTTTAGACGCTCTTTGCCGAAGATATAATATAGATTTATCAAAAAGATCTAAACACAACGCTTTACTTGACTGTGAATTACTAAGAGAAGTTTATATAAATTTACTTGATGCTAAAGAACCTAAATTTAATCTCTCTAATAATACTTTAGATCAAAACGTTTCTAAAAATAATGATTATAATAAAAAAATAGTAGAGATCCCAGAGCTTGAAGTGAAAAAGCATAAAGAATTTTTGAAAAATGAATTAAAGAAAAATTTTTATTGAATTTTTCTAAGTTTATAGAGTTTCTCAAAATCTACTGTCTCATTAATTTTTACATCTTTAAATCCAGAATTTTCAAACAAAAAAACAAATATTTGTCTTAGTTCCGAATAAACTTTGGTAGGAACTTTAATTAATATTATTTTTTCCATTTCTTCTTTGTTAATTTTGTCATTATCTAGTTCCACTACCGTAGAATATGTAATTTGAGTATCAATTTTTTCAAAATTTTTCTCTAAAGGTGTTAGAGCAAGTGTTGTAAGTATTTCTATAATATTTTCTTTTACTTGAGCGCTCTTAATGTCAATATTAATCTTATAATTAGAAATGTCTTTTGAAAGTAAAAAAAAAGTTTTAGGGTTAGGAATGTTGAAATGCAGTTTTTTAATGTACTTCCCTATTATTCTATAACTCATCTTTTTTATCGATTATTTCACCATCAATAGTGTTTTTATTATTTTTTTTTTAACACTTTTCTTTAATGCAATACTAAATATAATTCTTCTTGTAAAAGGTATTAATAGAAGAAAACCTATGAAATCCGTAAAGAAGCCAGGTACTATTAATAGTAGAGAAGCGACGGCAATTGAAGCTCCTGACAAAATTTCGTAAACAGGTATTTTGTTTTGATATAAATTTACCATACCTGACCTAAGGGTTTGTATTCCTTGTAATTTTGCAAAATACACTCCAATTATTGCAGTCAAAAAAATTAGAAAAACAGTGTTAATAGCCCCAATTTTACCGCCCATCTTTATCATTATGTAAATTTCCAATGTTGGCACGCCTATAAAAAGTAAAAAAAATGAGTTCATTTGTCTGATACAAAAATATATGATTAATGTATGATTATCAAATTATGAGTAACAGTTTTGGATATATAGATATAATTTTATTAGGCATGATTGCTGGATTTATAATCTTGCGATTAAGAAGCATTCTAGGGAGAAAAACTGGGCATGAGTCTAAAATATACCCCAGTTTTGTAGAGAAAAAATTTAGTATTCCCAAAAATGATATAAAGCCTATTAAGCAGAATCTTGAGATTCTAGAAGGAAATAATAAAAAGGAGTTTTTAAAAGGTGCAGAAATAGCCTACGAGACTATACTTACATCTTTTGCAAAGGGTGATCTAAAAAAGTTGAAAAGTCTTTTAACGGCTACCATGAACACCAATTTTTCTGGGGCTATTGATTCTAGAAACAAGGAAAAAATAACATCAGAGTTTACATTTATTGGAATTAAAGAGTCATCAGTTGAAAAATATGAAAAAGTTAAGGACGACCTTTCTGCTACTGTAAAGTTTGTGGCCGAAGTTATTTCCGCGAAGAAAAAAGATGATAAAATTATAGAAGGCAGTCCTGATAAAATTAAATTTGTCACAGACATTTGGAAATTCACAAGAAACATCAATAACAAGAGCCCCAATTGGTATCTATCTGAAATCATAAGTAAGTGATAAAAAAAAAAAATCTTTCGCAAGAAGACCGTGAAGTTTGGGAAAAGTTCTCCAAACAACCTCAAGATATTTATGACAAGGAACAATCGGACCAAAAAATCAGCTTAAGGAAGGGGCGCTTAAGGTTTGATTTACACGGTTTTACACTTCAAGAAGCAAATGAAAAAGTTAAAGAAATAATACTTTCAGCTGCAGATAATCAATACAAAGAAATACTTTTAATAACAGGTAAAGGTCTTCATTCTAATACAGATTCTGATGCGTATGTTTCTAAGAATTTAAGCAAATTAAAATTTTCGGTTCCTGAATTTATCAATAATAATAATGATATTAATAAATATATTTCATCAATTTCCGAGGCTCCTATTAAAGATGGTGGAGCGGGAGCCATTTTGATTAAACTAAAAAATTTATAAGATAAATTTTGTCAAATCAGTATCTTTTACTAAATTACCAAGGTTGTCTTGCACGTATTTTTTATCTACTGTTATTGTTTCACCTGCCCTATCAGTAGCATTGAAACTTATATCATCTAAAACTTTTTCTATAATTGTGTGAAGTCTTCTTGCCCCTATATTCTCTACTGATGCATTAACTTCTGCAGAAATTTTTGCAAGCATATCAATTCCGTCATTTGTAAAATCTAGATTAACATTTTCTGTTTTCAATAATTCTTTGTATTGTTTAATTAAACTATTATCTGGTTCTTTAAGTATCCTAATAAAATCTTCTTCTTTAAGAGCATTTAATTCAACTCTAATTGGCAGTCTACCTTGTAGTTCTGGCAATAAATCTGAAGGTTTGGCTAATTGGAATGCCCCTGAAGCTATGAATAGAATATGATCAGTTTTGATTGGACCGTGTTTTGTACTTACAGTCGTTCCTTCAATAAGAGGTAATAAATCTCTCTGGACACCTTCTCTTGAAACATCACCCCCAACCCTGTCACTTCTAGCTGAGACTTTATCTATTTCATCTAAAAAAACTATTCCATTTTCTTCTGTAGCTTTTTTAGCTTCTTGTATAATTTTGTCTTCCTCGATCATTTTATCTGACTCCTGGGCAATCAGAATTTCATGAGACTCTTTTACAGTCATTTTTTTCTTTTTACCTTTTTTGCTTCCCATAGATTTTCCAAGAATATCGCCGAGGTTTACCATACCAACATTCCCGCCAGGCATACCTGGAATTTCAAAGCTCTGCATGCTGGAAGAGATGTTTTCTACTTCTATTTCAATTTCATTATTATCAAGATCTCCATTTCTTAATCTCTTTCGAAAACTTTCTCTAGTTGCAACTGAAGCTTTATTTCCAACTAAGGAGTCTAGTACTTTTTCTTCAGCCTTTAACTCAGCTTTTGCTTTTACTTCTTTTCTTCTTTTTTCTCTTTCCATTGCTATTGCAATTTCAATTAAATCTCTTATTATCTGTTCTACATCTCTGCCTACGTAGCCAACTTCTGTGAATCTTGTTGCCTCTACTTTAATAAATGGTGCTTCCGCTAATTTAGATAATCTTCTGGAAATTTCAGTTTTACCAACTCCTGTTGGTCCAATCATAAGTATATTTTTTGGAAGAACTTCATCTCTCATTTCATC
>MDSY01005001.1_pt1 | contig 16043 bp, 6 predicted proteins | sample 811131 | NCBI WGS metagenome assembly MDSY01 (sample SAMN05326643, study PRJNA326480) | marine metagenome | isolation source: seawater | place: Atlantic Ocean: South West | collected 2010
ACTTGGAATGATTTAAGTGGGAATAATAATAATTTTACAACTGCAGGATCTCCTGCATATGATATAAATAACGGATTTATTTTCGCGAATGGTCAAACTTCAGACTATTTTATAAAATCATCATTTCCTCATCCAACCAATACTTTTAGTGATGAATTTTTTATTAAGACTTCTAGAATATATAATAATACTTGGAAATCCTATAATTATAGTGGAAATGATAATTTGTCTTTAATGATGTTTTTATCAAGAAGTGATGATATATATATTGGGGATCCTGCATCGGCTTATTTTACTGGTGTAAATTTTGCTGACGGAAATTGGCATCATTTAGTTAGAACTTCCAACAGGACTTCAGGAGAACAAATAATATATATTGATGGAATCAATGTTTATCAAAATACTCAAGGAGCAGGATCTTTAATAAGCACAAACGGGGTTTATGTTTTAGGTCAGGATCAGGATACTCCAGGTGGAGGCTTTGACGCTAATCAGGCTTTTGATGGTTTTATCCCTGTCGTAAGAATGTATGATAAAGTTTTGAGTCCAACAGAAGTAACCCAAAACTATAGTCATATTTCTAAATATAATGAAAATAATAATAGAGTTATTCTAAATGCCGATACTTATCTAGATACTGATAATGACGGGTTGAGTAATGATGATGAAATTACCATTGGAACGAATCCTTATATATTTGAGGATAATGATGCTGACGGTATTGCTGATCATTTCGATCCAGATGATGATAATGACGGGATCTTAGATAGTGTTGAATGTGGTTATCCTGAAGGAGGACTTATTAATGGTGGGTTTGAGCTAGGGACTAATGGTTGTAATGGTCAATTCGACGAATCTATGATCGACGGTTGGCTAACTACCGCTTCTGATAATGTCATGGAAATTTGGTGTAATGGACGAGTTTTAGAGTCTATAACCTACAACGCTAGAGAGGGGAATAGATTAGCAGAAATAAATGCTAATGAAACAGCCGCTCTTTATCAAGCAATCAATACTACTCCCGGGGGTTACATGGTTTGGTCAGCAAGTCATCTCTCAAGAAAAGATAGTCCTGTTCAAACAATTAATGTAAGAGCTGGAAACTCCTTTGGTTCTTCTGTTATTTTAGCTACAAGAACTGCTACAACTACTTGGCAAGATTATACAGGAATTTATTTAGTTCCTGCTGGACAAACGTCTACTGTTTTTTTCTTTGAAGCAACTTCTGGTGGTGGTTTTGGAAATTTATTGGATCGGATTTCTTTTGACCGTCCTGCTAGTGCCTGTACACTAGATACTGACGGGGACGGAACTCGTAATAGCTTAGATTTGGATAGTGATGGAGATGGAATTTTAGATGTTACAGAAGGTGGATTGTTAGATTCTGATGGAGACGGATCTTTAAATTTTTTAGATAATGATGATGACGGTGATGGTATTTTGACAATCACAGAAACTGCATCAGATACTGATGGTGATTTAATCCCAAACTACTTAGATTTAGATTCTGATAGTGATACAATTTCGGATACTATAGAAGGTAATATTGATACAGATGCAGATGGTGTTCCTAATTATCTCGATTTAGATTCTGATAATGATGGCTTTTTAGATAGTACAGAGCTCAATATAGACGATGAAGATATCGATGGAATTGTTGATTATATAGATCCCCTTGCAGCAGGATTTGGAGTAGGCCCAAATTATATAGTTGTAAATGAGTCAGGGACTGTAACAAGTAGTATTGGAATTTTATTAAATCGAAAACCCTCTTCAGATGTAGTAATTTCAATAGCTATAGATGATGCGACCGAGGTAAGTATTGGAACAACCTCACTTACATTTACAACTTCAAACTGGAATATTACTCAATCAATTGTAGTTACTGGGGTAGATGATTCTATTCGAGATTCTGATATAACCAGTAATCTTATTTTTTCAATAGTAGATGACCAGTCTGATGACGATTTTGATCCATTAAGCAATCAAATAGTTCAAGTGAATAATCAAGATGACGACGCCGAAGTTTGTATTTCAAGAAATTTTGTTGATACTGATTTCCAATTTATAAATGATGCAACCCATACTGCCGGATCAGCAGTTTTCACGTTAACACCTAATCAAGGTAATAAAAAGGGAATGGTATGGTTTCAAAGTAAACTTGATTTACGGGTTTCATTTTCATTAGATGTTGATGTATTCTTGGGCTATAACAATGGTGGTGCAGATGGTTTAGCTTTTGTAATTCAAAATCTTAACATAAATGCAGGATCTTCCGGGGGAGGTTTAGGATATCAAAACGTTAGTCCGTCGTATGCCATTGAAATGGACACCTATTATAATGGGTCTGGCCCAGACGGCCCACAAGGCGATGATCATATTGCTTTTCAATTAAACGGAGATATAATTTCAGGGCCAATTGCAGGAGACTTAACATACGTCGATAATCTTGAAAATGGACAGTGGCATAATATTTTAATTAATTGGAATCCCGTCACCACCAGACTGGATTATACTTTTACTAGAAGTGGAGGAGGTATTTATTCAGATTTTAAAATAATAAATCTTATAGGAGACGTTTTAAATTCAAATATTGGATTTTGGGGTTTTACTGCGGCAACTGGGGGAGCTACAAATATTCAACAAGTTCGTTTTGATAATAATTCTATCTGTGTCACAGACGAAATTTTAATACCAACAGGTACAAATTCACAAACTATATGCGCAAATGGTTCACCCACATTAGTTGATTTAACTAAAACTATAGCTAGACCGGAAGGAGTAGATCCTCAAACTGATATTTTGGGTAATCCATATAATTTAGTTTGGTTTACTAGTGCTACAGGAACAACAACATATATACCTAATACCACAGTGTTAGTAGATGGAGTAACCTATCATGTTGAATCTGGAAGCCTATCTAATCCCAATGCCCCTTCTTATCGTCAGAGCTTAAATCGTTTAGAAGTAGTGGTTAATTTAATACAAGGAGATTATACTCTTGTGTCGCCTGCATTAAATCTAATAGAAGGAACTACCACAGCTACTTTTTCATTAGTTTTAAATGATGCTCCAGCATCATCAGTTACATATGATATAGCTTCCTCAGACACAAATCATTTAATTGTTTCAACAAATTCAATGACTTTTACAACTGCTAACTGGAATGTATCACAAGTTGGAACATTAACTACGGTCGATAATTTATTTGCAGATGGTGCGAAAAGCTCTAATTTTACTGTTCGAATTAACGATTCCCTCTCAGATGATTGCTTCTATGACCCGACACCATTACCTACTTATGCAATTCAAATTGCAGATGATGAGATTGCAGCATACACTTTAAGTTCAGTTTCACGCAGTTTAGCGGAAGGTGATTCACAAACTGCATCCGTTTCTGTTGTTCTCCTGGCTGCGCCAATGGCAGATGTAATTGTTGATATTGAAAGTTTAGATTTAACAGAAGTTACCCTAGGTCAGGCGAGTTTGACTTTTACATCTTTAAATTGGAATACCCCTCAAATAGTTACTTTAAGTTCTGTAGATGAGTTATTTGTTGATGGTTCCCAAACGGTTTCTATTACGGCAAGCATCAATTCTTCATCACATTCCGGATTTACGGGATTGGCTTCTCAAACAGTAACAGCTATTAACACAGACAATGATGTTTCAGGCTTTACAGTATCTCCACTCCTGGGAACCTTGTCCGAAGGAGACTCTCAAACGGCTAGTTTAACTGTAGTTTTAAATAAACAGCCGCTAACTAATGTTATTGTTGATCTTACAATTTCACCAACCGATGAAATAACAACTTCTATAGGCAGTTTGACCTTCACTGATGCAAATTGGAATACTCCCCAAGTCATCACCGTTTCTAGTGTTGATGAATTTTTAATTGATGGTACTATTGTATCCACAATTACTTTTTCGATTAATCCAACTTCTGATGGTGCTTTTACAAGCTTATCTAATCAATTTGTATTAGCCGCTAATCTTGACAATGATTTTGCAGGCTTTACACTAAGTTCGCTTGGTGGAGGTGCTCTTCAAGAGGGTTCTTTGGCAACGGTTAGTTTTACTTTAGTTTTAGATTCGCAGCCCGATTCTGGAGATTTGGTTATTCTTGATGTATCAAGTCTTGATGTGTCAGAGGTAATTGTTGAACCTGCTTCAACTCCTATAGTTTTCACAGATGTAAATTGGAATATTCCGCAGACGGTAATCTTAAATTCAGTTGATGACCTTATTCTTGATGGAACTACAACTTCAACCGTTTATGTTTCAGTTAATTCACTTTCACCAGCAGCGTTTTCATCATTAGTATCTCAAACAATTGCAGTTCAAAATTTAGATGATGATATTCCAGGTTTTCAATTATCATCCGTTAGCGGTATTCTTACAGAAGCTTCTCCTTTAACTGCTAGTTTTGAAGTTTTACTTACTATCCAACCACTTTCAAATGTTCAAATAAACTTATTTTCAAATGATAACACAGAAGTGGGAGTTGCAGGTACTTCTTTTTTAACATTTACTCCCGATACTTGGAATGTTTCTCAAACAGTTACACTGAGTCAAGTGGATGATTTTGTGATTGACGGAGATCAAAATTCTTCAATTTCAGCATCAATTGATTCTGGTTCTGATAATGGTTTCTTGGGACTATCACCAAGAAGTGTTAACGTTACAACCTTGGATAATGATGTAGTTGGAATAACAATAGTTTTAATTGATAATTTATCGTCTGAAAGTGGAGATACAGCAGAATTTACAATTCAGTTGGACATCATACCATCAGATAATGTTACTATTGACATTGGTACTTCAAATGAAAGTGAAGCAGTTCCTAGGGTTAATCAAGTAACTTTTACTCCAGCAAACTGGAATTTTCCTCAAACGGTCACAATAGACGGGATAGACGATTCTCCACCGATCTCAGATGGGAATCAAACAGTAAATATTTCAACATTTAATGTGAATTCTACGGATGTAAATTTCAATAATTTAAGTGATACTGATGTAGCAGATGTAGTAATTAATAATCAAGATAATGATGCTCCTGGAATTATATTAAGCGTTTTAGATAACAACTTCTTTACTTCTGAGAATGGATCAGTAGTAACTGTTCAATTTGAATTATTAGCAAAGCCAGCTGGAAACGAAGATGTAGTTGTTCCTTTGTCAATAAGTAATAATACAGATGAGGTTTTACTAAGTTCAAATAGTATAACAATAAGTGCAGCAAACTGGAATATACCTTCAGCAAATAATATTACCTTAACCGGTCTAGATGATTTTATAATTGATGGAACAAAACCTGTAGTCTTAATTACAGGAGACCCTTCGAGTAATGATGTAATTCATAACAGTTTAATTGAGTCAGATGTAGCCGATTTAACAGTATATAATTTGGACAATGATTCAGCAGGATTCTTGGTTACACAACCTGAAACAGTATCAGAAAACGCCAGCAATACTAGTTTTACAGTGGTTTTAACCTCCACTGTTTCAACTATTACAATCATTCAACTTATTGTCAATGACCCTTCAGAACTATTTATTCTTACATCAGAGTTAATTTTCACATCTGACAATTGGAATATTCCTCAGAGAGCAGATGTTTTAGGAGTTGATGATAATATTATTGATGGAGATATATACTCATCAATTTCAGTTAGAATAAATCCTTTATATAGTGACCCTCTTTATTCCAGTTTAACGGATTATAATGTTATGATTCTTAATCTTGATAATGATCGAGATCAAGACAATGACGGTGTTTTCGATGCAGTAGATAATTGTATTACAACAGTAAATACAAATCAGAATGATCTGGATGGCGATGGTATAGGAGATTTTTGTGATTTGGATATTGATGGTGATGGAGTTTTAAATTCAGACGAACTATCAGATAATACTGATCCGAATGCACCATGCTCATTTATCTTTCAAAGTATAACCTTAACTGTTTTGGAAATTGGAGATTGTGATTTAGATGGGATTATTGACAGTATTGATTTAGATGACGATAACGATGGGATTTTAGATATCGATGAACTTTTTGAAGATCTAGATTTAGATGGGATACCCAATACCTTAGATCTTGACAGTGATGCTGATGGATGTTCTGATGTTGTAGAAGCTTCTTATATGGATATAGATGAAGATGGAATTCTAGGTTCAGGTATAATCGAGGTAGATACCTTAGGAAGAGTTCTTAATCAAGGAGGATATCATATCCCATCCGACACCGACAACAATAGTATTTCAGACTTCAAAGAATTACATGAGGAGATTATTTTTCAATTTGAATTAGAATCAACTACTTTCTATTCTTATAATCAAATAATTCTCAATGTAATACTATCTAGGGAGACTTTAGTTTCTTATCAGTGGCAAATTAATAACGGAACTAAAGGATTCCCTAATTGGGAAAATATTACAGAAAGTAATCCTTACTCGGGTTCTCTAACTAATCGACTTATAATCTCTCAAGCACCAAAATATTTAAAAAATAAAGAGTTTCGTGTTTTGGTTAACAACCTTCTTTTAGTTTGTCAAGAAACACTTATTTCTTCAACACAAATTATAGAATCAGATTTAATAGTATCAAATGCTTTTTCTCCAGATGGTGATGGAATTAATGACACTTGGGAAATCCAAGGTTTATTTTTGAATGAAGCCTATACATTAACTGTTTTCAATCGTTGGCAGAATGTTGTTTATAGGACTTCCCAATATAACAATGATTGGGCAGGGAATTCAATTTATGCGAATTTGTTTTCTTCAGATTCAAAATTACCTGATGGAACTTATTTTTATTGGATTGAATGGGAAGACTCAAGACCTCCAAAAACAGGATATGTTTATATAAAAAGAAGAGATAATTGATGAAAACAAGACACTTGGTTTTTATTTTATTTCTCTGTGTAACTTTTTCTTTTGCACAGCAAGAGTCTAGTTTTAGTCACTATATGTTCAATCATCAAGCTATAAATCCAGGCTATGCTGGATCAAGAGGCCTGTCTAATTTCACTTCTGTTTTAAGGTCTCAATGGAGAGGTATTGAGGGAGCCCCAATTACACAAACCTTATCCTTTAACGCTCCAATAACTTCAAAAAATTTAGGATTTGGATTGAGTATTTTGAATGATAAAATTGGCCCAACAAGTAATACTTCTGTTGATATTGATTTTGCTTATCACCTCAGATTAAATAGAACAAATCACAGGCTGTCAATAGGAATCAAAGCAGGAGTGATAAATTACTTTTTAAATTCATCACTACTAAATCCAACAACAACAATAATAAATGATCCTGCATTTGCTTTGACATTAGACAAAAAACTTATTCCTACTATAGGTTTTGGAGCATACTATTATACATCAAAGTTTTATTTTGGTTTGTCAATTCCAAGACTTATTGATAATAAAGATTTTGGATTAGAGAAGCACGCTTATTTACTTGCTGGTGGTATTTTTCCTCTCAATAAGAGTATTATGTTAAAACCGAGTCTAATGCTTAAACAATCAGCTTCTATTTTAACGATGGACGCATCTCTTTTAGGTATTTTTAATGAAATATTTTGGTTTGGTTTTCAGATTAGAAATGGTCTTGGTGGTGAAGAATTTAAACAGTTAAATAATGCTGGAATAAGTACAATGTTTGGAATTAATATTGGTGAGAGGTTTTCTTTAGGTTATTCGTATGGTTTTCCTTCTTCACTTCTTAATAAAGGTTTAAACATGTCTACTCATGAACTTATGCTTCGTTTTGATTTAAACATTAGATCAGAAGGATATTTACTTTCACCTAGATTCTTTTAATTATGAAAAAAGTCAACTTTATTTTGATATTACTCATCCTAGGAAATTGTTCTTTATTGGCTCAAGAATCCCAAGAACTTCTTTATGAGAGTTGGGCGGATTATTATTTTATAAATGAAGAATATAAGAAAGTCATAGAGTATTATACTACTTCCTCAGAAATAAAATCTTTAAGCGAAACTCGAAATTGGGCAATAGCTTTGAGTGAATTAAATTATAAAGAAAAAGCCAAAGAAAAATATGCAGAAATTGCAAACGCTAAAGAGGCCTTAGTCGAAGACTATTATAGGTATTCTAATCTCTTAATCGATCAACCAAAATTAGCAAAAGAATATAAAGACAAATCCTTTCGTTTATCCTGGCCTTCGCCTAATATTTTTGATAATGATAGCTTATTGTATAAAGAAAGAGTTGAAGTCCAGGAATACGACATTAAACCTGTAATTGGAAATGGATCAGGATCCGAGTTTAGTATGATATTTTTGAACAATAATAATCCTAGTAGTGTTTTTTATTTATCAGAGCAAAATCAAACAAAAGCAAGTAAAAGGGTTTTGAAACGAATTAAAACAGATTACCCAGTTTATAATTTTTACAAAGCTTCTTTTGATAAGTCAACTTTTACTTTATCAAAAGTAGAAGAAGTAAACTCAGAGATTAATTCCCTTTTTCAAGAAGGTCCAGGAAGTCTTCATAAAGATTCCGAACAATTTTATTTTACAAGGAGTTCAAGTAAACTGGATAAGAAAAAGCAAGTTCAATTAAATCTATATCAAATTAAATTAACTCAGTTAAGCGAAAGTAAAAAGTCAATACCACTTTCGTTTAATATGCCTGAATTTTCGAGCATGCATCCAAGTATTAACACTGCGGGCACTATTCTGTATTTTGCAAGCAACCGTCCGGGAGGTTACGGAGGAATGGATCTTTATAGAGTTTATGTAAACAACGATTCCTTTACAACTCCTGTTAATTTAGGACCAGATATTAATACTTCAGCTGACGAAGTCTTTCCATATTCCTATAACGATCAATTTTTATTTTACTCCACAAATGGAAATGAAGGAACTGGAAAAATGGATATTTATTTAGCTGAAAACCAATTTAAAAACAGATGGCAAACACATCTTTTAGGTGCTGGAATAAATTCTAAGTATGATGATTTTGGATTTAGTATAAACGAAGATTTAAGCCTAGGGCACTTTTCGTCTAATAAAGAAGGAGGAATTGGAAGCGATGATTTATATGCCTTTGATTTCAATCCGGAAATTTCTGGTATAAAAGACTATTTTCAATACATTCCAACTGATACACTGGTTGTTGGACTAAATAATGTATTGAAAAATGACGAACTCTATCTTGTTCAAAAAGATCCCCTGCAAAGATTAATTGAAAAAGAAGTTAAACTAACACAACCGCCCCATTTTGGTACTCTTAAATTAAATAAAAACGGTTCTTTCTTATATAAAAATACAGATTACAATATTAAGAAAGATTCTTTTGCATATAAAATTAATACGGTTAAAGGGGTTTCGAAAGATATTTGGGTTTATCTTGATAGGGCCAGTGTTAAAGAAGAGAATTTGACATCTGATTTGGCAGAAGTGTTTTTACCTATTTTTTATGATTTTGATGACAGCAATCTTTTATTATCCTTCAGAGATCGAGTAGATAAAGTAGTAACGGTTATGCGAGCAAATCCGGAATTAGAAGTGGAGTTGAGATCATATACTGACTGTCGTGGAGGCCTTGACTATAATTTAAGGCTATCAGAGCAAAGAAATCAAGAAATCATTGACTATGTTCAACAACGTATTGAAAAACCAGAGAGAATCTATGGAAGAGGCTATGGTGAGGATGTAAGTATTTCCGACTTTAATAAGGAATATGCTTTAATAGTAGGGAGTTATCATAAATCAATATACTCAGAAATTTACATTAAAGAACTTAAAGATGAAGGTTATACTCCGATAACAAAAACTTTTGGATCATTAACTCGAATTTTGATTGCTCAAGAAGACAGACTAATCTCTATCAAAAAGATTCAAAAAGAATTAAAATCACGTGGAATTGACTCTTGGATACTAATCAATCCGTGTTCAAAACTCTCTGACGAAGAACATCAACAAAAAAGAAGAACTGATTTCGAGATTATTAAACTTTAAAACCATAAATTACTATGTAATCGTTTATATATAAATCACTGATGTGTTAGTTTTATTTTTATAACTTTAGATTAGATGAAAACGATCAAACAAACATGTGCTATTGCTTTTTCATTAGATCTTTTAGGAGACAAGTGGTCTCTTTTGATTTTAAGAGATGCTATATTGCACAAAAAAACCAGATTTAAAGAATATATTGACTCTAAAGAAAAATCGCAACTAATATTCTTTCTAACCGGCTTAAATTTTTGGTAACAGAAGGATTTTTAGAACTTCTAGACCCAACAGGAACTAAAAAAAGTAAACGATACTTAGCCACCAAAAGAGGACTATCAGCGTTACCTATTATAATAGAAATGTATTTGTTTTCGATCCATTCCATCGACGAATGTGGTCTAGATGACTCACAAATGGAGATTAAGAAAGCCATTATTAAAGACCGGAGCCTTTTTGAAAAAACTAAGCGAGAAGCGTACTTAAAATTTATTAAAGAACTAAAATAAAGTTTGAAAATTAAAATTAAGAACAGTTGAGTTTAAATCGAATTTAATATTGTGTATGAATCCAAAACTTATTTTTTTTATATACTTAAATTTAGCTTAGGAAATTATAAAAATATGCCTTTACTATAGATACAAATCTCATGTCTTTACATAATTTATTATGTTATCATGGCGAAATATTTAATAGGGTAGTCCAATAGATTATTTTTAAAAAGGTATTATGAAATTTATATCAAATGGTAACCTATGTTTTTAAATCTTATAAATAAATCTAAATGTAATAAACCTTGGTTGTATGAAAGTTTCGGAGGTAAAAACGGAAAGGTTATTTGCACTGTTTCTTAATTGAGAATCAATATTTAAAAGGTTTGATGCTTTTATTTCATATTCCCATTTGGCATCTGCATTTTTACGGTAAGCTAATGAGGTATTCCAGTTTTGAAACGATTGCGACTCACCATTTCCTTGGTCTTGTGTCGTGTAGCTGTAATCTGTTTTGAAAGTAAATCTCTTAATTATGTAAGCGTCAAAATCAATCGAAGGTGCCCTAGTGATGAAGGTTGTTTTTCGATCTCCTTGATTGTTGTTAGTAATCGTATACCTGTATCTAAAACTAACATTTGGGGCTACCTTAAAGTTTGTCCGAACTCCAGGGGTATAAGTTTGTGTTAAACCTTTATTTATGGATTGAACTCCCTGAACAAATTGATTTATTTTACTGTAATTAACACTGGTGTTTATTGTGGCTCTTATTTTTCCAAATGTACGCTGTATTCGTCCAAATAAACTGATATTTTCATCGGCAAAGCTGGAGTTGAAAAATGTACTTGTACGGATTACATTTTCAAAATTAGTTAACCCACGAATCTGATCAATATTATTTGAATAAGCTGCTCTTACAAAAACATTGGTATAATTGAATAGATTAAAGCTGCTGTAACGTAAACTGATATTATTAGACAGTGCATTTTGTAAGTCAGGTTCTCCATATTGTAGGCTGTTGTAATTATTTAAAACCAAACCTTGAGCCAGTCGCGTTACATCCGTAAATTGATTACGCATAGTATAGTTTAAAGTCAAACTCTCCCCTTTCTTAAGCTGAATACGGGTTTCAAAATCAGGCAATAATTTTAAAAACACATCCTTAATAGTTTCTTTAAATTGAATATTTCTATTTCCATAGGCATGAATTGAGAAGCCGGGTGTGAAAGTAAATTTTCCGATTCGTAATCTATAGTGGAACCCTATATAGACATCATAAAAATTATATTCTACATCGTTAGTTGCTTTTCCTTCGTTAAATGATGGAGTTGGTTCAAAACTTGAATTATCATTTAAAAACTGAAATATAGAAGAATTAAATGCTTGATAACTTAATATATTACCAAGCGTGATGTTAAGATTGCTTTTGGGATTTATAATATGATAGTAATCTAGTTTAGCATCTAATTGGTTGGATTTAATTCGTCTATTTTGACCAATGTCATAATTTGATAAAGAGGTATTTAACCCCAATGCATTTGCAGTGGTACTATATGAACTGTTTGAACTATTATCGAGAATAGCATTGTAAATAGGGTCTTCGTCTTTTAGAACATGCTGGGATTCGAAAGCAAATATGTTATTTTCATCGAGGGTGAAATAATATTTTAAACTCTGATTGATGATGAAAGGGGAAACTTCATCTGTTTGATTTGTGTTTCCTATTACAGAAGAAATAATATTTTGTTTCTGTTTGTCGTCTGACATACGTGCGAGAATATCGTAGTCTACTTGATTGTTGAAGTTAGGCTTATATGAGGCACTAAGCTTCAATAATCCTTGATTAGAAATCTCATTACTATCTTGTTCAGTTGATTCATCAGGAATCCTTAGAAGGGGATTGGTGTATTGAACAAAATTAACCTCTCTTGATAAAATCTCACTACTGTTAAAAATTAAAAAGCCGCTTAAATCCAATGCTTTATTTGGGGAATAACTGAAATTAGCTGTCGCCAATTTATTTTCAATTCTTATAGCATTGTTTTGGTTTGTTAAAAAATTCAGGCTGTTATCTCCAAGGTTTATATTCGTGCCACTATTTCTACTTGGTGCATTGAAGCCTCCTTGAAAACCCCTTATATCACGTCGAGAAAGTGAAACTTCACCTGTGTTATTTAGATCACCTATAAAGTTGATAGTATACTTAGGACTGTAATAAAAAAGCTTGGGCTGGACAAGGTAAAGAGATTCATCTGGAGCTTTTCCTCCACCACCGGTTACATTACCAAACCAGAAATTTTCTTTTCCTTGTTTTAGTTTTACGTTTATAGCAACATTATCCTGGTTATTTCTAACAGAACTTAATTGGCCTACTTCTGAATAATTTCGCAGTACTTGAATTTTATCTACTGATGATGAAGGAATGTTTTTTGTGGCTATTTTAGTGTCTCCATCAAAAAAATCTTTCCCATTTACCATAAGTTTATTTACTACTTTTCCTTCTACCTCAATTTGCCCACTTTCATTGATTTCAACTCCGGGCAGTTTATCTATTATGTCTTCTAACTTCCTTTCAGTTCCGTTTTTATAGGCATCTGCATTATAAACTAAGGTATCACCCTTTACTGCAATCGGCATTTTATACACAAGTTCTACTTCATCTAAAGCAAATGCAGATTTTAGAATATAGTCTTTATAAATAGTTGTTTCTTGAGTATTGATACTATCATTTATGGTCTGGAGCCCTATGTAGCTTATTTGAATATTGTAGCGACTGTTTCTCTTTAAATCTAAAATAAATTTACCTAGATTATCAGTTATTACGTAGGATTCAAATCCCTTTGTCTCTTTATTTATAGCTACTAAACTAGCTAGTTCAAGTGGTTTATTAAGGGTATCTTTAATAACGCCCTCTAGTTTAATTTGCCCTAAGGTAATTATAGGCATTAATATAAATATTGAGGCATATAACTTTTTCATCAACATAAAAATTAATATAAAATAAGATTGTTTTTAAAAAAATTTAGCCTCTTCTTCTTCCACGATTATTTCTCATCTCAGTCATTTTTCTTTTGATGGTAGCCTGGTATTCATTTTTAGTTATTTCTTTTCCTTTTTCTGGAATTCTGATGGCTACTTTATCCTTAGGATTTAATACAATTTGAGAACATAACATGGTTGTATTTCCGGCACTAACTTCTAGAATAAGTCCCGGAAGTCCCCAATATTCAGCTGGCCCGTGTCTTAGAGGTATTTGAAGGGTGTACCATGCTTCAACTTCAGTCATTTTAACAGTTCCATCGTCATTTTCGACTGAGATGTCTCGCCAAGAAAAATTATACCAGCTAAGATCTGATGTTTGAATTGAAGCAGTCGCCTTAAAGCACATATATTGACCTATAAGCTTCGATTCAGTTCCCATTTTCCATTCAATTGCTTGTAATTGATCTTTTACTAAGAATTTTTTACCGTAAAACTCCTGCTCTTGGACTAGTCTGTTTTCTTGAATATTTTTATATTGAGGTCCTCTCGAAAAATTACTGCCCCAGGAATCTGTAGCCCCTGAATAAGCATCTACAGTTTCTTCTTCTTTAAAAAAAGATTCCTCTTTAGTAAAGCTCAGTACAAATGATTTTTCCAACCTATTTTTAAGACGACTTTTCATTTGCTTTTTTTGAGCTTCACTCATTCGTGCTCCCCAATTACCAAGTTCCATTTTTGACTGAGAAAAATAATATGCCTTTCCTTGAAATTCTTGAACATCAAGGGTTTTATCTGGAATAGAAAAAGAAGCAAGCAAAAGTGAAAAAAGTATTATCAAATATGATTTCATGCAAAAAAAATTGTATCAACAAATATAGAAAAATATCAATTATAACTATATTTTAATAGAAATTCTTATTTATAAAATATATAACCTAAACATAAAATGGATATGAAATACAATAAAATTATTCTAATTTTTCAAGTTTTTTATACTCTATTGTAATCATTTTCAATACGTACAATATCGTCTTCACCAAAGTATGAACTTGCTTGAACTTCTACAAAAACAACTTTTTTTTTGATTTTCAATTCGATGCTTAACACCTTGAGGTATCAAAATAGTTTCACCTGCATTATATATTTTTGTATCTCCATCTAGAATTATGGTTCCAGTTCCTTCTAATATACTCCAGGCCTCAGATCGCTTATGATAATATTGATAGGAAAGTCTTTTTTCAGGATCTACTTCTATTTCGTTTTAATTTATATTTTGGTTGGCAGTGCATAACAAAAAAACCTGCCCAAGGGCTTTCTTCACTTTTAATTGATATCGTTTAAGTTAATTTTTGAATCAAAATAAACATTCCCCCAAAGTTAATCAAGGGCAAATATGACTAGTTTTCTCATTGATTCTAAGAATAATTCCAAATATATTGAATATATAATTAATGAGCTTAAATCAACTATTACTTATCAAACAAAGGCAAGTCTTTAAATTCCATGACTAGAATTATTGCCAATATGAATATTATTCAAATCAACACCTGTTATCTCCTTAAATTCCTTTTTAAATTTTATATTTTTATCTCTTCGTTCTCTCAGCTTAAGGTATATTTTATTTAACCAATTCATTTTAATCTATTTTGTAATGAACTGCACAAAAATATTTTGAAGCTTGTTTTCTTTCGAGTTGCTTTTGGTCTCCTAAGAAACTGTATATTACAATTATTATAACTTTAAAATTATGAATAATAAATGGTTTGTCTTAATTGTGTTAACCTTTATATATGTGTTCAATTTTGCTGACAGACAAATTCTTGTTATTCTGCAGGAGAGTATCAAAGAAGACTTACAATTAAGTGACACTCAATTGGGATTGTTAACTGGACTAGGGTTTGCCTTATTATATACAACACTTGGCATTCCAATAGCTAAGCTTGCTGATAAATATAACCGAAAAAATATTCTTCTATTTAGTTTAGGATTTTGGTCGCTCATGACCGTTATGTCTGGTCGTGCTCTAAGCTTTTTTCAATTGTTGTTGACTCGAATTGGAGTAAGTGCGGGAGAGGCTGGCGGAATGCCTCCATCTCATTCAATTATTTCAGATTATTTTCCGAAAGAACAACGAGGAACGGCTTTTTCTATATACAGTATGGGAGTACCTATCGGGATTTTATTAGGTTTCATTGTTGCTGGATCAATTGCTTCAGAATATGGATGGAGAATTGCGTTTTACTCACTTGGAATACCGGGTATTTTACTATCTATTTTTCTGTATTTTATTATAAAAGAACCTATTCGAGGTCAAATTGATGGTCATGTTGATTACATAAAAGACTCTACTTTTAAAGAAGCTATAAGAGCTTTATTTGCTAAAAAATCATTTTTTTATTTATGTTTGGGTGCAGGTTTTACTACTTTTTCTGCTTACAGTCTTAATAATTTTTTACCATCATTCATTCAAAGAGTTCATGGAGTTGATCTGATAACAGTAAGTATAAATTTGGGCTTTTCAATAGGAATTGGTGGCTTGATTGGTGCTTTGATCGGAGGACGATTGGCTGATATAAAAGGAGTAAAAA
>MDSY01087568.1_pt1 | contig 16042 bp, 12 predicted proteins | sample 811131 | NCBI WGS metagenome assembly MDSY01 (sample SAMN05326643, study PRJNA326480) | marine metagenome | isolation source: seawater | place: Atlantic Ocean: South West | collected 2010
ATCATCGAATGTGTCCAATAAACTAGAACAAAAACTGACCTTTTGAATTTCTTCGTCTAATTCCAAGTCGTTTTTCACACCCTCCAGTGTGCCAGGTGCGGCTCCGCAAGATAAACAGGCACCCGTGAGGTCCAATACTAGGTTCATCCCGTTATCGGTATCTTCTCTACTCGAAACAGCAATACCGCCTCCATGCCCATCAAGTGCTGCTCTTACAGGACCCAGCCGTGCCAATAAATATGGGACTAAATCATCTACCTTTTTTAGAGAGGTGTTTCTGTATTTTCGTTCCATTTCGGGGTCTGTTGATTCGTCAATTCTTTTTTTAGCTTCGACTTCCATCGCTTCCGCTGCCTCTCTGCGGTATCGCTCAAGAATGTCATCTTCCATGAAGTGTCGGCAGGCTAAGTATTGATGAACCCTCGCTTTCTTACCCTTATCCATGTACAGCCATTCATAAAGGGGCGCATACAGGGGGAATCATGGGGGGCGAGTTGTTGAGTGTCAACGACCTACACGTAAGTGTAGAAGGTAAAGAGATAATCAAGGGGCTGTCTCTTACCATCAAAACTGGAGAAATCCATGCAATCATGGGACGTAACGGGTCTGGAAAATCAACCCTTGCTAACGTTATAATGGGTCATCCAGCATTCGAAATCACATCTGGGACCGTCGAGTTTAACGGCACTCCAATAGAAGAAATGGAAGTTTTTGAAAGAGCTAGAGCTGGAATGTTCTTATCTTTCCAATACCCCTCAACAATCCCAGGTGTTCAGGTGGGAACGTTTCTCAGAAAATCAGTAACATCTGTGCGCGGTGAATCAGCCCCAAGTGCAAGAGAATTCCGTAAAGAACTCAAGGCTCACATGAAATCCTTAAACATGGACAAGTCTTTCTTGTCACGATATGTTAACGATGGGTTCAGTGGTGGAGAGAAAAAGCGACTAGAGATTTTACAAATGCTGCTACTCAACCCCTGCCTTGCACTACTTGACGAGACTGATTCCGGATTGGACATTGATGCTCTAAGAGTTGTTGCAGATGGAATAAACAGCATAACTTCAACAGCAGGATGCCTATTAATTACTCATTATCAAAGACTACTAGATCACGTTAAGCCAGACTTTGTGCATGTGATGATCGATGGTAGGATTGTAAAAACCGGAGGTGCCGATTTGGCAGGGCACCTCGAAGCTAAGGGCTATGATTGGTTGGAAGCCTGAGGTGATAATATGTCAGATGAATCGGCAAGAGAGGCAGTTGGTGACTACCGCTATGGTTTTCACGATCCAGAGAACGCAACAATTAGGTTCGATAAGGGATTATCTGAACAAGTTGTAAGAGATATTTCAGAGTTGAAAAATGAGCCCGAGTGGATGACAGAAATTAGGGTCAAAGCATACAGGCAATTTATTGATATGCCTATGCCAAAATGGGGCAATATCGATATGCTTAATCAGATAGATTTCGAGGCAGTAACCTACTTCCTTCGTTCATCTGATGGAACGGAGAGAGACTGGGACGAAGTTCCAGAAGATATCAAGAACACATTTGATAGATTGGGAATACCCGAAGCAGAACAAAAGTGGCTTGGTGGTGTTACCGCTCAGTATGAATCCGAAGCTGTATATCATTCCATCAGAGAAGATTTAGAGGAGCAAGGAGTTATTTTCCTTGACATGGATACAGGACTGAAAGAGTATCCTGAAATTGTAAAAGAATACTTTGGCTCAGTCATACCATCAGCAGATAACAAATTTTCAGCCCTTAATACAGCTGTGTGGTCTGGTGGCTCGTTTATCTACGTCCCTAAAGGTGTGCATGTAGAAATGCCTGTTCAAGCATACTTCAGAATAAATGCAAAAAACATGGGTCAATTTGAAAGGACACTAATTATTGCAGATGAGGGGTCATCGCTACAATATGTCGAAGGTTGTACTGCTCCAACATATTCCACAGAATCTCTTCATTCTGCTGTGGTTGAATTGATAGCAATGAAAGGAGCTAAGATAAGGTATTCTACCGTTCAAAACTGGTCAGCAAATGTCTACAACCTAGTCACGAAGAGAGGCGTTGCTTACGACAATGCTACGATTGAGTGGGTTGACGGAAACATCGGCTCAAAGTTGACCATGAAATATCCTGCTGTTCTACTCAAAGGCGAAGGAGCTCATGCAGAGGTCATATCTGTGGCATATGCAGGTAAAGGGCAGCACCAAGATGCAGGTGCAAAGGTTCACCACCTTGCTCCCAATACAACCTCCAATATCTTATCAAAGTCAATCTCAAAGAATGGTGGAAGGTCGACCTACCGAGGAATTTTGCAAGTTACACCTAAATCACACGGTTGCCGCTCAAAAGTAATCTGTGATGCCCTAATGCTAGATCCAGAAAGTCAATCGGATACATATCCTACAATGGAAGTTGGCAACTCAAGTGCTGACCTGGAACATGAAGCTAGTGTCTCAAAGGTTAGCAATGATCAATTGTTCTACCTTATGGCAAGGGGGCATTCTGAAGAGGAGGCTATGGGAATGATTGTTAATGGATTCTTTGAACCATTTACCAGAGAATTACCTATGGAATATGCAGTCGAACTCAATCGTCTTCTGGAATTGGAGATGGAGGGTGCAATTGGATGATGAATTATCCGCAAATACCACTTCCGTCCCGTTCTGATACCCTCTGGAAATATACTTCTTGGAAGAAGATACATCCAACGAAAATCGAGGAAATGCCCCCTGCGGATGCAATAAAATTCTCAAACGGAGAAGATTTCCAGTTGGATGATAGCGAGGAAATTGCACGATCATTTTTGCATTCGATATCACCGGAATGCAAAAAACTTAGTTTAGTTAATGAATCTGCAAAGCTTGACTTAGAGGTTAACGGAAAGATATCATGTGGTGAATTATTCATAGAATCGAGAGGTGATTCAACTCTTGCGATACGATTGAAAGGAGGATGCGACTGGACAGGGTTGCGAATATTAGGTGATGTTACAGGGAACCTGTCTGTCTCATTCATCAACGAGTTGGAAAATGACTCCAATCTCTTGCGGTGCGACAACTGGATAGTAAATCGTAACTCAACTCTAGAAATAGGCAATCTATCAGTCGGTGGAAAACTAAACAAATCAGACATTAGGATTGAGTTGAAATCTAAGGGGTCAGATTTGAGGTGTGGTATTGCATCTAATGGCAATAAAACCAGAAACGATGACCATCATGTGGAAATACAGCACTCTGTTGGATACACAACATCCTCTCTTGTCATGCATGCATCTTGCGATGGTGCGTCAAGATCGATAGGAACGGGCATGCTGAAAATATGTGAAGGAGCAGATGGAAGTGACGCAGGGCAAGTTTTCAGAAATTTGCTACTTTCTGAGAAGTCAAGAGCAGATGCTATACCGGGGTTAGAAGTATTGGCGGATGATGTTAAAGCGGCACACGGAGCTGCTAGTGCACCAGTAGACAAAGAGCAAATTTACTATCTTTCATCAAGAGGACTATCGGTTCAAGAATCATCCTCACTCATAGTTGAGGGTTTCCTAATGGATGCTTTCCGTCACGTAAAGAACCCTGACACAGTATCTCATCTTAGAGAGGGTTTGTTGAGTCACTTGGAAGGCCTAATTACCGGGTGATAAAATGAAAGAAGAGTTCCCTATTTTCCAGCGACTGATAAATGGGAACAAATTGGTATATCTTGATAATGCAGCAACTACGCAAAAACCAGGATGCGTAATTGACGCTATGTCAAATTATTACTCATCTTCAAACTCGAATGTTCACAGAGCAGTTCACACTCTTGCCGGAGAAGCTACCGAGGGATATGAAAAGTGCAGGAAGTTATTGAAAAGCAGATTTAATGCAAATTATGCTATCCTTACGAGTGGAACAACAGAAGCGATCAACCTCGTATCGCATGCATGGGGTGAACATAACATGTCGCAAGGAGATGTGGTAGTATTAACTGAGATGGAACATCACAGTGATATAGTTCCATGGCAAATGCTCGCTCAAAAAAAGGGAATAGAACTTCGTTACGTTCCTGTTGAAGATGGCGAGTTAGATATGGACGCATTTGATGTGGCGCTTGATGGCGCAAAATTAGTTTGTGTCGTTCACACATCAAATGTTCTAGGAATAAGAAATCCGGTTGAACAAATAATTTCAAAATCCCACAAGATAGGTGCTAAGGTGCTTTTAGATGCAGCACAAGCAGTCCCTCATGAAGTAATAGATTTCCAAGCGCTAGGGGCGGATTTCATGGCATTCAGCGCTCACAAAATGTGTGGTCCCACTGGAATTGGAGCCTTACTCGTAAGCGATGAAGCATTTGCCGAAATGCAACCATTCATGGGAGGTGGAGATATGATAGAGACCGTGACATTGAAAGGTTCTACATATCAGTCAAATGAGCATAAATTCGAAGCTGGAACACCTAGAATAGCAGAAGGTTTTGGATGGGCTGCTGCTCTTGAATGGATGGAAGATATCGATTTGGAGTTTCATCATGGTAGGCTGCTAAAAATTGCGAATAAAGTTTCAACAGAGTTGCAAAATAGAGGTATTACGGTATATTCTTCACTACAACCCGGTGATGCAGCGGTTGTATCATTCACACACCCCACCATACATCCCGAGGACTTCGCAAGATTGCTCGATGCACAAGGAATCGCTGTAAGAACTGGGCATCATTGTGCACAACCGCTAATGGAAAAGCTTGGAGTTAATGGTACAATCAGAGCCTCATTCTACATATATAATGACGAGGAAGATGCAGACATATTCCTATCGGGCATTGATCGAGTATTGGAGGCCATGGCATGAAATGGCCTGTTGCTATTCAAGAGATTATTGATGAATTTAATGAAATTGAGGACCAGTTTGAAAGGTTAGAAATTTTGATGGATTTCTCCAGCGAAGTCGATGAATTACCATTCGAAGAATGGAGTGACGAAAATTTAGTCAGGGGATGTCAATCTATTGCTCACATCGAGGTTGCAGTTTCAGATGGCATTGTTCATTTGCGTTCTGCTGCTGATGCTAAGATGGTTCAAGGATTACAGGGAATTCTTACTATTGCAATCAATGGTAGCACAATTCAAGAAGTTCTAAGTCTAACACCAGACTTTGCTGAAGAAGCAGGCATACTGAACAGTTTAACCCCTTCAAGGTCAAATGGATTTAGGACGATGTTTGACATGATTCAAAGTAGTCTCAACGAGGAATTACTATGACAACAAAAGATCAAGTTTTAGAAGCATTAGATGAAGTGGAAGACCCTGAACTGGAGCTTTCTATTGTTGAACTCGGCTTAGTTTACGATGTTCGTTTTGAAAATAAAGATGGAGTTCAGCATGCTGAAGTTGACATGACATTGACCAGCCCAGGATGTCCAGCAGCAGCGGAAATAATGGCTGCAGCTCATCGTGCTGCACTGAATGCTGTTGAAAGCGTTCACATCAATCTTGTATGGTCGCCAAGGTGGGACCCAAAAGTCCACGCATCAGAAGATGCTAGAATGGATATGGGAATTTGGGATTAATCAAAGATATACGTCCTTTCTGTGAATATTGTTTTTTGGAACTAATCCCTTGTTCCTGATTTCTTCAACATATTTTTTTCCTTCATCGTTTTTACAGTATGTCAATTCACTTTTACCAATGTAGTAGTCCCAGTTTTTCTTGAATATCTCTGCACGTTCTTTTGTATTTGCAACGATTGAAGGAACTTTGTGATACATTTCGATATTTCTTTCGGCACGTCTCAGGAATTTAGCTACGACTTCTGGTAATAATTTTGACAACCATGTATCACGCATGTGCATTGCTGGTCTGCTGATTATGTAACGAGGATTTTCAAGTGGCCCTAGAACTTCCTCAAGCGCTTTTGTGAACTTTGCAGTATCTTCCTCTGAGGCGTGCTCAAGATGATATCTAATCCATCCACCACCTCTGTCTCCTCCAGATGCCTTGCAATCTCTATCTATCTCCCGCAAATCACTCAATGTGTCAATAATCGCCTTAGATATTTCAAGCATTAATGATTCATCAGTCCATGGTCTCTTGTTGATTCCAAACTTGAAACCGCCTGCAAATCCTGAACCTAACTTCGCTTCAACAGCAGAACTTGATTTGACATCAAACGGCTCGCCAATTTTCCATAACCTTCTAACGTGCTCTCGATTTTTTGCCCTTTCTAACATTTCTTCGTTAAACAATTCCATGCCTTCGTTCACACCTTCTGGTTTCGCATCATTGAATGCTGCATGAACATGGCCCACTCCTTTCTCAATAGTGCTATCATCGCAAACGCCATACAATTGCTCGTGCTTTCGCTTGAAGCGCTCGTAATCATCAAATCCCTTGGTGAATTCTTCAGCTAAACAAACGATGTCCCAGTTGTTTGCAACCTTTTCTTTCCAATTAGAGTCTAGGCGTATTGAACGGCCGCGTAATTGATTGATACTCATGCTGGTGGTAACTGTTGTCAAGTCTACAAGTACATTGATTCGCGAAGCATCCCATCCTTCGCCAAGTAGCCCTCTAGTTCCAATCAAGCATTTTGTTAGTCCTTCTTGGAAAAACTCTGTAATCATCATCGAGTAATACCGAGGAATCCAATTCTTCCCCTTTCCTTGAATTTCATGGTATCCTTCTCTAAAGTGGTTTTCGAATCGGATATCCAAATCATTTTCCTCAACCCATTTTTTTGCTCTATCAATGAACCTTTCAAACAGATCGTCATCAACCAAGACTGTGCTTCCAGTCATCAGAATAGGGTCTAGTGAATCACCCTCTCCATGCGTTACCATTGAACGGAATGCTGCAATCGCTCCACCTGCTTCATCATCCAAAATTCCGTCAACGAGAGATGTGGCGGATGTCTTTTCAAAATCTGTCACAATCACGATTCGAATCGATTCCCCCAATGATGTTCTCTCAGCCGAAACAATTTTTTCAAGGGCTGAAATTTTTGATGAAGAGTAGGCCATTACCCTTCCAGCAGGTGATGCACAAGGTCTGGAACCGGTTTCTGTGATTTGTATTCCGAGAAGTCTTAGTCTAGAAACTACTGAATCAGATAATGCATGGTCTGTTTGACTTTCAGAACGTCTCAAGCCATAGCGTACGTATCGGTCTAGAACAGTTCGTAACATGCTTATTCTTGTCCAAGATTCATCGAAATCATGGATTGCAATCATAGGTACATCATTTGGTAACTCAGCGCCATGTAATTGCAAAAACCTGCGAGCATCATCGGCAAATGCTGAGTATTTCTTGTGGAAATCTCTCCAACCCATAGTTGAACCACCAGGAGATTTTCTCTCCTGCAAAGATTGGAAAACCCATGTATCCAAATCTTGAACCCTGTCTGATTCACGCTGAATATTCTTGTCTCGCAATTCAGCAAGTAACTCTTCAAATTCTGAATCAACCCCTGCAATGTACTGCAATTCTTTTGAGTCAGGTCTTACGAAATAACACAAGTCTTGGTACGGCGCTAAGTTGGTTTCACGCACAAGTGCTGGAACGGGTACTTCGTAGTCTACTGGACCAAAAAACTCCTCATATCTAGAAGAATCAACTTCATCGAAATCCTCAGCAACAGGCGGTGTTGCAGTTAATCCTAGAATAACTGGATTACCAAATATTTCCTTGACTTCAGCAAGAATACGCCCCCAGTGATGCATCAGGTGGTGACATTCATCGAGAATAATAAGGCCTATTCCGATATTCTTCAATCTTTCAATGTTGGCCTTTGCACTCTCTCCTAAAATAGAGACTGCATTACCTTGCTTTGCAATTTTATCTCTGACCTTCTTCCTGTAGGTCCCCAACCTATCTTCGTAATATTCCGGATTTTTTTGTTTCAGATCCGACTGCCATGCTTCGCAAGACAAATGATCGTGTGCTTCACCTTCAGCAATTAATTTCTCAGACCATGCAATCAGCGCCATTTCTTCAATGTCCTCTCCTCCTTTGCCTGGCGCAGTTACAGCTTGGTAGGTTAGCGAAGTAAGCAATCCTGGTTTTTTTGGGTCTGTACTGATGTATTCCTCTTTTCCATCCATGTCGAACAGGGAGGTTCTGGCTGCCCACTGTGCTTGGATGGCTGAATTAGGTGAAAGCACAATCGCTGGTTTCTTGACTAAGTCTGCCCAGACATATAGTCCCAGAACTGTCTTTCCAGAGCCAGGTGGAGCTACAACATAGAGTCTCGTTTCACCATTCTCTAATTGTGGAATGATTTCCTCACATGCAGCATTTTGGGATGGTCGTAAGGTACCATCAAAGTGGATGTTGCCAAAATCCGGTAGTGGTTCTGGCATATTTGCGCTGTCGTGTTTCTTATTTATCATAATAAGGCCTACGCAAAATCCCTGCTCTGATTAAATGCGTTATTTATTGATAATACTCTTCTACTAACTAGCGATAGAAATGAGTTATATCCCACTTGATGCTTTGGACATGCACGTAACGTAAGCATGGTAAAAAGGTAATCTGTAATAGATATAGTATCACTCTGATCCAACTAATTTGTAGTTGTCAGACAGAGGAGTAGCTCCGGTTTCCATTAGTATTATTTTACCATCTTTAAATCGCATGAATGACATTACAGCCTCAGAGTCAGAGTCGTTTGCGAAGTGAACAATTGAGTGTGCGACTCCTACTTCGTCATTTTCGAATAGAATTCTGTTTTGTTCAGAGCGAGGGGAATTGTCAGAGCCTGCAAAGCCGAGTATGTCGGATTTGCTCATTGTTATTCCACCAACATGTGGGTTAAACACACAGTCATCGTGTATCAGTTTTGCAAGTGCCTCTACATCCTTATTTTCCCAAGCGTCGTTGTATGCTGAAATTATCGACATAATGTTACCGAAGTGTAACCAGTGTTTCAATATTATTACTCGGTATAATAAGGATAAACTGTGATTGTGTTACTTATATCAGACAATAAATTTCTATTCTTGTGAAGCATTTTGTTTTTGTAAATTTAGGGCAACCTAAACCTTAGATAATGCCTCTTGCTGGCCACCCCCATGGGGTTAATCTCAGATTACAGGTTAGCCATTCTTGGAGTAGTATCTGCGATCGTTTTGGTATCAAGTATGGCTGTGAGCTTACTTCATGAAGATCCAGAAATTAAATTCTCAGTCAATAGTGAAGATATCTACACCGACGTTGACCAAATTACCTCATTTGGGCCCAGGGTCGCTGGCTCTAGTGAGGAATCACTAGCGACTTCATATATACATCAGAGATTCTCAGAAATAGGTTTGAAAAATGTTCAAATTGAAGAGTATCAAGTCATGGGTGCTTGGTTCGTAGACGCTGAACCCGACGAACACCAGATCCTAATGCACGCACAACTTGAGCAAGGTGCACAGAATGTTCCGGGCTTACCCGATGGAGCGGCAGGCACTGGAAGGGTTCAGATAGAATCTACTGGAGAATTAAACCACGTAGAGAAGTTTACTTTCCTTGGATATTCAGGTTCAACTCACAAACATGATAATATCATCACATTCTTGAACAACGGCACAGAACAAGACTTCTCTGCAGCAGGAGACCTTACTGATTTGGCAATTATGATAAATTGGGACGGTAATGACAGGAGAAATTTATCTGACATATACAAAAATGCCTTAGACCAAGAGGCTGCAGTGGTAATGATATACACAGAAGGAATTGAAACTCCTCCATTTAGATCTCTTACGGTTGAGGAGAATGGCAAGACCGTTCCATTCCCTCAAGCATACAATGGCGAGTATGCAGATAGGCTGGTTCCATTCATCTACATAGCTGAAAGCGTTGCAGTAACATTCCATGATTTCATAGAACAAGCAGAGGATGATCCCACGCTTTATGCCTCATTGGATGGATTTTGGGAAGGTTACAACATTGGAATGAGAACAGTTCAGGTAGTTACTGGAGAATTGGAAGGAAGTGGCGAGGGGCACATTATGATAGGAGCGCATCATGATTCTGTATACATCAGCCCTGGTGCTGTTGACAATGCTGTTGGAGTTTCCCAAGTAATCGAACTTGCTGACCAATTGAGCGAGCTTGATTTGACTCCTACAATCAAGTTTGCAACATGGGGTGGTGAGGAATTGGGTTTACTCGGTAGTCAGGCATATATTGATGCTAATTCTGAAGAAATTGAAAATCTTGATCTTTACATTAACCTAGACTCTACAAATCTGAATCCAAATATTGGTCTTGGAACATTGGGTATTGACGTTTCAAATTCTGGGCTGAAAAACTCTATTGAATCAATAAATCGTGAAGTTATCAAGGATGGCTGGGAAGGATACTCTACAAATGTCCAATTGCAAGAGCGTGGTAATAGCGACCATCGTTCTTTCAATCAACATGGAGTTACTACGATTGGGTTTTATGGATGGGAATATGCTCAACATCACCGACAGACTGACACATCCCAGATTGTAAATCAAGAGAGTTTAGGCTTGGCTACCGAGATAGTTCTCAATATCATAGCGGAGCAGAGTGGTTTGGGTTCAAGCGATGAGCCTTTGATACAAATAGAAGGCCTTGAGGGTGAATCTTCATCTTGGGTATTCCCATTCATTCTTGCACTGCTGGCAGGGCTAGCAACTGGAATTGGAGGTTTAATCGTGTTTGTTTTGAAAGAGATAACCGCTGAAATGATGGCGTTTTTACTTTCGATGGCAGCAGGAGTTATGCTACTAATCTCGATATTCGACTTATGGTTTGAAAGAGGTTTGGAATTTGGTTTCATGTCGATATCAATCTCATTCTTGGTTGGTGTTGTTATCGTATACATTGCAAGTTATTACACCACGAAAGACGAGAATCTTCTAGAACTATCAAAAGAGAGAAGATTGTACAAATCAGGAATGCTAACTGCGATAGCTCTAGCCATACACAACTTCCCAGAAGGGTTAGCAATGGGTGTGGCTGTATTAGAATCTGCACAATATGGTGTTGTCCTAATGGCTGCAATTGCGTTGCACAACATACCAGAGGGAATAGCGGTTGCAGCTCCGATTAAAGCAGGCAATGGAGGTAGGTTGAAAGCTACTTTAATCGCTATGGCTACTGGCTTAACCGAACCGCTTGGTGCCATGTTCGCACTATTAGTTTTAGGTTCATTCCTTACTCCATTCATGGTTGGCTGCTCTCTCGCATTTGTTGGAGGAATCATGACTGTTGTCGCATACAAAGAGTTAATCCCACAAGCACTTGAGCAAAAGCGTCCTCAACATATGGTAGTTGGTGCATTATTTGGTGCTGCTGTTATGCAACTAAGTCTAATACTACTAGCATGAGAATAAGATGTGATATTGATGAGAGAATATAGAACAAAAATATGCAATGTTTTGATTATTGGATCAGGTGGTGCTGGCCTGAGGGCTGCCATAGCCGCACATGAAAATGGATGTGAGGTCATGGTGATTGGCAAGCGTATTAGAAACGACGCACACACAACTCTTGCTGCTGGGGGAATCAATGCAGCCTTGGGAACTGTTGATCCTGACGATAATTGGGTGCAGCATTTTGTTGATACATATCAGGAAGGATATCACATAGGTGATCCCAAAACAGTGGAAATTTTGGTCAAGGATGCACCAAACAGAGTTGAAGAATTAGTGGACTGGGGTGCTCCATTTGCAAGAACTGCGGATGGGAAATTAGACCAGCGTTATTTTGGTGCTCATACATTCAGGAGAACATGCTATGCAGGGGACTACACAGGAAGAGCAATTCTCAACACTCTTGTTGAGAAAGTAGAACAGCTACAAATTCCAATTATTGATATGACCTATGTCTCGAGGCTACTTGTGAATACGCAAAATGGGCAGAAACAATGCTTTGGAGCTATGGCCTTTGACATTAATTCAGGAGAAAGGACAGTATTTTTGTCTGATTCAGTAGTTTTAGCAGCAGGTGGACATACAAGAATTTGGAGAAGAAGTTCATCACGTAGAGATGAAAATACAGGAGACGCGATGAGACTCGCACTTAACGCAGGATGTAGATTATCAGACATGGAAATGGTCCAATTCCATCCAACTGGAATGGTCCATCCTGAATCCCTTGCGGGAACTTTAGTGACCGAAGCGGTTAGAGGAGAAGGTGGTAGATTAACTAATTCCAATGGCGAGAGGTATATGGAAAAATATGATTCGGTCAGGATGGAACTTTCAACCAGAGATCGTGTCGCCCTTGCTAACTACACAGAAATTTCAGAAGGTAGAGGAACGGAAAATAATGGAGTATACCTAGATATAAGCCATGTTGACAAAGGAATCATCCTAGAAAAGCTTCCCAGAATGTATAGACAATTCATGGAATCCCAAATGCTTGACATATCTAAACATCCCATGGAAGTAGCCCCTACAGCACACTACAGCATGGGAGGTGTAATGGTAGATCCTGAGACGCACTCAACAGGTGTTAACGGATTGTATGCTGCTGGAGAATGCACTTCGGGAGTGCATGGTGCAAACAGGCTTGGTGGCAATTCTCTTGCAGAAATATTAGTATTTGGAAAAATCGCTGGAGATGAAGCTTCTGAGTTCTCGAAAACTCTAGATCTTCAAACAAGGAATAGGAGTGTAATTCAAGACGCTATTGAAGAACTCGACAAGCTGACAACAAACGGTGAGCAACTAGCACGCCCACTGCAAAGAGCTGTTCGAGATATAATGTGGGAATACTGTGGTGTGTTGCGCTCTGGAGACGGTTTAGAGAAAGGTCTTGAAGAATTAATGAAAGTAAAGGAAGCATCTGCTGACGTCGATGTTCGTCCAAGTGCAGAAGGGTTTTCAGACCTTGCTCTAGCATTGGACTTATTAGGTTCAATCGACAGTGCAGAGGCTACAATTAGATCCGCAATCGAGCGAAAGGAAAGTAGAGGTGCTCATCAAAGAAGTGATTTTGTTGAGACCGATACAAATGAGACTGTAAATTATGTTGTAGAACTTGTCGATGGAAAGCAGGTCCTAACGCGTTCTACTGTTGCTCCCCTATCGGATGAACTGGAAGGACCAGTAAAAGCATATCAGGAATTGTCAGTCGGTGGACGATTACTGGAATAATTTGTCTTAACGACTTGGTCTACCAAATGTTTCAGCGATTGAATTAGTGAAAGCTGTTTCATCATTCCTGTGCATTAATGCGATTTCAAATGCTTTAACAACATCAGAATGCATCGCGTATCCTTTAGATTGGAATGTGTGATAGTTCCTTGCATACCATTGTTCATTTTGTATGTTAGACCAAGTCATTGCGAAGATGGATTTTCCTTGGTGCTTACCGAAGTTGATTACAACTTTTCCGTTTTCCCATACCATTTTCCCCTCTGTATCAACGAAATTATTGTCTGTGCACATGTTTGAAATTTCGCTCATAGTCATCCCCTGTAAACCGAAATCTTTGAGCATACCCGGCATGATATTTGCCGTTGCTGTAATGTCTACTGATGCGTCGTGTGCTCCTTCTAAATCTTTACCACTCCATCTTCTAAAAGCGGTCTCAAGCTTTTTGTCTGGCTCAGCAATTGTCCACAAAGTTAGGGGATCAATTTGAGCTTTAGATTTGACAAGATTATCATCAATACCTAGTCTTCTGAATTCGCTAGCGACTTTCTTAACATCGAATTTCACATTGTAACCAAGTATGTAATCTGCCTTGGAAAGGTCGTCTACGAAAGTAGATATCATGTCGTAATCTAGATTTGGGTATCCTTCCAAATCCTCCATTGAAAGATTATGCTCTGTGTGCCAATCTGATTTCCATGAAATCGTTGGAAGGCACTTGAACGATCGAATTCCGTCTAAATCTCCACTATCAGTGAGCCATCCCCAGGCCAGTTGTATAATTTGGTCGTGGTCTTCAAGCCCAGTAGTTTCTGTATCGAACACTAGTATTTTCTCTGATTGCGATAAATTCACAGTAATCCCCTAGGGAAATTGCCGCGATTCAACCTTAATTAATGGCACGATTGTGATGAAAAACTACTTGTTTTCCATCCAATTTTCAATCTCACTGGCTAGTAGAATTAGCGTAGGCGCCCAAAGTCCCACAAAGATTCCAAGTTGTTTATCCTCACTTATGAAGTAAATGTATAGAGATCCTAATACAGACAGTATGCTTGCTATTAATCCTATTTTTCTAAGTTGGCTAGTCATTTTATTCCTCCTTAGAATGTTAGTTTTCATCCCAGCATATTAAACAATGTTTAATTCCAACAGTATAAATCTAACAAAATTTGAAATTAATTCAGATCTTTGCATCTTTTTCTGCTTGGGCGACGGTTGCCCGAACTGCAATCGCAGTGTCTGGAGTAACAGATATGCTACTGATTCCGCAGTCGATTAAGAAAGGTGGGAATTCATCGGGGAAATCCGACGGCGCTTGACCACAGATGCCTATTTCCAATCCCTTGTTGTTGAATTTCCTAACAATGTCTCTTATCATCATTTTAACAGCAGGCGATCTTGCATCTACCGGGTTTTGATATCCTTCTAAGTCATCTCTCGAGACTGCATACACTGTCTGAACTAAATCATTTGACCCGATAGAGCCACCTGATAAATTCATCAATTCCATGAAACGATCGGCCTCAATTGCGTTCGATGGCAATTCCACCATAACAAATAGGTCGGTGCCTGAGCTTGGGCCTATTTCGCTCTCTTCTAGCAAATTTTTGACTAACTCACCTTCTTCTGGAGTTCTACAAAAGGGAACCATTAGTTGCAAATTATCTAATCCATAGTCATACTTAACCGACTTCATAGCCTCGATTTCCATAGCAAAAGCTGGCTTAAACTTCTCATCAAGGTAGCGTGAAGCCCCTCTCCATGCAATCATTGGATTCTCTTCAATTGGCTCAAATATTGAGCCTCCAAGAAGCTCTCTGTACTCGTTAGATTTGAAATCAGACAGTCTTACTAATACTGGACGAGGATAAAATGCTGCACATATTAGGCCTACTCCTTCTCGGAGTTTGTCGATGAATAGACCACGTTTGTCCTCATATGACCATGCTCTGCTATCAAGCGATTCAACCAAAGAACGGATTTCATTGACATCGGTTGCGATTATAGATTCCTGGTAACCCTTCAATCCTTCAGGTATTACATTTGTTTCTACATACTCCTGCAATTCTCTAAAATGCACGAAGGCGAGGGGATGGATACCTAATTCGGAGGACAATATGAATTCAATTCTTGCGAGACCAACACCATCAACAGGCAACCTTGAATCGGCTAAGGACTTAGTAGGAAATCCAACATTCAGCTTAATTTTCGTGGTTAATTCTAGTTCTTCATCGAATGATACTTCTTCGATATCAAATGGCACTTCACCCGAATAAACATATCCAGTATCTCCTTCTGCACAACTACCGGTTACAATTGCAAAATTGGGTAAATCCATGGCATCCGAGCAACCCACGATTGCAGGAATTCCGAACTCTCTAGCAATTATTGCTGCGTGAGAAGTCCGACCGCCCTTTCTTGTAATTATTAGAGAGGCTTGCTTCATCAATGGTTCCCAGTCAGGAGTTGTCATCTCAGTAACTAGCACGTCTCCCTTTTCAAATACAGACAACTCAGAGGATATTTCTTCTGGCGACATACCGCTATCGATTAACCGTCTCAACTCTCTTTTACCTTCAAGAACTTCATTATATGTTCTGTAAAGTCTAATTTTCCCACTACCTATTCTCTTACCTACTGCCTGTCCTGTTGCGATAACTCGTCCATTTTTCTTCAAACGCTCAGCTTCTATTTCATCAATTTTGTATATCGTCATTTTATTATTCTGAGATTTAGAATGAATCGTTTCGGGTCTTGCTTGAACTATGAACAACTCGTCAGTTATTCCATCCTTGGCCCACTCAATATCCATAGGTTTTCCAAAGTAATCCTCAATTTTGAGAGCCATCATTGCTAATTCAATACACTCGGTCGAATCAAGTGACCAACGTCTTCTATCATCGAAAGGAACGGCGACCGATTGTACTTCATTAGCGGC
>MDSY01038528.1_pt1 | contig 16032 bp, 9 predicted proteins | sample 811131 | NCBI WGS metagenome assembly MDSY01 (sample SAMN05326643, study PRJNA326480) | marine metagenome | isolation source: seawater | place: Atlantic Ocean: South West | collected 2010
CCCACTAAGGCCTACCCCGACGCGGCCGCCATGGCGAGTGCCGAGTTGTCGCAATTGGAGGATCTGTTGCAGCCGCTCGGGCTGCACAGGCGGAGGGCGCGCACCCTCGTCGCGCTCTCCGCCGCCTTTGTAGAGGGTGAGTGGAAAGAAGCCCTCGAGTTGCCGGGAGTCGGACGCTACGCCGCAGATGCCCACAGCATCTTTTGCTTGGGGCGGTACAAGGAGATGGAACCGCAAGATCACGCGCTCAACTGGTATGTTGAATGGCTCCGTGGGCTCGATGAGGCAGAGCGTGGCTTTCAGCTTGAAGCGGCTGCATCTAGGACTGGGTATAGTCAGGAATCATGAGTATTCGTACAGTTATTGTCAGCGGCTACGGCTAGTAAAAGTACAAGTAATTTGGTATCTAAAATTGTAGGTTCCTATATAAATATATTTGTATAGGGGTTCCTATCATATAATAATATCTTCAATACGTAGAACGTACCCAAGGTACATGACTGATCTGCGCCTGGATAATCTAACTCTGCCTCAAATTCCTAATAGATCCAAAATTGCAGCATCTCGAAGAGATCCTGCTCCATGCCAATGGCAATCTCAGTGCTACTCGACCGTTGCACAGCCTACACGCACCCTACACGCACCCTACACGCACCCTGCACGCATCCTACACGCACCGTAGACGCGCTACACATCGTCTTTGACGCACGCATACCCGAGGCATCTTTGAGCAATTGGAACCTCGCGCCCTGAGAGCGAGAAAGACCACCAGCAGGAGCAGCCCCACACAAGCACTCGCAGCTGCCACGCCTAGAATGAGCGCGGAGGGCCCACAGCTGCTACACGCTGGCGAAAGAGGCGGCAAGGGCGGCAAGGGCGGCGAGGGCAGCGAGGGCGGCGAGGGCGAGCTCGGAGGCGCGAGGAGTGCGCTCAGCTGTGGCACGTCGCCCGGAGAGGCCTCTGAGAAGCCACTCAAGTACGGCGCAGGCTGCTCCTCGACCCGCTTGATCATCACATCCCGCCCCATTTCGCGGATGTATTCCCGGATAGATCGCCAGCTGCGATCCAAAAAGTCGGGGCCGCCTCCTGGCGGTGGCGGCGCGCGATAGGACGAGTACTGGATGCCGACGAGTTTGGCGAGGGTGAGCTGCGTCGACATCATCCAATTGTAAATCTTCTTCTCCACCGGAAAATTGAACTCCCTTGATTCGCCCTGCTGTAAGGTGCCCAAGGTTCTCGATTCGCCCTGCTGTAAGGTGCCCAAGGTTTCGCCACGCTGAGAGGTCGTGCGTGCTGTGATGGCGCCCCCTCGCCGCTCGCGGGTGGTGGCACCGCCTGATCGCGCGCGGGAGTTTGCGACGATTTGGTTGACGACGAGCAGCAGACTCTCCAGATTTGATGCAGCAGCTGCCGCCTCCGCCATGCTGCGCTCTCCCGACTTTGCTGCGGCGGCAAACGCTGCAGCTTCGGCAGCCTTGGCTGCGTCGAGGATCGTCTGGTGGATGGGGCCAGAGTGCGCGGCTGCAGCGAGGAAGACGGCCGCGGCGGCTGATGAGGCCGCTGCCGCCGCTGCCGACGCCGGAACAGCGGCCGCCATTATTTTTTGGCGATGATGATTTTCGGTCCCCTCTCTCTTCCCCCCATTAATTTTATGAAAAATCAAAAAATAGAATCGGGCAGTCCCCAAAATTTGACCACATCAACAACCATCGCTTCGAGTGTGTGCGTCCGTACCATACGACGTGGGCGCCGTATGGTTCGCTTCCCCAGCTTCTTCTCCAAACCGCCGACCACCGCTCCGCCAGCGGATCCCACGAGCAGAACCAAAGCGGATCCCAAGAGCAGAACCAGAGCGGATCCCACGAGCAGAACCAGAGCGGATCCCACGAGCAGAACCAACAGGAGCAGAACCAAAGCAGAGCTCGAGCTCTTCTCGCTTCTCGAGCCATTCGGGCTCATCCAACTCGAGTGGGCTGTTCGGACGCTTGCGGCGACTGGAAACCGCGCCTCGACGCTCCTTGGCCTCACCGACACTTCCCTCCAGGATCTCGGCTTTGATGAGCCAGCTGACCGCCAGCGCATCATGCTCGCTGGATGGCTCGAGTCGGTGGGCATGGCAGAGCACGGTGGTGGACTTGTGCGCTGCGGGGTCGGATCGCTCGAGAAGATGGCGAAAGCTACTGACGACGCGACGCTCAAAGCAGCTGGTGTCTTCACCATGGGACCCAGGCGCAGACTCCAACGCCACGTGCGCTCTGAGCTCTCGCATCTAGCCGACCGGCTATTTGTCACAGAATTAGGGATGGGCATGCGAGGGGGGGCAGAGATGGAGTGGGAGGACGGGATGTCAGTCGAGAGGCTGCACAAGCTTGCAAATCGCGAAGGGTACGACCAGCAGTGGCGGGTGACATCCACCGCATGTTTGCACGGCGGAGCAGCGCATGGCAATGTTGCCGTAGCAGACTATTACGATGCGCGCACGCCGTGCGAGGGGGACGAGTGGCGGTTGGTGAGTGGGAATGGGCGGATTGGGCAGCCGCTCAATTGTCGCTAAGTGATCGATCGCCAGACAAGTGCGTGCGTGCGTGAGTAAGTGAGTGAGTGGGTGAGTGAGTGAGTGAGTGAGCCAATCAATCATGATCATCTTAATCAATGTCGAATGTCAATGTGTAAACGTTGTGTACACTGTATATCATATCTATAATGCAATCGAAATTGTGTACGAATTTCGTTATTCACATTCTACAAATTCGAAATTGCGCCTCAATCGAGTACAATAATAACAATCACAATGTGAACGTGAAAGTGAATAGAATACTGTACGTAAGCGCTGAAGCCTGCTAACCGTTACCTGCAATGAACTCTATGACAAACTTAAGTGCACATGGGACACTACACATTCTGACTGTTTCTGAGGCACCATTTTGTCAGCGGGTACACCATGTGCTGTGTACCTATGTAGATCCTATCTTTCAAATGCCGTTAAAAAACCTACTGGGAAGGACGGGAAATTTCGAAATATACCGGAAAATGAAAATGCCGAAACATTTTCCAGTTGAAATGTTATTATTTATTAATAAGTAGCGGAAGCTTTTCCAGACCTCTCTATTTTCTTGTGTGAGCAAGGTGAGCAAGAGGGAGAAAAAAAAATGATCAATAGACGTTTCCAGTGAAATGTTTTGATAAAGAATGGAAGCTTTGGCAGACGTCTCGATTTTTATAGCCCGTCGCTAAAGAAGAATCAGAACATTGCAAGAAGTTCCAGAAATCATATCAAGTTCGTCGTGCGAGGTTCCACGTTCGCCACCTCTCGGCGCTTGCAAGTGTGAGCGAGGTCGGTGGGCGCGCCTTTCGTCAGTATTCGGGCCCGCCCCTGCACTGAGATGAACCGGGGGCGGCGGGTCTCAGATCTCGAGCGCCGCGCTCCCTACGTCGAGGGCGACTGTGGCAGCTGCAAGGTGCCCTCGCCCTGTGATGGCATCTCTGAGCAGAACCCAGGGTCTGTCGAGTGTCCGACGCTGGTGGAGGAGCTGCCTGTGCTGCGTGAGCTGAAGCCCGTTCAGCGCGGCATCATTCGGCGGCTCGTCACCATGCTCGACACGCATCAGGACAGCGTTGTGATCACCAACCCGCTCGTGCGCAACTCGCCGATTGTGCACGTCACGCAGGCTTGGCAGTCCATGTGCGGCTACGGCTCAGAAGAGGCGGTTGGTCAGAACCCGCGTCTCACCCAGGGGGAGGGCAGCGACCCAAACACCATCAAGGGGATCGGCGTCGCCATTCAGCAGCAGCGCCCGTGCAAGGTTCGGCTGCTCAACTACCGAGGTGCAAAGAGGGAGCCCTTCTGGAACTGCCTCACGATACACCCGATCTTCCACCAGAAGGAGCTGGTGCTCTTCGTGGCGCGCTTGCAGGACTACTCCTACCGGCTCAACAAGCTCATCTCCCTCAAGCCCGCGCAGTTCTGCAAATCTTCTGATGAGCACCTCCAGTGCCGTATCCGTCTCTCGGAGCTTGCGCAGGCACGCACCCTTGCTCGCGCCTATTCGATCGACGCCTCCTCCTTCGACGTGGACGGGCGGAGCAATAGCGGCGGTGAGGACGAGGGCGAGCTCCTCCCCTCCTTGCCCCAGCGCCACGTGAAGCGCCTCACCTTTGGGAGGTTACAGCTCGAGCCCGAGTACCTACTCGAGAGGCTCCGTGACGAGTGTGCGCAGCTGCAGCTCCCTTGCCACTTTAGCGAGATGGTGGGCAACTGCGGCGAGCTCATGCGGCTCGAGGTGCACCAGAGCTCCGGCGATGAGCACGACAAGGAGAGCGATCTCAATGTCATCATGCACGTGATGCCAGAGGGGGAGGAAGGAGATTATGGCATCTCCTTCACGCGGCTCAGGGGGGACACGTTCAAATTCCATGCCCTCTTCCGCGCTCTGCGTGATCGGCTGGCGGATGTGATCGCTTCTGCTGATGAGCTGAGCCCAGTAAAAGTCGTGCAGCCCAAGCTGCCCGTCGCCTTGGCCCACTGAGGTGCACCAAGTCGGTACGCACAATTGTACTCTGTTTTTGTCGCCCCTTAGTTGCCGGCGATCACCTTGTGAGGTGGCACCGGCAGCCGATTTCCACCTGCCCAGAATGGCCCTAATTCTGTGGACAAGGTCGCAGCAGCATCCTCTCAGCTGCCAGATGCAGACATCGTGCTCAGATCGATCACAATGATGATGCGTCTTAGACCTGCGGTCACATCGGTTGTGTTCGAGTAGTTGCCGAGCATACATCCTCAGTCAGGATTGATCGCTTCTGATCAATCAGAGCTTGGCACGTTTAGACAATGTGTAGCAGCGGCGTGATGATATATGTATATGTTTAATTATAAAAATGCTATACAGATGAAAGCAGTTTGTTATATATTTATATATATGTAAATATCAATATGTATACATTTACATTACTTTTCAGGGTTAGGTATTATATATACACTTTTCAGGGTCGCGGCTGCGTTGTTATTTGTATTTGAATTTCGTAGTCGGTATACATCTACATGGATAAATGGTATATGCTATATCGCAACCCCTTTCGCTGAACGGCAATGCTCAGAATCCATAGCGGTTTGTATAGTACTCCTGCTCTGCCACAGCCTTCCGCTTCACCTTAGAAGCGAGCCGTTCGTGATTGAGCCTGATGCGCTCGACGACACACTGCACGTTGAGCGGGCGTTGCTGAGGGAGCTTAACAAAGATGCCCATCTCTTTGGGCACCTCGTACGGATCTGATGCGTCGATGGTATGGGTGTCGTCATGACCGGTCCCATGCACGACGGTCGCAATCTTGAGCGAGGCGATCATCTCGCGCGTCAGATTCAAAGGGGGGTCTATCAGCACGTCGTCAACGTGCCGGCAAGAGAGAACCGAGAGCGTCCTCTCATTCAGATTCATCACCGGGAACTGATTCCTCCTCCGACGGTTGACGATGGCGTCGTTGTGGACGCCGACGAGCAGATAATCGCCGAGCGCGCGCGCAGCCTCGAGAAATGCCACGTGGCCCGCATGGAACATGTCCCAAGCGCCGCTCACAAAGACGACCCGCGCGCCCGTCGGCGGCGGCCGAGTGCCGTCGGCGAACCTGTTGAGCATCACAGAAGTGGTCATGAACTTGGACTCTCGCGGCACGTAGAGCGCGGGTTGCGGCGCGCGCGAGAAGAAGTTCAGCCTGCGTGGCGCCGGATCTTCCGTGATCTGCAGCATCCGCCCCACAATCTCCGTCGTGGAGACGCCCTCGGTTCGGGGAATCGTGCGATACTTGCCAATCTTTTGCGCACTCTCGTAGACGTCACGTCCCTCGACGATGCACGGGTCGTCGCCGTGAACAACGTAGTCGATGCGGTAGGTCTCGATCACCCAGCGCACGTACTCGTCAGACATGACGTACGGCACGTGCGGCACCACCTCGTCCACCCACTTGCAGCTTCGGACCATCTCGAGCCTTTCTGCGTCGTCCATCAGCGGAGGCCCCTTGCAAGCGCTGATGGAGGCGTCGTCGTTGACTCCGACGACGAGGTGGGTGCCGAGCGCGCGGCCTTGCCGGAATGCGTTCGCGTGGCCGTAGTGCATCATGTCGAAGGCGCCGTCCATCCAGATGCGAATCGGTCGCGGGAGAGGCGTGAGTGGTCGCTCTGGACCGCAAAGCTGTGCCAGCTGCGCTTTGAGCGCGCTGACGCGGTCCTCGGCGCAGGCGAGGGCGCGTTGGAGGGAAATGGGATCAGCCACGCGTCCCCGATGGCGCACAACGCTCAGCACTCCCACGATTCCCGCCTGCGCACGCGGGCAGCGTCAGCACACGGCGGCGTGATGAGCCGAGGAATGTGGCGGCGTGCGATGGGCCGCATGAGGAGGCGCGTTGGAGTTGTGTGTGGCAGGCAGCGCATCGCGACCGTCAGTGCAAGTCGCACACTCTTCACGTCCGAGAGATTCGCAGCGGCTGAGCGCCAGGCGGCTGCCAGCTCGGCCGACATTGCCATCACGGGGATCGCACACAAAAAAATGGGGACTCAGACTCAGGGCTGAATCTGTTCAAGTTTCAAAAGTTTGGCCGATTTTGGACGCCGGGCGCTATGGCAGGCGCGACGGTCTCTACGTCTCCCAAGCGGCCGACACCGAGGGAGCGGAGCTCGAGCTGGGGCTTCCGGGGCCGCACGAAGGGATCCACAACGCTCACCGCCGACAAGGCACCCACCGTTGACCGGCGCGGCTCATTCGGACCGGCTAGTCCAGCGAGTGCCAACATCAGCGCGGGCCGCATGGCGTCGCGGAAGCCGCCGCTCCTCGGTGGGCCGTACAGCCACGAGAACCAGAGCTCACTCGTCTCCATCCAGCCCTTCGCCGCTCCCGCCGCCTCCACCGCTGCCTCCCAGATGCCACCGCCTGCTGATCGAGCGCCAAAGCTCTCCTCCTCTATCTCTCTGATGAAGATGCTTGGGAGTAGCTCCCGGAGCAGCTCTCGCGGCAGCCTCTCGCGTGTCACCTCACGATCCTCCTCCTTCGCCAAACGCGCCACCTCGCGAGCCTCCTCGCGCGCATCTTCTCGCGCACCGTCGTCGACAGCGTCGCCGCGAACAAACTGTGCGCCCTCCGCTTCGGATGCTTCCGCCGCGGTGCCCCTCGCGGCGCATGCTCCCGGTGGCGTGCGCGTGCTGGTGAGAGTACGGCCGCCTCTCTCCGACTCGGAGGCTACTGAGACCGTGCTGACCACTGACGAATCTGCTCGGCTCGTCTACTCGGCTGAGGATGGCGATAGCCGGGATGGCGATAGCCGGGATGGCGATAGCCGGGATGGCGATAGCCGGGATAGCGGCCTGGGGTCGCTCGTACGGAGCTGCGCTGCGGGAGCGGTTCTCGGCGCGCGCTGTGGGCAGGAGCGCGTGTATGCGGAGGTTGCGGGAGCGGTACACGCCGCACTCTCCGGCCGAACCGGTGGTGTCCTCGCCTTTGGCGCAGAGCGGAGCGGGCGGAGCTACACGCTTGGGAATCTTCATTCTGGCGAGTGGGGAATCGCGCCACGCGCAGTGAGTGAGATCATGAGGGAGGTGGAGCGCGGGGCTACGGAGGGCTCGACGCCCTCGGTCGACATCTGCTGCTTGCTCCTCCACGACGAGCTCGTCGTCGAATTGCTCAAAGACGCCACCGGTATCCCGACGAGCGGCGCGCACGCGCACGCCACACACGGCGCGCATGCGCACGCCACACACGGCGCGCACGCGCGCGCCACACACGGCGGAAACGGCGCAAGCGCCGTGTCTGGGGCCGGGAGCTCTTCGACGCTCTCGCGAGTGGCGTCGAGCGGGGCGTCGAGCGGGGCGTCGAGCGGGGCGCTCCGCGTCGGCGCATTGGACCTCGTCCGCTTCCACCCGATCCGAAGCGCGCGCGAGGCGCTCGCCCAGCTCCGCGAGGCGGCGCAGCAGCGCGCGCTCATCACAGGCGAGCGACGGCTCAGCGGCACACGCTGCCACACGCTCACGCTCATCCGAGTGATCCGAGTGCCGCCACCCAGGCCGAGCTCGCCCGAGCGAGGCTCATCTCCTAGGGTGGTTGGGGGAGGGGGAGGGGGAGGGGGGGGGGGCTTGCTTGTGCTCGGGGATCTATCCTCGGCTGAGCCAACATCCGATCTCCCAACATCCGATCTCTCGGATGTGCTCTCCCGCCTCTCCGACCCGTCGCTCCGCTCTCTCGCACGGTGCATCCAATCGCTCGGCGCCCCTGAGAGATCTGCCCCCCCGCGCTCTGACTCGGTTGGCTCAGCACGCGCCCTAAGCGCAGCGCGCGCCCTCAACGCAGCGCGCGGCGTCGGCTCAGCGCTCTCATGTGGCGCACGCTCCGGCGCCGCCTCCCCCTGCGATTGGGACAGAGGCGTCGATCGAGACTTGAAAGATCGAGAGGCCGCCTGTGCTCACTCTGATGCCGCCTGCTCCCACTTTGACACATCTCTCCTCACGACCATTCTGGATCAAACCTCCCTCTTGCGCGCGGGCGCTTACCCGGTGCTCATCTGTACCATCGCACCGAGCCACGACTCGATTCGCGAGACGGAGGCCACCCTCGCAATGGCAGAGGTGGCCCGCGGCGCGCGAAAGCTGCGCAGAGCCTCGGCGGACGCCAGCCTACTCGGGGTGAGCGCACGGCTCCGGGCGCAGCTCGAAGTGGAGGAGCGGCGGGCGGCGGAGGCGGCGGTGGAGGCGGCGGCGGCGGAGGCGGAGGCGGCGGCTGCGATGGCAGCGGCGGAGGCTCGAGCTGCCGCCGCCGAGTCGGCGGTCGAGGCGATGAGCAGGGCGCGCGCCGCGAGTGAGGCGCGCGAACGGCAGCTCCATGCCGAGTTTGCCCTCGAGGCGCGCGTGCTTGGCGCGCTCTCGCAGCAGCAAGGGCAGCACGAGATGGCGCTCCGACTCCACCAGAGAGCGCGACGGCTCCATGAAGAGGCGCATGGGCTGCGCCATGCGGAGGTGGCGCGCGACATGTCGCACGTGGGCAACGCGTACTACGAGCTCGGACGCTTCGACGAGGCATTCGACACATTCACCGAAGCTCACGCCCTCGACGCGCACTTGCTTGGGGCGGGCCACGCGCATACGGCCACGGCACTCGCGAGCCTTGGGCTCGTGCTCGTCGCGCAGCAGAAATGGGCCGAAGCGCTCCCATTGCTCGAAGAGAGTCTAAGAGTACTCAAAGGCGCAGGTTTCTCAAATATATACCCATTTTCCCCATATGTCACACCCCATTCTCCCCATATTTCAGAATTTAATTCGATTTTTTCTGCAGCGCTCGAAGATCCGCAGCACGAGCGCCACCTACACACCGTGCGGGAGGCGATGCGTGCGTGTGCTGCACACGGCGAGGCTGCACACGCACCGGGCGAGGCGCTTCCTCTCTCTGCGGGTGTGAGCACGAGCAGAGGCAGCAGCATGTGGTGGGCAAAGGAGAGAAAGTCGCCTCGAGATAGCGCCCTGATGGCGTGACACGCCGTTTCAAATCGTCAATGACAGCTCTCCTCGTCGCGTTATGGTGATCTAAATCGGTTATCGTTATCTAAATCTATCGCACATGTAAATGTGGTGTAGTATCAAATTGAAATTCCGAACTTCAAATTGAGTCTGATGAAATGATAAGAATTTATAGAATAAAATAAAAATATGCGTGCGCATATTGACATATTCATATTCATATTCATATTGATATTCATATTGATATTCATATTGATATCAACAGTTAGTCTCGCCAATATCCGCTGCCGCCTCAGCCTCCAGCTACACAAAAGGGAGAAAGTTGACGTGGAGCATGGTGCCCCCTATGGCATACCCGACCACGTAGACGACGATTGCTCGCTGCCACCTCCTTTCCAACACGGGCGAGCTGAGCAGATGCGCCATGTACCAGTAATACGGCGCACAGCTCGCACCGACGAGGCGCGTCGTCACCTGCACGTTCATGACAAAGAGGCCGAGTGTACTGAGAAGGAGCCAGTGGAGCACGTGGATGTCCGCGGCGGCGGTGAGCGCGGGCCCATCATCAGCTCTTGGCGCGCTCGGGCGCAGGAGCAGCTGCCGCCAGCCGTTCGCAGGCTTGGCTCGCCACTCGGCTTTGCGCGCGGCGCACGTGGCCACGGTCGCGCAGGCGCAGAGGGCGAGCGCGGGTGCGGCGAGCGCAAAATTCGGCAGCTGCTTGAGCTCATAAGCACGCAAGAAGCCAACGTTCCAGTGCGTCGACTGGACGTGTGCGTACAAGTCTGGTAGCCGCGACGCGCACCAAGGCGGCGGTGTGAGAAGATCGCCACCACCGGCGGCGGCGACGCCATCCTGGCTGTCGAGAGAAGGAGATGTCTCGGCGTGAGCACCCTCCCCGGTCATCAGCGTTGGCGTCACGCAGTACCGCCGATAGGCCCTCTGCTGCCACGCCACATAGGGTGATGTGACGAGGGCGCACTGCATGAACGTGACGATCGCCACGGCGAGCGCCGCCGTGGCGCGTGGCTGCTTCGCTGCGCGTGCGAGGCCGTGGAAGAGGACGAAGAGTGCACCCAGCGTCCCGTTCGCGCGGAAGCACGTCGCCGCCGCCAACGTGAGCACGCCCAGCCACAGGCGGCGACGTTGGCAGAGGAGGAGGCCAGAAAAGGTGAGGGCGGCAAAAGCCGACTCCGAGTAGCAGCTCGAGAAGAAGACGGAGGCGGGGGAGAGGGAGAAGAGGACGGTGGCCTTGTGTGTGAGCCTCGGACGCGTCGGGAAGACCTCACTGCTCAGCGCGTGCAGAGCGCATGCAGCGATGACGAAGCAGAGATTGGAGGAGAGGATGCCGCCGACGACCAAGCGCTCCTGCTCGCAGAGGAGGCTGCTGAGAGGTGTGAGGGCGGTGGCGGCGGCGCGGACAAGGAGTGGATACCCCGGGAAAAAGGCCTGCTGCCACTCCTCCCGCCAGCCGTCCTGGGCGCAGCTGAGCATGTGCGCCGAATCCCAACGGGAGAAGGCGCGCAGCAGCCACGCCGAGTGGCAGTGGGAGTCAAAGGACCAGACGAGCACGTCGGTGGCTTGATGGTCCGGAAGGAGCACATCTGCCGCCACCGCCAACGCCAGTGCGAGCACGCGAGAGCCAACGATCACCACGAGCAGCCCACGCGATGGCAGCGTGGAGCCAGCCATGGCGCGAAATCGTCTGTTGGAAAGCAGGTTCCTACGAGATTTTCCGAAAATAGCAAAGGGGATATGTACATAGAAAACATCAACCCCATTCATCATGCCGCAGCCCGACGAATCGGACGGCTCGTACGACGTGACGGGGTACGACATCAGTGACGACGACATGGCGCACCCCGGCGCCACGTACGACCCCTACGCCGACGCCGAAGCCACCGACGAGCCCAGCGACGCGCGCGGCGCTCGCGGCGGCAACGGCGGCGCCGCCAACCGGCCACGCCCCAGCCGCACGGGTCCGAAGCTCGCCCCGGGCGTGGTGCCACTCCCCGCGCTCAACATCAAGCCCCTCAGCGGCGATCATATCCAAAACAGCTACGAGGACTTTGAGGTTCGCGACCGCAAGCGTGCCAAGGACCGGGAGGGGTCAGACGACGGCTTCGCCGATTGGGATCTAGACGATGACGAATTCAAGAAGAAGAAGGCGCGCGAGTTCTGGGACGCGCGGCCGGAGTGGGTCGGGCCCAAAGGGAAGCCCATCCCGCGCAAGGGGCGACGGCCCTCGCCGCCGCCGCCGCCGATGCCGCCCGCGCCGCCGCCGCTGAACGCGGCGCAGGCGCTCGCCTTGGCATACGACGAAGACTTAAGCCTCCCCCGATCGAAAAAGGGCTACCGCGGCGTGAGCGCTGTGCGGGTGGGTGGCGCGCTCACGTATAAGGCCACATTCAGGAATCGGTATGGCGATAGTGAGGTCTTGGGGTGCTTTGAGACGGAGGAGGAAGCGGCGCTCTTTCTCGCGCGGAGAACCAAGTCGATGTCGTTCCATGCTGGCGCTGAGTCTCTGCCGCCGCCGCCTCCAATGAGTGCGGAGGAGTCCTCCCGTCGGAACGCGCAGCTGCTCGACTCCTTCTACGAGGACCCGGCGGCGCTCAGCGTCGCCGAGCTCGAGCGCGTCGCACACCTCATCGAGCGCAAGGAGCGCAAGGAGCAGGAGCGACAGGCGGAGGCGGCGGCCGCCGACGAAATCCGGCGCGTGGCGCCCATCGCCGGGGAGGGTGGCTGGCCAGCGGAGGCAATGCTCTGGAAGTGTGACGTCGGCGTAGATGAGGGGGAGGCGTCGGAGTACGAGCTCGTCGCCGATGACGACGACGACGACGCTGAGGACGAAGTCGACACGTTGCAGGATGACGCGGAGGGCGTCGACACGACGCGGGTGGGTGATGACGCCGACGCCGACAATGATGCGGACTATCAGAGCGATGACGATATCGACTACAGCTCGGACTTTGAGCCGCTTGAGGAGGAGGAGCGCGTTCCGATCGGCGACGCCGGGGAGGTGCACCCGCCGCCGCCGCCATCGAACCACAACTCACTTCGGTACTGCGACCCGAGCGAATGGGAAGATGACGACCTCTCGTACGGCCCTTTCGGTCGCCGGCTCGCGGCAGCCTCGTCCAGCCCCCCACGGCGCGCCCTGGGGGGAGCTCTAAGCTCCCTCGGCGGTGGGGCTCCAACCGGCGTCGGCGCTCCGGAGGGGGGGGGTCTAAAGGACCACTCCTCAGAGGGAGGTCTAACAGACCCTTCCTCGGAGGGGGATCTAACAGACGCCTCCTCCGCGTGGGTGGCCGAGCTGACCACGCGCATCGAGTGCTGGTTCATCGCGCTCCCCAAGCCCACGCAGGCGCAGCTCCGCGGCTGCATGGGCTCACTTGCGCTTCATATTGGTTCCCGCATCGACGCGGCGTCTCGCGCCATCGGCGGCGGCTCGGCGTCTGCATGGTGGGGGGCGGGGTGGGGGGCAGGTGTGGGTGTGGGAGTGCCCGCAGCCGACGCAGAATGTGCTTGGGCGGCTCCTAAGGGGTCGCTCCGTCTGCCGAAGCTACCATCCCTCCCAGGCAGCGCTCCGGCGTTTCGGCTGCCGCCTCTCCCGCAGTTGTTGCCTTCCTGGCAGCGGCTGCACTCCCTCGCGCTCGAAGAAGAAGTGCGGCTCGCGATGCGGGGGCAGGGGCTTGGGGGTTCCCCGGCCGTGCAGGGGGGGGGGCGCGGCGCGCTTTGGCGGCTTGGGAGGTTTGGGTCTCGTTTGTGGCGTCGCCGCCGTGCTGCTTCTTGGGCTACGGAGCAAGAAGGGAAGCGGGGCAGGTGGGAGGGGGAGGCTGCACGTGCGTAGGCGTTCGCGTGTCCAATACGTTTTGTGATCGCTGGTGAGATGTGCGCGTCAGATCTCGAAATTGGGCGTGAGGCCGGGAAATAGGAATTGTTTGTTCGGGGCGTCAAGCTAGCGATGAGATCGTGCGTTTCTAAGCGTTAGCGTGCGTGGGCTGTGGGTCATTTACATTTGCGCCGGCCGGGGCTTTCCGCTCTTTCATTCAGCTTCAGGATGGAGGATCTATTTTCATTTGTGATATACAGATAAAGGGCTGAAGCCGGGCTGGGGTACATCTGCGACTGTTTTTATGTAGCCATGTTCATGTTGTGATGTTCAGTCATTTATATTTGCATACATAATGATAATTGTTCAATATGAATATATCAAATATCATATACAATTCGAATTCCTTATATTCATATATTCATATTCAATATCCTTATTCAATATGAATATGAATATGTATAATTATAATATGAATATAAGGAATTCGAATTGTATACAGTATCGAGTATCTGTATGAGTATTAAAATATTTTGATAATTTAATATTTTATATTAGGAACCTATATATTTAATATTATATTTGAATATCAATATGAATATATAAATAATATTTATATTCGCAAAATTCCATGCTCATGCTGAACTCGTCACACTCGCACCGTACGGTGTACAGCGTACAAGTGATAGACTCTACCACTCTAGGGGGCGCGCTGGATGGTGCGAGGTTCATCTGACGGTGCTAATTAGCCATGGTGAGAGCTTCTGCGGCGCTCATTAGCTGATGAGCTACTGAAGCTGTGATGGTGGCATGGACTGTTGCACACAATGATGCACACAGGCTGCTGCAGATGGACTCTCTCACGCTTTCCGCCTCGGAAACGCTTTGCTCTGCGGGAGCGCCTCCCCAGGAGCGGATATTGCATGGACCGCCTCCAGGCGCGGCATACATGGATCGCCTCCAGGCGCGGCTATTTTACTACATGTACACGTGCATGCTCTTCGAATGGCTCTCGAATGGTTGGGCGCGCACGCCACGCTTCGCTGCACACACTAGACTCTTTTCCCAAAACGAAGACTCTTCCCCTCCCCCCAAAAGACTAGAACTAGGCTGCTCCCCTGCCTTGTGTGTGTGCAGAGAAGCAGCGAATAGAGTACGCCCCCACACAGGACGCCTCGACAGCGGCGCCTTCTCGCACGGAGGCTCGCACGGAGCGCGTGGGAGAGATGGGCGCGGCGCTCGCGCACACAGCGCGAGCGAACAAACATGGATGCGCAGATGGCGTCGATGACGCAGATATATTGTACATGTGTTCCGCATGGCGGCTCGGACGTCTCATGCAAATGTGCAGATCATGTTGCAGAGCATGTCGGACTCCCCCGTCGATTGTTTTCCGGTTTCTAGTGCGGTTTCTAGTGCGGTTTCTAGTGCGGTTTCTAGTGCGGTTTCTAGTGCGCGATCCCTTACGGCTCGGGGTTTGCATGCGCCACACGCTCACCAGATGCCACCGATGCCTGAGGGCATCCGCTGCTGGGCTGTGAGCTGCATTGCCTGCTGCGCGGCCACGTGGTGAGCGTTCATCTGCGCCGTCATCCGCGGCGGCGCCTGTTGAGGCGCGCCGGCGCCTTGCGGATATGCGGGCGAGCGGAGAGAGACGCCGTGATTATAGGAGGAGTAGTTCTGCTGCGCCTGCTGGCGTAGGAGCTGCGCGGCGCCGGCGGCAGCGAGATCGACTTGAGCTGAGCGCCCCGCGCGCATCGTGGCTTCTTCGATGCGCTGAGCGAGGTGATGCTGCTGATGGACGTGCTGCTGCTGCTGCTGCTGCAGGAGCAATTGCTGCAGCTGCGCGTGCTGTGACATTGGTGAGCCCGCGGCCTGCTGCGCTGCCAAGCCAAGCTGTTGCTGCTGTTGCTGCTGTAGCTGCTGTAGCTGCTGCAGCTGCTGCAGCTGCTGCAGCTGTAGCTGCTGCGCTGTTGGGTTGAGGCTCGCGTGGATGGGACTCATCGGTTGCGACGCCATCGGGCTGTGCGTGGGCGATGTGGATCCGAGGCCTGAGACTCCCCCGAGGGCGGAGCCTCCCCCCCCTAGGCCCCCCCCTAGCCCCCCCCCTAGGCCTGAGGGGCCCCTAGAGAGACCCAGTGGGAGCTGGGTGCTCTGGCGGAGCGATGGCGGCAGCTTGGAGGAGGAGGCGTCGATCTGAGCGCCCATTTGGCTCGCGCTCACCGCGATCGAGTGGGGCGAGGCGCAGACGCCCGCAGGCCCGACGGAGGGCGCCCCCCCTTGTTGCTGCGGCTGCTGCCGCTGCTGTGCGTAGAGCGCCGCGTTTGTCCTCGAGTGAGGCGCCTGAGCAGCGAGGCCGGTGAGAGTGGCGGGCGCGGGGGTGGGTAGGGAGCCGCCGAGTGAGCAGTCGGTGAGGCACGCCTCGAGCTTGAAAATGTCCGGATCAGATCCGAGCGTGAGCAAGGGTGCGCCGATGCCAGTACCGATCGGAAGCCCCCCCCCCGCTTTCCCTAGCCCGCCACCCTGGAGCCCTCCCGCACCCTGGAGCTGACCCTGGAGCTGACCCTGGAGCTGGGCGCTCTCATCGAGGGGGTGCAATCCCCAATGTGGAGCGGGTGTGCCCTCGCCGCTCCCGAGCGAAGAAGAGGCGCTACGGAGCCCACCGCCAGTCGCGAGCGCGTGCTCAATCATTTCGGACTCGGAGGCCTCTCCTAGG
>MDSY01131199.1_pt1 | contig 16031 bp, 12 predicted proteins | sample 811131 | NCBI WGS metagenome assembly MDSY01 (sample SAMN05326643, study PRJNA326480) | marine metagenome | isolation source: seawater | place: Atlantic Ocean: South West | collected 2010
ACTATCTGAAAAACTGCATGAATTAATATCTGTTACAAGAACGCTATAATCATTCGTCATATTTACTGATATTACCTGAGTTGTTTCTCCTCCTGGCAACCAAACATATGAAGCACCTTCACCCCCGTCAAGAGTAACTGATTCACCTTGACATATAGCTGTGTCATTACCAAGGCTTACCAAAACTTTATTAGGCTCATGAATTAAGATCTCAAGAGTGTCTATTAAACCAGATTCATCAGATATTTCGCAATGAATTGTATCAGCACATACACCAGTTATTGAATCGCTATTAGAAGAAGTGGGAAAGTCAATCCAACTATAACTCAGTTTTCCAACTCCTCCTCTTGCCCAAACTTTAGCTTTTCCATCACAATCTGAATAACAACTCGCACTATCACTTTGAACAATTTTAGTATTTAAATTATATAATTCTTGGTAGGCTGTATCTGCTTCTAAAGAAGCATTTTTTATTACCTGATAACTTTCGCCAACAACTAAAGCAAATGCAAGTTTAATTGAATCTCCTTCAAGTATATTTAGCCCTCCAACACCTATTATCTGAGCAACATCTTCTAATCCTGAACTATCTTTTAAATTCCCCCCTGAAATGGAGGAATACTGTTCAAAAGAGGTAAGTCCATCAACATGATTTAGAGGACTGTTTTTATCGAAAGCATAATGCTGAATAGCGGAATCAGAAAGAACATGAAAACCTCCATATTCGCCGCCAGGGAAGTAACAATAACCCGTTTTGATCGACTCGTTATAAACAGCATGATTTAAAGCATAATTGTTTATATCCCAATCTGAAAATATGCCAAAATTCAACCCATTGATCTCAGCTCCTGAATTATTTTTTATATTCATTTCCAAAATGATAAAATCCATCCTATCTGAATCTGTCCATGCCATTGTTTTTTGACTAACTGTTAAACCCAATTTATTTAAACCCGCAGGATCATCATCGTATTCTGAGTAAATAACAGCATCAGCCTCCTGTCCATAAGACAGGTTAATTCCGGAATTAGCCTCCCATTCTTCACCACTAGAGTCAAACATAAAACTAGTCTTTACTTCATCTAAAGATGCTATAATTCCCATTTGAAAAAGCATATTATTACCCGTTTTATACTTTACTCCTAAACCAATTGATTGATCTTTGGTTGGACCACTGAAACCAAGCTTACCTGATACCCCAACAGAAAACTTAATATTGTTCTCAGTTATGTTTAAATAATCAGGATTAAAAGTAGTTTTCATCATATCCCAATTATAATAATCTCCATCCTCCATAAAGACCTTAAAGCTTATCTCTTCATTTAATGGTATTCCCTCTTTAACTATAAATGAGATTGGAACTGAAATTGTACTTACCGAATTACCTTTTGCAAGACTCAATAAATTTTGAATGGAATCTATAAACTCGATATATGGTGATTCGCAAATAACACGATATCGAGTTGATGCACTTGAAGTTCCCGGCAGAACGTTCAAAACACTTCCATAGATAAACACAGTATCACCAGGCATATAGAACTCATCTCCATTATCAGTAAATGTTTCTCCAATAAACAATAAACCTGGATTCACCGATTGTCCAACAGCACTATCAGCATTAACAATACCTTTACCCAATTTACCAATGTATGGAGCATTAAAAGGAATGGTTTCAATTGTTGAGCAAGTAGCTTTTAATTGCTCCATTAATTCATAAGCTTTAAAAGTTGGGTTTTTACTTTTTATTAACCCAATAATACCTGATACAATAGGAGCCGAAAATGAAGTTCCTAAACCTCCCCCTAAAATAGAGCCTCCTCCATTATTTAATCTATATAAATTAACAGAGGGAGCAACAACATCAACATAATCATTGTAAGTTGAACCAGTTCCTGGTGTTGTTATCCATTTTTCTTTATTCTCATTAACACCGCCGACCGATAGTACCCAATCAAAGCTTGCAGGGTACCAAATTGCATCACTATCATCGTTACCTGCAGAAGCAACAACTAGGCAATTTTTATCTACTGTTGAGTAGCCTACAACATCTTGTCCTTGTTGTGACCATGAATTTGGTGATCCCCATGAACAGTTTATAACATCAAAATTATGGTCTGCAGCATATACAATCGATTGTAATCCATGTGTTAAGACGCCACCACTTTCAATTTTCAAAGGAACAATTTTACAATTAAAAGCAGAACCTGCTAATTGAATACCATTATTTACAGTTGCACCAACATGGCTAGCAACATATATCCCATGCCAATTAGAACCTACTTGAGGGTCGTTATCGTTGTCTGCTAAATCCCATCCTGCAAAATTATCAATGTAGCCATCGTCATCATCGTCCTCACCATTAATGGGGTCATCATAGTTATACTTGACGCTATTCACTAAATCAGGATGATCGGTATCGAACCCTGTATCTGAAATCCCAATAACAATGTTTGTATCACCTTGGGTATCATCCCAAGCATCATACATATTTAACATCTCCATAAAATATAAAGAGTCAATTTCAGGGTCATTAGGTTTAAATAATGGTTGAAAAATAAAAGAAGGCTCAACGTATTGAAATAAATTAGTTGCCATGAACTTACTCACTAAGTCTTTTGGATCGACATCTTCAGAATATTTAATTCTATGGATTAAAGAAATATCGGTAAAAGGTATTCCATTTGCATGAAATTTTCGACGCGGTTTAGTACTATTAGGATATTCCTTTTTTATTGAAGTTACGCCAACGGATTTGAGCAAAGCCTCCAGCGGGTAATTATCTGCTGAACCCTGATAAAAATAACCTCTGTGAGATTCTTTAACTTTTGCAATTAAAGTATTTGATTCGTAGTTGGATTGTCCAAAAACTAAAAAAGACAAAGAAATAAATAGCAGAACATACAAATTTTTCATGAAAAATATACGAAGTAGTTTATGGTTCAATTACGAATACAGAATAAAAAAGTTCGGAAACAAAACTTATTTATAAACAGGAAAGTCTTCTAATCTTTCTAACCTGTCTTCTAAAACCTTAAATGAAAAATGTTCAAATCCATTAGATAAAATAATCAGCGGTGCTTTATACCTTAAATTATAATTTAAAGCCTGATTTAAAACCTTTTCATTTATAGAAATATTCATCGATTTACACTCGATTAAAATATGTGGACTAAAGTCTTTGTATATAAGAATATCTGATCTTCTTTGATTTTGATTTACCGACAATCCAGTCTCTATTTTAAACATTTCTTCAGGATATCGCTCTACTTCAATTAAATGTCTAATCAGATTTTGCCTAACCCATTCCTCAGGAGTAAGTACTAACCATTTTTTCCGAACAGCATCAAAAATCATAGGTGCATCCGAGGGAGACTTTTTAAATCGAAAATTGAATTTCTTAAAATTTAATTGAGGTAATTTATTCAAGACTTAGTTTAATTTACCTATAATTTTAAATTCAGTTCTTCTATTTTCTTGACGACCTTCAGCTGTATCATTTGACTTTAAAGGTAAATCATCAGCATACCCTGCAAAGGATAATTTATCTTTTGGAACACCATTAGTAATCAGCCACTCATAGACCGATTTTGCTCTATTTTTGGAAAGTTGAAGATTATGAGCTTTACTACCCTTGTTATCAGTATGACCCCCAATTTCAATTTTCAATATTGGATTCTTTTCTAAAAACTCTTTTAATTTATCTAACTCAACATTACTAGCTGATTTCAAATCGTAACTATCGGTATCAAAAAAGATATTTTTCAAGATAACAGTGGCTCCTAACTTTATGCGCTGTAATGGTACATCTTTATGAACAGGCTTTAAATCTTTTGATCTATTTAATTTAAAGTTTTCTGAATAAAACAAATACCCTTCATGCGCCACATTTAATGCGTATTCTTGACCATAAGGTAAACAAACCAAAAACTTACCTGCTGAATTAGCTGTTGATTCAACAATTGTTTTACCTTTCTCAAGTTCTTTTAATTCAAAGTGAGCACTTAAAGCTTTTTTTGTCTCAGAGTCAAAAGTCTTTCCTGACATGTAGGTTACAGGTTCAGGTTTTAAATAATCTGGTAATTCAAACTTATAAATATCCCAATCTCCATAGCCACCATCTCTATCCGATGTTAAATAGGCGTATTGACCCATAGCATCAACCGTGAAATCAAAATCATTTTTTGATGTGTTTATTGGGTAACCCAAATTAACAGGCTTCCCCCACGAACCGTCTGATAGACGTTTACTCATAAACAAATCATTATCCCCTAATCCAGGATGTCCATTTGAAGAAAAGTATAATGTTTGATTATCAGGATGAATGAACACTCCTTCCTCTCTTCCTGGAGTGTTTATTATACCTCCTAAATTTTGAGGAGTTGTCCAACCACTAGGGGTTAAATAAGTAACATAAATATCGTTTTCCCCATACCCTCCAGGCCGCGTACTGGAAAAATACAATGTTCTTCCATCACTACTCATGCTTGGTTGAGCATCGTGTTTACGATGGTTTACTTTTGGACCTAAATTTTTTGGATTCGTCCATTTTCCATTTGATAAAAAAGTAACAAATATGTCGCAACTACCATAACCCACTCTACCTTCACCATAAAAACCATACTGATCACAAATCGTAAAAAACATTGCATTGCCATCTGGCGTTAAGGAATGTCCTCCTTCGTTCACAACTGTGTTTAAGGGTTTTCCAATATTAAAGGAAGGTCTCCAGTCGTTTCCATATTTAAATGAAGCATAAAAATCTTCTTGAAACTTATCAACACTCCTAGCATCCGGAATTGTTCTTGTATAAATTAAAGTATTCATGTCAACAGATAAAACAGGAAGGTACTCCTTTAGTTCCGAATTTATATTCGGTCCTAAATTTTCGGGAGTGATCTTTATTGGATTCTTTAAAGCCTCAATTGAAAACATGCATGATTCCAAAACCAACTCAGCTTTTCGTCTTAAATGAACCTTTGGATGGTATTTATTTATATAAAAAGAAGCCCTCTCTTGTCCTTTAGAATATTGCTCTGTTTTGAAGTATAATTGTGCCAAATCCAAGTGTAAAAACGTTATAAAATCAGGATTAAAACCTAAACCTATCTCTAGTTCTTTAATCGCCTGAAAATAATTCCCTTTTTGAGCGTAAATAGTACTTTTAACTCCATAAGCCTCAATAAACAAAGGATCTTTTTTAATTACTTTATCTAATAGAGGAAAAGCTTGATCAAAATATCTCAATTCAAATTTATCAAGCGCTTCTTCGTACAATTTAATCGCCTTATTATTACCAGATGAATAAGTCTGTTTTTGACTAAACACCGTAAAACATGAAAAAATCAACCCAAATAATAAAACAACTCTAAATTTCATATAACTTGATTTAATTGGATAATAACAAAGAACATACCCAAAAATTAAAATAACAAATCTAATTTTATTTACACCTTAGACGCTAGTTTAAATGCCTTTAATCTATTTATCCAAAGATCCATATCAACAACGAGTTCATGCCTTGAATAATTTTTAACATCAAATCCCCCTTCATTTTCAGATTCTAAAAACTCATAACGTTTAAAACACAGCAACGTTGCACCTAAAAGGAAAGAAATAGGAAAATAAAATGCCATCCTATTAGATTTCGAATAACCTGATTCTATTAAGTGATATTTAAACGACTTGACCTCATCTACAAAGGAGGTTTTTAAAAACTCAATATTGGTAACGGGGTTTACTAGCGTTTGACGCCCCTCTAGATAGTCCTCTCTTAAATCAAAAACATCATCTAAATACTGAGCCACACCTCCTAATTGAAACATTAATCTTTCCTCTTTTTCTGAAAGTCTTTTATTTAACATGTTACATATACAAATAACAGTTGATGCACCCTTGTTAAAAGCAATCCGCCTCACTTCTTTTCTATCTAATAATTCTTTCGAAACTAACTTTTTGCTCTCGTATTGAGCATTAAAAACCTTTTGAGCATTTTCTAAGCAAAGTGAGATATCTTTTACATTCTCATGAATTCTTTTCGAAAACTCTATAAAAAGTCTTTCTAAATCTGTTTTGGGATTATATTCAAAAGGATTTTCAATTAATTCATGAATATTTTCAAGATACATTTCCCTTTTATCAAAAAAGTCATCATAAAAGGGCGCTAGTGCACTAATGTTTACAATTGCCTTTAATTCATTATCTTTTATTCTTTCACCTCTCAACAAACAAAATCCAGCTGTCCACAATGTTTGAATTAAAATATAATCCTTCATTCTCTTTTGATTTTCAGTATTAACAACCGAATTCCAATTTGGAAACAAAAGCTTCACTTCTGCGATTAAAAGCTTACTATAATTAATCGTTTTTTTATAATCTCTAAATAATTTGTAATAAAAAGGGAAATATCGGAAAATATAATAAATTGATTTAAGCATTTGCTATTGATAATTTTATCATTTTTAACCAATTATTTTTTTTCTCCATATCACAAACCATAGCAGCTCTTCCTATTTCCTGAACATCAAAATTACCCCCATTTATTTTTTGCAATTTTAGATAGTGTTTGCAGCAAAGGGTTCCACCATTCACCATCAACATTAATTCTCTAATAAATTTGTCTTTATCTTTTTGGCTGTAGTTTAAGGATTGAAAAGATGATTTTAATTTTTCAACTTCATCTAAATATCGATTAACAACTGGAGTAAAATCTTTTTCAAACTTTGTAACTACAGTGTTTATTCCATCATCTAAATCATCCCAAAGATCGAACAAATCATCTAAAATTTGACCTACGGCTCCCAACTGATAAAGGGCATCTTCCTCACCTTCGATTAATGGGTGTTTTAATATACTTCTAAAAAGTAATGCACTGTAACCACCTTTTTCAAAAGCTATCTTTTCAACTTCATTAATAGATAGGCTAGGATCAACTAACTTTTTACTTTCTTCTTGGCCATAATACAACTGTTCAAAATATCCTCCAAATAATTTAGGGTTTGGCAAATTTTTATATACCTCTCTCAAAAGGTAAATAAATAATCCTTGAACATGCGTTTTAGGAGTGAAATCTTCTGGTGCTTGCATTAAACATTTAATATCAACTTCAGATAAATTACTTTTATCGAAGAAATCATCATAAAGTGGTAAAGAAGCACAAAAAAAAACACATGCTTTTAATTCTGAATCTGACATTTCCCTACCAGCTAAACCACAAAGACTGAAATCTAGTAAAGAATGAACTTGAATATACTGTGTCAATCTTAAGTCAAAACCTTTCGCGGAGATAATACCCAACCAATCCCTATTTTTTGAGACGTCTCTTTTTAATTCATTTAAAACAACATTTATCTTTCCTAGTCTAGACTTAATTCTAGGTATAATAATCAAGTAATGAAAGAAGTTTTTTAATTGTCGCATATGGATATCTATTACAAAGTAAATCAATCTATTGATTCAAACGAAACTTTTTTATTTAAAAGCGTACAAACCATATAACCTTTATAAATGAACTGTGTTATTATAGATGACGATTCCATTCAACACACCTTAATTAAGGAATACCTTGAAGAAATTGAAGGTGTTCATTGTGTGGGTACTTTTATTAACCCTATTGAATTTTTAAAAGCTCAAGATGGCTTGAATTTCGACTTCATTGTCCTTGATATGGAAATGCCAAAAATGAGCGGAGTTGACTTATTGAATTCCTTTGAAGAACCAGCAAATGTCCTTGTAGTTTCATCAAAACCTGAATATGCAATCGAAGTAATTAATCATAATGTTTTTGGCTATTTACTAAAACCTGTAAGGTTTGTTGATTTCATGAAAATGATCCACAAAATAAAAGAAAAATCACCTTATTCAGATTCGATACAAGTAAGTGGTCCCATAGACGAAAAGAATCATTTATTTATTAAAAGCAACGGTATGTTGCATAAACTGGAATACTCAGAAATCACTCACATAATCGCAGCTGTAGATTATATTGAAGTATTTACTAAACAAAAGAAATACCTTGTTCATTCATCCATGAATAGAACGGAAGAAAAATTGCCTCAAAATTTATTTTTTCGGATCCATAGATCTACAATTATTAATGTGAGTCACATTAATCGTATTCACAAAGAATTTGTTGAAATTGGAGATAAAACAGTTAAAATTGCTTCGAGCAGAAAGGAAGCATTCAAGGCATTTATTAATAGTTTATAACTATTAAATAAAAATGTAATCTCTAGAGTATTTAGTGATTAAATCCTTAGTGAACTCATACTCTTCTTTAATCCTCCCTAAAACAGGAATCTTAGTAGTTTTTAAAATAACCTCTTCCGACGAATTGTTTGCCGCCCCATTAAATATTATTCCCAAAACTTTTATACCACTATCTTGAAGAACTTTAATTGTAAGAAGTGTATGGTTTATACTTCCAAGATAATTTCTCGACACAATTACAACCTCGGTTTGCCAATTATTTGCCATATCTAGCATAGTTTCTCCTTTGTAGTTGAATGGGACTAGAATTCCTCCAGCACCTTCAATTATGAGAGTATTTTCAGTTTCAGGGAGTTTTAACTTTCCCCAATGTATTTTCTTACCCTCAACATCTGCAGCATGGTGTGGTGAAGCAGGAGTTCTTAACCTGTAAGCTTCAGAATGAAAAACTGATTGCTTAGATTCCACGAGCCTTTTTACTCTCTCAGTATCCGTAAGCTCCAAGCTACCGCACTGTATTGGTTTCCAATAATCAGCCTGAAGCGCTTCCGTTAAGATTGCCGCGACTATTGTTTTACCAACATCTGTTCCTATTCCTGTTACAAATACTTTTCTCATATTAGAGTTTTACAAAATTGCACAAGAAGTTTGAATACTTAAAGAATTAATTGACTTTATTTAATTCTAATTCGTAAACAACCGGTGTTTTAGGAGGAACAACGCCCGTTGATGAGCCTTTTTCCCCAAAGGCAATCCATGATGGAATAATTAATAATACAATATCTCCTTCCCTCATAAACAACAACGCTTCTTCAATTCCTTTAATTACTTGCATTTCTTGACCTATATAAAAGTCTTGTACTTGATTAGGAAGTTGTTCAGTTAAATTGAATATTTCTCCATTCAAAAACTTACCTGTATACTTTAATTCAACCCTTTTACCAAAACTACAACCTTCACCTTTACCTCTTTTTCTGAAAAGGTATCTTAAACCTGTCAATGTCTTATTAGTAGTAATATGATTTTGCACCTCAAAATCATCCATTAAAACCTCCTCTTTTAAGACTTCAAAATCATTTGTTTCGGCTTGATTAACCCATTTATAAAAATTTTGTTTGGCCTTTTTAAACTCCTCTTCTGTATAAATACTGTCAATTAATATCTTTGTATATAATAATGTTGTATCAGGTAAGCCATTTAGCTGAAAAGCACCATCAAGCTCTTGTTTTAGTTTTGATAATGGAAATATTACTGATGCCTTCTCTTTTTCATTTACAAGACTTAAAGCTTCAACTAAACCTCCTGAATCATAAACATCATTAACTTTTAATAGAATTCTTGACTCATCAAAAAGCTTCCCTGAATAATCTTTAAAAGAATATTTAAATTGAAGATAATTATTTTTTTGAATTCTTCTTTGATTGTCTTCAATAGTTTCCAACTTAAAAAGAAGTCCACTAGGTTTTTCTGAATATCCTTTATGATCTTTGGCACATGAAAGTAATACTGTTATTAAACAAGCACAAACACCTAATTTATTTAGCATCTAAAAACGAGATTTTACAGTTAAATTATAAACGACTGTTGTTAAAGGTGGAATTTTTTCAGAATCACCACTAATGCCATGAGCTCGATGAGAGGGCAAAATTATAATTGCTTTTGATCCAGGCTTTAATAGTTTCATTGCTTCATGCAAACCACTTTCCTTTTCTGAATTAGCTACAACAAAATCGTCAAGTTCTTTACTTGTAGTGTATAAAGTATCCCCTGTTATTTTTGTTACAACGTAATCTACAAGTACATTTTGCCCATCTTTAATCTGTTCTCCTGTTCCTTTTTTGTAAATATAATAATGAACTCCTGTTGCTGTTTTTATGGCTGGAATTTGATGGCGTTTTAAATAGCCTTCAATTTGAATTTGTTCTTTCCGGGAAGCTCTAGTTAAAGCCTCCTCTAAGGCAACCTTTCGTTCTTTTTTACTCATCCCTTTAAATGGATCAATAAGTTCTTTTTTGACTAGTGGTTCATCACAAGAAACCAAAACAAAAATTAATAAAACGGCAATTATATTATTCATTGGACTTTTACAATTTCTTTAAAATCATTTATAGTTTCATCAATTGACTTTCTACTCATCCCTCCTGCTGCATTCACATGACCACCACCATTGAAATATGCTCTTGCAAATTCATTCACATCATAATCATCTTTTGATCTAAAAGAAATTTTAACGATGTCCTTGTCCTCTCTAAAAAATGCTGCACATTTTACATGAGACATACTGAGTCCATAATTTACAATACCTTCCGTATCTCCTTTTTGAATATTAAATCTTCTATGATCTTCCTTTGTAAGTTTAAAAATAGCTGTCTTTTGTCCATCCATAACTTCCATAGTTGACAAACAATATCCTAACACTTTTAACCTTCTTTGAGTATTACTATCATAAATTCTTCTATGCACCATTGAATGATTGGCACCTAAGGATATTATTTTACCGGCAATATCATGCGTTTTTTGGGTAGTTGAAGAAAACCTAAAAGACCCTGTATCAGTCATAATACCACAATATAGCGCTTCACCTAAATCTCCATCTATTAAGGATTCATCCCCTAATGCCTCAATAAATTCATAAACCATTTCAGCTGTTGAACTTGCGGAAGTGTCACTTATCATATAATCAGCAAAATTGGTTGGTTGTTGATGATGGTCTATCATAATCTTTTTACCACATGCTTGATTTATAAGTTCACCTACATCATCAATACGGTGTAAAGCGTTAAAATCCAAACAGAATAAAACATCCGCCTCAGTGGCAGATTTTTTAATTATTTCATTGTGTTCTCCCCAAACTAAAACCTCTTCACTTCCTTTTATCCATTTTAAGAAAGAAGGGTATTCAGTAGGAGCTACTACCGTTACATCGCAACCTTTTTTCTTCAATACTCCTGCTAATCCTAAAGATGATCCCATCGCGTCTCCATCTGGACTCTTATGGGTAACAATAAAAACTTTTGGGCTTGTGTTTAAGAGTGATTTTAAATCTTTAAATTCCATAAAATAAAACTTTAACTACAACCTTATTGCAATACCTTGCTTTTTTAAATATTCTTTTAAATCGGGAATAGGAATTTCTTTAAAGTGAAATATACTCGCTGCTAAAGCGGCGTCTGCTTTACCCTCTGTAAAAACATCTTTAAAATGAGTCATATTACCAGCGCCTCCAGAAGCAATAATTGGAATATTAAGTTCTTCCGACAACCTTGCTAATTCTTGATTAGCAAATCCAGTCTTCGTGCCATCATGATCCATCGAAGTAAATAATATTTCACCAGCTCCTCTTTGCTCAACTTCCTTTGCCCAATCAAAAAGATCAAGCTCAGTCTTATCTCTTCCACCTCTCAAGTAAACTTTCCAACCATCTTCTGTTTTTTTTGCATCAATTGCAACAACAACAAATTGAGCTCCAAAATGAGCATTTAATTCATTTATCAATTCAGGTCTTTTTACAGCTGCTGAGTTAACACTAATTTTATCTGCTCCAGCTTTTAAAAGTGCATAAGCATCTTCTATTTCAGAAATACCACCACCAACAGTAAACGGAATATTAATTCTCTCAGCTACTCTTGAAACAAGCTCAATTAAAGTTTTACGCTTTTCGTGCGTTGCCGTTATATCAAGAAAAACTAGTTCGTCAGCACCTTCTTTAGAATAAATCTCTGCTAGATCCACAGGATCACCCGCATCTCTTAAGCCTACAAAATTAATTCCTTTAACAGTTCGACCATCCTTAATATCTAAACATGGAATAATTCTTTTTGATAGCATAACTTATACTTTATGATAGCTCATTAAAAGATTTAAATTCAAACGACCTTCATAAATTGCTTTACCAACTATCGCTCCATAAACATTTATATCCTCAAGTATCCTCAAATCATCTTCTGTTGTAACTCCACCTGAGGCAATTAATTTTATGTTTGGAAATTCCTTCATAATATCAGCATACAAATCATTAGAACTTCCAGCTAATAGCCCATCTTTTGATATATCAGTGCAAATAACATATTCAGCACCTTTTTCTTGGTAGTCTTCAAGAAAAGAGAATAGTTCTAAATCAGATGTTTCTAACCAGCCATTGACGGCTATCATTTTATCTTTTACATCAGCACCAAGAATTATCTTATTTCCATAATCTTTAAGCCAACCTTCAAAAATATCTCGATTTTTAACCGCAATACTTCCACCTGTAATTTGAGTTGCACCACATTCAAATGCTAGAGCAATATCATCGTTGGTTTTAACTCCTCCTCCAAAATCAACTTTTAGGGAAGTGCTGGATACAATATCTCTTAGGACTTGATGATTAACAATATGACCACTTTTTGCCCCATCTAAATCAACAAGATGTAAATGTGTGAACCCAGCTTCTTCAAACTCTTTTGCTACAGCAACTGGATTATCGTTATATACCTTCTTTTGAGCGTAATCTCCCTTTGTTAATCTAACGGCTTTTCCATCAATTAAATCTATGGCAGGAATAATAATCATAATTCTAAAAATTGTTTTAAAATTTGCTCTCCAACATTCCCACTTTTTTCAGTGTGAAATTGCACAGCGTAAAAATTATCTTTTTGAATTGCAGCACTAAAAGTAGCGCCATAATCAGTACTAGCAATAGTATATTTATTCAATGGAATATAATAACTATGAACAAAATATACTTGTGATTCACTTGGTAAATGCACAAATAAATCAGTTTTAACATCCGATATATCATTCCATCCCATGTGGGGAATTTTTAAATCCTTTTTAAATTTAACAACCTTAGCATCTATAATACCTAAACATTCAACATCCCCCTCCTGAGAATGTTTAGCCATAAGTTGCATTCCTACACAAATCCCCAAAACAGGTTGCTTTAAAGTGGGAATAACTTTATCTAAACCTGATTGTCTTAACTGATTCATCGCAGATTTTGCTGATCCAACACCAGGGAAAATAACCTTATCAGCCGACCTTATTTCATCATGATTTTTTGTTAAAATAGGATCGTAACCTAATCGGTTAACTGCGTATTTAACCGACTGAACATTTCCGGCACCGTAATCAATAAGCGCTATTTTCATTTGAAAAATTTAAAAAGTAAAGGTCGGCAAAAAGAAAACCACTTCCAAAATCAAAGTAGCTTTAGCAGAATACTCTATTCAATAATATAAATTACCTTTTAAGCTTAACATATCCATTACTATTATATAAACCACCATCTATATCTTCATACTGTAATATCCAAAAGTAAGTACCATCAGGAGCTTCAAAACCATTATTATCAAAACCACTCCATTTCGGTATTACATTTGTCGACAAATGAATTAAACCTCCCCATCTATTGTAAACTTTAAAATGTATATATTTTAAATTTGCTAGCATATAATCTAAATCTTCCCAAACAATTTCAAAAGGAATAAATCCATCATTAGCACCATCTCCATCAGGAGTGAAAATATTTGGAAGCGTAATATTTATTGGTCTACAATACTCACTAATTGTGATGGAATCATACGAAAAACATTGGAATTCGTCATAAACTGAAGCTTCAAACCATCCAGATTCTTCAGTAATATATTGGTTTCCAATAAGTCCATCTCCCCATTCAACATATGTTCCATTGTGAGTAGCTGTGATAACTGACCTTTCATCTGCTTCTTCAAGACTACAAATTGAGACTGTATCAGCTGACAAAATTAATGTTGGTAAATCCTGAGTTCTAATCATAATTGTGTCTGCGCCCCAACATCCAATCTCATCGACAGCAAGTACTGAATATTGACCTGTAGCTACAACGTTAATTATTGATGAACTTTCCAATGTACTCCAAGTGTAGTTCATACTTCCTGTTTCATAATCAACATCAACTGTTACATCGGTATTATCACCATCACAAACTACAGAATCAGCATATAATGTTACAGATAACTCTGGACCTTGGGTTATTACAACTGTATCAGAATTAAAACAATTATTAACATTAACAACATCTACAAAATAGGATCCTGGTGAATTAACAAAAATTGATTGAGTTTGCTCTCCAGTATTCCAGCTAAATGAAATAGCATTAAAATCATTAATAATTAACTCAGCATCTAGATATTTACAAACTTCTAATGAGTCCACTAAATCAGTAATTGGCAAATCGTCTACACTTACGAAAACAGTATCATATCCTACGCAATTATTAGTATCTATGACTATAACTTCGTAAATATTTTGACTATTAACCATAATCGTTTCAGTCGTCTCCTCTGATGGTGCCCATAATAGAGAAATAAATGATAGACCAGTTGATAGCTCCATTGAATCTCCTTGGCAGAGACTTGAATCAATACCTAAATATGGCAAAGGCAAATCATTTATATTTAAACTAATAGTATCATAGCCCACACAACCTTTTGAAGTAATAACTGTTACAGAATATTCTCCTGAGGTATTAATTAAAATCGTGTTAGACACTTGATTTGTATTCCATAAAAATGTTCCTCCAATATTTTGAGCATCTAACAATAAAGTTGAATCAGCACATATTGATGTGTCATTTCCCAAGAATACAAAAGGTATAGTATCTATTAAAAGATTTACTGTATCGTAACCAACACAACCATTTGTATCCGTCACAATTACGCTGTAGCCGTTTGCTATATTCGCGACAATCTCCTGTAAGTCACTTGATGTATTCCAAAGCCAGCTACCAGAATTATTCCCAGCATTAAATACGATTGTACTATCAGAACAAATTGATGTGTCATTACCAAGATTTACAACAGGTAATTGATTTACACCAACATTTATAGTATCTCTACCTTTACAACCATTTCCATCTGTAACTACAACATCATAATCAGCTGAAGCGTTCACATTGATATTCTTTGTTATCTCTGTGGTATTCCATAACCAACTTATTCCCTTTTGCGCATCTAGGACTAAGGAAGAATCAATACATATTGATGTATCAGGTCCAATATTTATTATTGGAAGAGTGTCTAGTAACACAATAATCTGATCATAATTTTGACAATCATTACCGTCTGTTATAACTACACTATAACTACCAGCTGTATTTACCGTGATTGCCTGAAAAGTCTCACCTGTTGGAAACCATTGATATGAATAACCCAATCCTGCATTGAGTACTATATCATTATCTGCACAAATTGAGGTATCATTACCTAAAAATAAATCGGGAATGGTGTCTACAAAAATTTCAACAGTATCCCTTCCTTTACATGATTCTTCATCGGTAACTTCAACCATAAAAACACCGGCATTCTTAACCCAAATTGTTTGGGCTATTTCGCCTAAAGGATTCCAACTATATAAATATGGTGAACCTGCATCTAATAAAGCTGAATCGCCAAAACAAATAGACGTATCGGATCCTAAATTAACATAAGGAATTGTATCAACAATTAATTCTATACTATCAGAACCAATACAATCATTACCATCCGTAATAACAACGCCGTAAGTTCCGCTTACTTTAACACCTGTAATTTCCTGACTCGTTTCCCCATTAGGTGTCCATAGATAGCTAAAACCGATTCCAGCATTAAAGTCAACAAAAGTGTCGGCACAAATTTTAACATCAAAACCTAAATAAACTTCAGGTAAGGTATCAATTGAAAGATTAACTGTGTCCTTACCCACACACCCATTCTCGTCAATTAATTCAACACTAAAGGTATTAGCATAATTAACAGTTAATATTTGCTCATCATCTCCTGTATTCCAGAGCCAACTTTCTCCATTTCCAGCATCAAAAACAATCTCTG
>MDSY01088902.1_pt1 | contig 16030 bp, 17 predicted proteins | sample 811131 | NCBI WGS metagenome assembly MDSY01 (sample SAMN05326643, study PRJNA326480) | marine metagenome | isolation source: seawater | place: Atlantic Ocean: South West | collected 2010
CAATGAAGGGGCAATTATTTTTAATACTACCAGTAAAAAATTAGAGTTCTATGATGGAACTTCTTGGATATCACTACCTGGTATGTCGCTTGGTCTTACTGTGGCACTTGATGGTTGATAAATAAAGAGAGACCTTATTTTATATCAATGAAAAAGAAGTGTCCAGATGGAAAATATTATTGTTACACAGATAAAAAGTGTAAGGATATTCCAAGAGGGTTCAAAGTAGTTGGACCTGCTGGAATGCTTCGTAAAGAGAATGGTCACTCTGTAGATGATGATTCTGAAACCAAGAATGGTAAGAAGAATGGTAATGGCAATGGTAATGGCAATGGTGGTGCTGTAAGTGAAGATTTGAGAGATTGGTTTGGTTCAGGACCAAAAGGTGGAAAAGGTGGTGGTGGTTGGGATAGATACAACACCAAAGGTGAGAGAATTGGTAAATGTGCTAGAGGTGAGGGTGAAGGTAAACCCAAATGCTTGTCTAATGAGAAGGCAGCAAAAATGTCTAAAGCAGAAAGGGCAGCTGCTGTGAGACGTAAAAGAAGAGAAGACCCAGTTGCAGACAGACCAGGCAAAGGAGGAAAACCAATCATGACATCAAACAAAATTAAAGAGAGTTCCTCACCCATGGTGAGACAAATTCTTGAAAAGATTGAGTGTGAAAGAGAGTGGCTTCTTGTAGAAAAGAATGTTCCTACCAATCCTTCACTCTGGTCTAAATTCAAGGCACAAGCAAAAGCAAAGTTTGATGTCTATCCATCTGCCTATGCCAATGGTTGGGCTGCTAAGAAGTACAAGGCAGCAGGTGGAAGTTGGAAGAAAGCAACCAGTGAGAGTGTTCAGCACAAACTGGAAGAAAAGAAAGGTTGTGCTCACAATGATGCTGGAGAGGAGTGTCCTGTTCATGGAGAAAAGGAGTGCCCCACTGCAAAAAAGATTGAGGAGGCAGTGAGAGTACCTGCCAAAACTGGTAATCTCTACCTTGTATCATTTACCTGGAAAGGTAAGTATATGATGATGAAGATCTTCTTCCCAGAAGTTAGCAGACCTACAAGAACTGAAGTTCAGGATGCACTTGAAAAGGTATATCCTGGTTGCAAAGTGTCAAGATTTGACATGACACCATATGAACCTGGTGAACCCATGTTGACTATGGGAGAGGAAGTTGAAGAGGTTGAGGAGGGTGCTGCCTGGACAAAAAAGTCTGGAAAAAGTGATTCAGGAGGATTGAATGAAAAAGGTAGAAAGTCGTATGAGCGTGAAAACCCAGGAAGCGATCTTAAGGCACCTTCAAAGAAAGTTGGCAATCCTCGCAGAAAGAGCTTTTGTGCGAGAATGAAAGGTATGAAGAAGAAGTTAACCTCTGCTAAAACTGCTAATGATCCTAATAGCAGAATTAATAAGTCCCTTAGAGCTTGGAATTGCTGATTAATTTATGAGTGAAATTTATCTTGGTAATCCTAATCTAAAAAAAGCAAATACTCAAATTGAATTTACTCAAGAAAATATTCAAGAGTATTTGAAGTGTAAGGATAACCCTGTCTACTTTGCACAAAACTATGTCAAGATTGTGACTCTTGATCATGGTCTACAACCATTTAAGACCTATGACTTCCAAGAAAGACTCATCAACAATTTTTACCAGAATAGGTTTAACATCTGCAAAATGCCAAGACAGACTGGCAAAAGCACGACTGTTATTTCTTTTCTGCTTCACCATGTCGTCTTTAATGACAGTGTTAATATTGGCATCCTCGCTAACAAGGCAAGCACCGCTAGAGAACTTTTAAGTAGGTTACAGATTGCTTATGAGAACTTGCCCAAGTGGATGCAGCAGGGTATTCTATCATGGAACAAAGGTTCATTGGAGTTAGAAAATGGCAGTAAGATATTGGCAGCTTCTACATCTGCAAGTGCTGTCAGAGGCATGTCGTTCAATATCCTCTTCTTGGATGAATTCGCGTTCGTTCCAAATCACATTGCTGATGCCTTCTTTGCATCTGTTTATCCTACTATTACTTCTGGTAAAAGCACAAAAGTCATCATAGTTTCAACACCTCATGGCATGAACCACTTCTATAGGATGTGGCATGATGCAGAGAATGGAAGTAATGAATATATTCCAACTGATGTTCACTGGTCTGAAGTTCCAGGTAGAGATGATAAGTGGAAGAAGCAAACTATAAAAAACACATCTGAACAGCAGTTCAAGATTGAGTTTGAGTGTGAGTTCTTAGGATCTGTTGATACTCTCATTGCACCAAGCAAACTTAAGAATCTAATTTATGATAATCCTATTCAGAGAAGTGCAGGATTAGATGTATATGAACCACCAAAGAAAAACCATGACTATGTAATGTCTGTTGACGTAGCAAGAGGAGTTGGTAATGACTACTCTGCATTTATTGTCACAGATATCACAGAGTTCCCACATAAGGTTGTGGCAAAGTATAGAAACAACACCATTAAACCTATGCTTTTTCCAAATGTTATTTGGGAGGTAGCAAGAAAATACAATGAAGCATTTGTATTGTGTGAAGTAAATGATATTGGAGATCAGGTAGCAAGTATTCTTCAGTATGACTTAGAATATCAAAACTTACTTATGTGCTCAATGAGAGGAAGAGCAGGACAGATTGTTGGGCAAGGATTCTCAGGAGCAAAAACTCAACTTGGATTGAAGATGTCCAAGACAGTTAAAAAAGTGGGTTCTTTAAACCTCAAAACATTGATTGAAGAAGATAAATTATTCATTAATGACTATGAGATCATCTCAGAACTCACAACCTTTGTTTCTAAACATAATTCATTTGAGGCAGAAGAAGGATGTAATGATGACCTTGCCATGTGTTTGGTCATCTATGCTTGGTTGGTTGCACAGGATTACTTCAAAGAATTGACTGACCAGGATGTAAGAAAAAGATTATATGATGAGCAGAAGAATCAAATAGAACAGGATATGGCACCTTTTGGTTTTATCAATGATGGTCTTGAAGATAATACATTTGTAGATGATGAAGGTGATAGATGGTTTACTGATGAGTATGGTGACATGTCTTATATGTGGGATTATAAGTAATGGACTTTGATGAGCAGTTTAATCTAGGTCATCTACTGCTTGATATAAGAAAATGTAGAGTCTGTGGTGAGGAGAAAAATCTTGTGGATGGATTCTACAGAACAAGAAAAGATAGAGGACCAGTTGCTTCATCATATTCATATGAATGTAAGGAGTGTTGTAAAAAGAGAGTTGTTGCAAGAAGAGAGAAATATACAACTGATGTTTATCCAGATTGGTAGTTCACTTCTTGTTTCCCCAATGAAACCCCTGAAAATAATAAATATTTTTAGTTAATCTGAGAACTTAAGGAGATTATTAAATGGCAACTCCTCAATTATCTCCAGGTGTATTGGTCAGGGAGATTGACCTTACAGTTGGTAGAGCTGATAATGTTCTTGATAATGTTGGTGCTATTGCTGCACCATTTAAAAGTGGTCCAATTGAAGAAACAATTCTGATTACTAGTCAGAGTCAGCTTGTTAATGTTTTTGGTAAGCCCCAAAACAACGATAAGCACTATGAGGATTGGATGGTTGCATCTGAATTCCTTTCATACGGTGGCACTCTCCAGGTAGCTAGAATAGATGGTACAAATTTGAAGAATGCAAATGCTGGTGTATCCATTGCTTCAACAAGCGTAAAAATCAAAAACTATGATGATTATGAAGAAAATTATTCTACTGCATCTGATTGGTTCTATGCAGCAAGAGAAGCAGGTGAAATAAATACAAACCTTAAGGTCTGTACAATTGATAACTTTGCAGACCAAACAATTGGTATTACAACCACAAGTCCTGTTGGTGCTGGTGCAACTGTTGGATTTGGTGTTACAGTACAACTGTCTTCAGTAAATACACCTGGTGCTGGAACAACCACTTCCTTCACTGGTTACCTGAAAGGTATTATCACTGGTGTTACTACTGATACTACTTCTAATATGAAGAGTAGTATTGATGTAAGAATTCTCTCCAGAGTTTCTGGAATGGCAACTGATTCAGGAACTGAGTATCCTATTACTTATCAGGTAGGTAATCCTGGCAGATCAATTGAAGCTGCTGATACACTGACATTTGTAGAGGCAACTACAGGTGCTAATGTTAAAACCATTGCTGCAGCAACTGCTGTTGACTGGTATGATCAACAGACACTTGGTCTGACAAATTCTACTATCTTCTGGAAAAATCTTGCCCCAAGACCTGTAACTAATAACTATGCTTCCACAAGAAGTGGAAAGAATGATGCAATTCATGTTGCAGTTGTTGATGATTTTGGAACAGTAACTGGTGTACAAGGGAACCTCCTTGAGACAAACTTCTTCCTTTCTAAGGCACTTGATAGTGAAGAGGATGGAAATGCTCCAATCAAAAACTACTATAAGCATTATCTTGCAAACAACTCTTCATACATTTTTGCTGGTGCTAATCCTGGTTCAACCTTTGATGTTGTAAGAGGTCTTAATGCTCAGGCAAGTGGATTCTCATCAGGATATACTAAAGTTACCACTGGTGCTGGTGCTTGGGGTCTTGATGCACAAGGAGTTACTTTTAATGTCCTTGGCAATGTAACTTACACTCTTGGTGGTGGCGCTGATTATAGTGCAAGTGGTGGAATGGCACCAACACTTGGTGATGTATTGACTGGTTACAAACTCTTTGAAAACAAAGATGAAATTGCTGTTGACTTCTTATTGATGGGATCATCATTCAATGATCAACTCTCAACTCAAGCAAAAGCAAATCTTCTTATCTCCATTGCTGAAGGTAGAAAAGACTGTCAGGCAGTTATTTCTCCACATAGAGGCAATGTTGTTAATGTTTCTAACTCTACAACTGCCACAACCAACATTCTGAACTACTACTCACAGATTAGTTCTTCTTCTTATGCTGTTCTTGATAGTGGTTATAAGTATGTCTATGACAGATTTAACAATGAGTTTAGATACATTCCTCTAAATGGTGACATTGCTGGTATCATGGCAAGAAATAATACTGTTTATCTGCCTTGGTTCTCACCTGCTGGTCAAGCAAGAGGAACTCTGAATAATGTTGTCAAGTTGGCATACAATCCCAACAAAGCACAAAGAGATCAACTCTACAAAGCAAGAATTAATCCAGTCATTAACCAAAATGCTGCTGGTGCTATTCTCTTTGGTGACAAGACTGCCCTTAGCTACAAGTCTGCTTTTGACAGAATTAATGTTAGAAGACTGTTCTTGACAGTTGAGCAAGCACTTGAGACTGCTGCAAATGATCAACTCTTTGAACTGAATGATGCTGAAACCAGAGCAAACTTCATTAATATTGTTGAACCTTTCCTGACTGATATTCAGTCCCAGAGAGGAATTGAGGACTTTAGAGTCATTTGTGATGAAACAAACAATACTCCTGATATTGTTGACAACAATGAGTTTAGAGCTGATATCTTCATTCAACCTGCAAGATCAATCAACTTTGTTACTCTTACCTTTGTTGCTACAAGAGGTGGAATTAGCTTCTCTGAAGTTACTGGAACCTGATTTATTACAAGTAGTCATAACACAAAGAGGTAACACAAATGGCAAACATTAACACAAAAAATCTTCATAATTTTAAGACACAGTTGAGGGGTGGGGGTGCTCGCCCCAATTTATTTGAGGCTTCTATTCCTTCATTCCCATCTGGTATTTCAGGTGCAGGAACACTCTGGAATGATGCAGCAAGAAAGGACTTTAGATTCCTTTGTAAGGCTGCTCAACTTCCTGCCTCAACTGTTGCTGAAATTCCAGTTCCTTTTAGAGGTAGAATTCTGAAAGTTGCTGGTGATAGAACCTTTGAACCTTGGACAGTCACCATCATCAATGATGAAGACTTTAATCTGAGAAGTGCTTTTGAAGGTTGGATGAACACAATTAATGACCTGTCACATGCTACAGGCGTTACTAATCCTTCTTCATATATGGCAAATGCCTACATTGCTCAATTGGGTAGAGGTAATGCAAGAAATTCAACCTCACACCCACAGAACAACAAAAGTCAGCAGGTTCTGAGATCTTATAAGTTTACTGGAATCTTCCCAACTGAAGTTGGTGCCATTGATCTGAGCTATGATTCAACTGACACTATTGAAGAATTCACTGTAACCTTCCAGGTTCAGGACTTCAGAATTGGTGTTGCTGAAGATGGCAGAAGTGATGGTGGATCAACCCCAACATTTAAGTGATAATTTAAGTTGATAAATACTAGGAGCACAGACTCCTAGTATATAATAATGGCAAGATTATTTGGTTTCTCAATTGAAGATAGCGAGAAGCAACCGCCAGGGCTAGTATCTCCAGTCCCTCCTAATAATCAGGATGGATCTGAGAACTATATTAGCTCTGGTTTTTTTGGCTCTTATGTAGATATTGAAGGAATCTATAAAAGTGAAAATGATCTTATCAGAAGATATAGATCTATGTCATTATATCCTGAGTGTGATAGTGCTATTGAAGATGTTGTAAATGAAGCAATTGTTTCTGATACTAATGATTCTCCTGTAGAGATTGAGCTGTCAAACTTAAATGCTAGTGATGGCATCAAGAAAAAAATTAGAGAAGAGTTTAGATATATTCTTGACCTCCTTGATTTTGATACCAAGGCACATGAAATTTTTAGAAATTGGTATATTGATGGAAGACTGTACTATAATAAAGTAATTGATCAAAAGAATCCAGAAGCTGGTATTCAAGAACTGAGATACATTGATGCATCTAAGATGCGTTATGTGCGTCAGATTGTTAGAAAGAAAGGTGATGGTGTCTTTCAAAGACAGGAAAATGCTGCTGATCAATTCCAGTTTCCACCTATTGAAGAATATTTTGTATATTTGGATGGTGGGAAAAAGACTGGATATGGAACACAACAGGCAAGTGGTGGTGTAAAACTTACTAGAGATTCTATCTGTTATTGCACTTCTGGACTAGTTGATAGAAACAAGGGATCAACACTTTCTTGGTTACATAAAGCAATTAAACCACTTAATCAGTTGATGATGATTGAGGATTCTCTTGTTATCTACAGACTTTCAAGAGCACCTGAAAGAAGAATATTTTACATTGATGTTGGTAATCTGCCTAAAATTAAGGCAGAACAATACCTTAGAGATGTAATGATGCGTTATAGAAACAAGTTGGTCTATGATGCAAACACTGGTGAAATCAGAGATGATAAAAAGCACATGTCAATGATGGAGGACTTCTGGTTACCTAGAAGAGAAGGTGGCAGAGGCACTGAAATTACTACACTTCCTGGTGGTCAGAACCTTGGTGAGATTACTGACATCAACTATTTCCAGAAGAAACTCTATAGATCACTGAATGTTCCTGAAACAAGAATTCAGGGAGAAGGTGGTTTCTCACTTGGAAGATCATCTGAGATCTTAAGAGATGAGATTAAGTTCTCCAAGTTTGTTGGAAGAATGAGAAAGAGATTCTCTCATATGTTCCAGGATCTTCTCAAGTCACAACTTATTCTAAAAAATGTTGTGACTCCTGAAGATTGGGAGTTGATGTCTGATCATATTCAGTATGACTTCCTTTATGATAATCACTTTGCTGAACTCAAAGATGCAGAACTTACTACTGAAAGACTAAATCTTGCTGCACTTGCTGAACCTTATGTTGGTAAGTACTATTCTAATGATTATGTAAGACGTAAGATTTTGCGTCAAACTGATATTGAGATTGAAGAGCAAGATGCTTTAATTGAAAAGGAAATCAAAGATGGTGTCATCCCTGACCCAAGTGCAATGCCTATTGATCCAGCAACTGGTCAACCAATGCCAGCTGCACCTGGTGATACAACAGGTGGTTTGATGGGTGCAACTCCCCAAGCACCTGAGGTTGATGAGGCAAAGTTTGAAACACCCAGTGGTGGTGAAATATAGGGATAATGGATGATATTTACGATGAGTTAAGAAGATGTATTCAAAAATTAGCTAGCAAAAATGAATACAGACATCCTCATTGTAATGATTTAAATTTACACAATTATCATCCACATATATTTCCCTATCAGCATCTTCACCCATTTTATTACAGTAATAAAAAGGAATATAAATAAATTTATTGTAACTTATACAACATGGAAGAATTAATGGATCTTTTGGTGAAAGATGAATCACCAACACAAATTAGTGATGCCATCAAAGATATGCTTTATGCCAGAACTGCAGAAAAAGTTCAAACTGCAACTCCTGGTATTATGAATACTGTATTTGATGGTGCAGAAACTTCTGCTGAAGTTGAATCACCAGAACAAGAAGAGAACTAAATACATTAACAGGTCTATTGTAATTAAAAGTAATGGCGAGCGCACTAAAGGCAGTTGGGTCTAATCAAACAATAACCACTGGTACTTCACCAGCATCAAGCACTGCAATTTCTCAACAAACTGATACTCTCAGAGTTGTTGCAGAAAGTGCTGGTGTGCATGTTGCAATTGGAGCTAATCCTACTGCTACAACAAGTGACATTTATATTGGAACATCTGGTGGTGATGAAAAAATTAGTCTTGGTCCTGTAGCATCTCAAAGAGTAGTTGGTATCACTACTGGTGCAACAACAACTCTTGATTTTCCTGAAGGAACAGGATCACCTTTTGCAGTTGGAGATGCAGTTACTCTTACTACTAGTGGCAATCAGTCCTATTATGACTTTAGTCATAAAACAATAGCATCAATTGATAATACAGCAGGTGTTGGTGGATATTTTAGCACAAGAATTGTTGTTACTCACAATTCTTCTGGCATTGTAACTGCATTTGCTGGTCCATATGCTGACCTGAGAAGGTCATTTAAAGTATCAGTTAGAACTGCTGCCAGCACTGGTAAAGCATTCATACAACAAGTTCAAGTCTCCTGAGGTCACAAATGAAACTAATCAGAGAAGAAATCGAATCTGTTGACTTCATTGTAGAATCTGTTGGTGGAAAGAAGTCAATGTTTATTGAAGGCATCTTTCTACAAGGAGACCTTCAAAATAGAAATGGAAGAATGTATCCTATGAGCGTCCTGAGAAAGGAAGTTCAAAGATACAATGAAAACCATGTTAAGTCAGGAAGAGCATTGGGAGAACTGGGTCACCCAGAAGGTCCTACTGTAAATCTTGACAGAGTATCCCACAAGATTGTATCACTCAGAGAGAGTGGTTCAAACTTCATTGGTAAAGCTAAACTCCTGAGCACACCAATGGGTAAGATTGCACAATCCCTTATTGATGAGGGTGTGAAACTGGGTGTTTCATCCAGAGGTATTGGTTCACTTAAACCTACCAGAGAAGGAGTAAACATTGTAGGTGATGACTTCATGTTGGCAACTGCTGCTGACATTGTTGCTGATCCTTCTGCTCCTGATGCTTTTGTTGAAGGCATCATGGAAGGTAAAGAATGGGTATGGGATGGTGGTGTTCTAAGAGAACAACTTGCTGCCAAAACATACAAAGAGATCAATACTTTAGTTGATCAGAAACAACTGGATGAACAAAAATTGGAAGTTTTCAATAACTTCCTCAGTAGCCTTTGATATAAAAGGTTTTAATTTATAAATAAATATAGTTTAAAACAGGCAATCGGAGAGTTTTAAAAATGTCTCGTGGAGATCTACAAGAAATGGAAGTAAAGACAGCACAATCCAAAACTGCGGTTAACTCTGGTGCTAAAGCTGGAGACCCAATGGATTCTTCTCAAGCTGGTTCTTATGAGGATCTTGGTGGTCCTTCACCTGAGAACTATAAGCCAGATGATGATTCTGCTAAACTTAAGGAACCAAAAATCAAAACTGTTGCTGACGTAGTCAACAAGGGTGCTAAGAGTGCAGATGCTATGCAGAAAATGTCTAAAGAAGAAACAGAAACAACTGAGGAAGTTGTAGCAGAAGAGGAAGTTTCTACTGAAGAAGTAGTTGCTGAATCAGAAGAAACAACTGAAGCATATGACATGGATGAAGATGTCAATGCTCTCCTTGGTGGTGAAGAACTCTCCGAGGAGTTCAGAGAAAAAGCAAAGGTTGTCTTTGAAGCTGCTCTGAATTCAAAAGTAAAAGAAATCCAGGAAACCCTGGAAACACAATATGCCACTCAACTGGAAGAGGCTAAGGAAGAACTTAAGACCTCTCTGGTTGAAAGAGTTGACTCATATCTTGAGTATGTCTGCGAAGAGTGGATGACTGAGAATGAGTTGGCTGTAGAACATGGAATTAAATCTGAAATGACTGAGAGTTTCCTCTCAGGCATGAAGAGTCTTTTTGAAGAACATTATGTAACCATCCCTGAAGACAAATATGATGTGCTGGAAAGCATGGTAGAAAAACTTGATGACATGGAGACCAAGCTCAATGAGCAAATTGATAAGAACATTGGTCTGAACAAGAGACTCGCTGAGTCTTCTGCTCAAGATGTTCTGACTCAAGTTTCCTCAGGTCTTGCTGAGACCCAGAAGGAGAAGCTCGCCTCACTTGCTGAAAGTGTGGAGTTTGAAAGTGAAGAAGAATATCGTGAAAAGCTGGAAACTCTGAAGGAGTCATACTTCTCCAGAACAGCTCCTGCTGCAAAGACCCAATCTACTCAGACCCTTTCTGAGGGTGTAGATAGTACTACTGCTTCTACATCTTCTACAATGGATCAATATCTGAGATCTCTGGGTGCTTTCAAGCAAAACTGAATTTAACATTAATTCAAACTGTAAACTATCCCCTTTAGGTAAACGCAAATGTTCCAATCTGAGCATCTGCAGGAAAAGTGGGCACCTCTCCTGGACTATGAAGGTCTTGATGGAATCAAGGATTCACACAGAAGAGCTGTTACTGCTGTCCTGCTGGAAAACCAAGAAAAGTTTTTAAGAGAAGAGGCTGCTTTCTCTCAGGGTATCAACCTGATGGAAACACCTACAATGGCAGGTAATGCTGCTGGTCAACCAACTGGTAACCCCGCTACAACTGGTGGTTTTGGTGCTAATGCCACCGCTGCTGGTCCTGTTGCTGGTTTTGACCCTGTTCTGATCTCTCTGATCAGACGTGCAATGCCTAACCTGGTTGCATATGATCTGGCTGGTGTTCAGCCAATGTCTGGTCCTACTGGACTGATCTTTGCAATGCGCTCCAGATATGAAGGTCAATCTGGCACTGAAGCATTCTTCAATGAGCCTGATTCTGGATTCTCTGGTCAGGATGATGGCTTCAACCTGGAAGGTGGCATGGCTGATAAAGCCACTGGTCTGGGTACAACTGGTCAAGTTGGCACCAATCCATCTGTACTTAACCCTGTTGGTTCAGGTGGTTCAAACACTGACTACAATGTTGGTCAGGGTATGGCAACTGGTGATGCTGAGAACCTGGGCAATGGTGCAGGTAACCAGTTCAATGAGATGGCCTTCTCTATTGAGAAAGTCACTGTAACTGCTAAGTCCAGAGCACTCAAAGCTGAGTACTCCTTGGAACTGGCACAAGACCTGAAGGCAATTCATGGTCTGAATGCTGAAGCAGAACTTGCTAACATTCTCTCCACTGAGATCCTTGCTGAGATCAACAGAGAAGTTATCAGAACTATCTACAAGTCTGCTGAGCAAGGTGCTGTCTCCAATGTAGCAACTGCTGGTCAATTTGACCTGGATGTTGACTCCAATGGTAGATGGTCTGTTGAGAAGTTCAAGGGTCTTCTGTTCCAAATTGAGAGAGATGCTAATGCAATCGCTCAAAGAACAAGACGTGGAAAGGGCAACATTGTCATGTGCTCTGCTGATGTAGCATCTGCACTGACCATGGCTGGTATCCTGGATTATACCCCTGCCCTGAATGCAAACCTGAATGTTGATGACACTGGCAACACCTTTGCTGGAACCATCAATGGTAAGTTCAGAGTTTACATTGACCCATATTCTGCTAATCTCGCTGCTAACAACACTGCTTCCAACTCTGGTAATCAGTACTATGTTGTTGGTTATAAGGGTTCCTCCCCTTATGATGCAGGTCTGTTCTACTGCCCATATGTACCTCTGCAGATGGTACGTGCTGTTGGAGAGAACACCTTCCAGCCTAAGATTGGCTTCAAGACCAGATATGGTCTGGTTGCTAACCCCTTCGCTGAAGGAACCACTCAGGGTCTTGGTAGACTCAAGGTTAACAGCAACAGATACTATAGAAGAGTCCTGGTCAAGAACCTCATGTGATTCTTCCCCATATCTGGGATTACAGGCACCCCTTAGGGGTGCCTTTTTTCATATAAGGATAAATAGTCAAAAACATTATGGCTACAAGATCAGAAGTAAGAACAAGACAGGCAACTAGAAGTACAGTTGCTTCTCTAACAAGAAATGATCTTCAGAACAGGAATTTCTTACAACCTCAGGGTTTTAGATTCCAAGTTGCTAGAGCACCTAAAGTGACGTTCTTTGGTAACTCTGTGAATATTCCTGGTATCACTCTGAGAACCACCACTCAAACAACTCCTGGTCTTAAGGATATTGATCTTCCAGGAGAAATCATAGATTTTGAAGATCTTACTCTTAGATTCTTAGTAGATGAAGATCTTCAGAATTATCAAGAAATTCAAAACTGGATCAGGGGTCTTGGTTTCCCTGAAAGTTTGGAAGAAATTTATGAGTTGCAAGACCAGAAAGTTGGTACTGCAAGAGATGGTAACACAAAAACAATGAACTTATATTCTGATGGCACTTTGACTATTCTTGATTCTATGCAAAATGAGAATTTCAAAGTAAAGTTCCAGGATTTGTTCCCCTATTCCTTGTCAACAATACAATTTGATGCTACGCTTTCTGATACAGAATACTTTACTGCAGAAGTATCATTCAAGTATTTGAACTATAGTATTGTTAAAGGTAGTGGATTTGTATGATCACTCTTGATAAAATTCAGGAGATGTGGGAGAAAGATGCAAAAATAGACCCAGATAATTTACATACTGAGTCTTTAAACATTCCTATTCTACACTCCAAATATTATGAAATATATAATAACATATATCTGCTTAGAAAGAAAGCAGAGCAACAAAGAAAAAACATAAGACACGAGAGGTATGAGTATTTTGCTGGAAAAGCAGATCCTGATGTTTATGTGGAGAATCCATTCCCTAAAAAAATTAGGGATAAGGAAACTATGCAAAAATATCTGGATGCAGATGAGAAACTCTCAGGAATCTCATTAAAAATTGATTATTATGAAACCATGTTATCTTATCTTGAAGAGATACTTAAACAGATAACTAATAGAACCTACCAAATCAAAAACTCAATAGAATTCATGCGTTTCACATCAGGTTTAGGTTAATGGAAGACGAATCACAGTATTATAGGTTGGAATTGCCAATAGAGGCAATTCGCGTAGTACATACAGGTCTGAAGCAAGCTGTAGACAAATGGTCTGGTGGAGATCCTGCAGAACAAGAGGATCTATTCACCATGAGAGATCACTTCTATAGAATTATTTTGGAGCACAGTTTCTCAAACCCCTGATAAATACTATCAGGTGAAGGTTTTATCATGGCAGATTTGACTATTCAAAAGATCAATGAAGTCTATCTACAAGTAAAAACAGAACCTCATATTGAGTATGAGTTAAGAGATAGATTCACTTTTGAAGTCCCTAACAAAAAATTCATGCCTCAGTACAGAAGCAAGTACTGGGATGGATATGTGCATTTGTTTAATATGAAAACCAAGAGGATCTATGTTGGTCTTCTTGATAAAGTTGTTGCGTTCTGTGAGCAATCAGGATACTCATACAAATTTGAAAACAATAAATTCTATGGTCCTCCCTTTGAAGTCAATGATATGATTTCAGAGGAAGGTGTGAAAGATTTTATGAAAGCAATCACACCACTTAAACCAAGAGACTATCAGATTGATGCGGTTCATGATGCTTTGAAATATAATAGAAAGTTGTTGATTTCACCAACAGCATCTGGTAAGTCATTTATGATTTACACTATTGTTAGATTTCATGTCAATGCTGGTAGAAAGATTCTGCTTGTAGTTCCTACCACATCTCTTGTAGAGCAGATGTTCAAAGACTTCCAAGACTATGGATGGGATGCTGAGAATCATTGCCATAGAATCTATGCTGGTAGAGAAAGAGTCAATACAAATGAGGTAACTATTACCACTTGGCAATCTGTTTATCAATTAGATAGAAAGTTCTTTGAAGATTATGATGTGGTGATTGGTGATGAGGCGCACCTTTTTAAGAGTAAGTCTCTTGTAGGTATTATGGACAAATTACACCATGCTAAGTATAGATATGGGTTCACAGGAACTTTAGATGGCACACAGACCCATAAGTGGGTCTTAGAGGGACTGTTTGGTCCATCATACAAAGTAACACAAACTAAAAAATTGATTGATCAAGGTCATCTTGCAACTTTAGATATTCAATGCCTTGTCCTAAAATACAAACCAAAGAAGTTTGATACTTATGAAGATGAGATTCAATTCTTGATTGGTCATGAAAAAAGAAACAAATTTATCACTAATCTTGCTTTAGATTTAAAAGGTAATTCTCTCATCCTCTATAGTAGAGTAGAAGCACATGGTGCCATACTTTACGATTTGATAAATAAAAAAGTCACAGAAGGAAGAAAAGTTTTCTTCATTCATGGTGGTGTAGATGCTGAAGAAAGAGAACAAGTAAGGGAAATTACAGAGCAGCAGAATGATGCAATCATTGTTGCTTCTTATGGAACATTCAGTACAGGAATCAATATTAAGAATCTACACAATGTAATCTTTGCCTCTCCATCCAAATCTCGTATTCGTAACTTACAGAGTATTGGTAGAGTCCTAAGAAAAGGCAAAAACAAAGTGAAAGCAAAACTATATGATATTGCTGATGATCTAACTTTGGGGTCAAGAAAGAATTATACACTGAATCATTTTATTGAGAGAGTGAAAATTTATGTTCAAGAGCAATTCAATTATGACATTATATCAGTCAACATAAAAGATTAGGAGAAAGTGTATGATAGAGGATGATTTCTACTGTACAATCAAGTTCAAAGGTGGAGATGAAATCTTTGCCAAGGTGGCAGCAGAAGTAGAAGAAGATAGAACCATGCTTCTTGTTTCAAACCCTATTGTGGTTGAAGAAGTAAAGTTAAGAGGAACAGTCGTAGGTCATAAGTTTGAACCTTGGTTGAAGTCAACCACTGAAGATATGTTCTTGGTCAATATGGATGATGTTCTTACTATGTCTGAATCAGAAGACATTGAAATGATTTTGTATTATCAGGATTATATAAGAAAGATGCATAAAGGTAATCATGCTCAGATAGATAGGAAGATGGGATATCTCTCCTCTGTTCAAGATGCTAAGGAGGTTCTAGAGAAACTCTATAAATCTAGCTAAAACTTATCCTTCAAAGGCAACAAACCTAGTCTACTGGTAAAGTGTATCGTTGTCAACGTTTTGTTTTGCTGTTATAATAATTCCAGTAGATAAATGATAATTATGCCCTTCTCTTATACTACTATGGCAAGACCTAAGAAATCAGAGCACTATGTCAACAATAAAGATTTCTTGGCTGCCCTAGAACAGTATGCTATTGATGTTGAGAGAGCAAAGGAAAAAGGTAATCCCAAACCACAGATTCCTAGGTACATTGGTGAATGCTTCCTGAAGATTGCTAACCATTTGTCATACAAACCAAACTTTGTGAACTATATGTTCAAAGATGATATGATTTGTGATGGCATTGAGAACTGTGTAAGATATATTCATAACTTCAATCCAGAGAAGTCCAAGAATCCTTTTGCTTATTTCACTCAGATTATCTACTATGCTTTCCTGAGAAGGATTCAACAAGAAAAGAAGCAACTTGAAATCAAGAACAAGATCCTAGAGAAGACTAACTTTGATGAGGTCTTTGATTCTAATGACCTTGACGCAAGCAATTACTCAGATTACAATAGTATTAAGGATGCTGTCCATAGTAAGTTGAGGAATTGA
>MDSY01061117.1_pt1 | contig 16020 bp, 10 predicted proteins | sample 811131 | NCBI WGS metagenome assembly MDSY01 (sample SAMN05326643, study PRJNA326480) | marine metagenome | isolation source: seawater | place: Atlantic Ocean: South West | collected 2010
TGATATTATCACTTAACAATGAAATAGCAACTGGGCTGCCTCCAAAATTAGCACCACCGTCAACTATAAATTTTTCTGAACCTATAATTTCTCCAGTTCTCTCTCTAATCATATTGGCTATTTCTGGAGCTCTTATATTCTGAGGTCTATTTTCACTGTCAAGAAGAAATATTTCAAGAGATGCAGTCGATGACCCACCAACGTCTCCGAAGCCCTTAACCATTGACATATTATCAGCTGAACTACCAATATTCTTTTGTATGTGTTTAATTAAATTTCTTTCATCATTTTTCATATATATTTCTTCAAATTCTTCACCAATATCTATTGCATGTTTTTCTATTTCACTTATTATCGAGTCTGTAATTTTCATATTTGTTCCCATAGGCATCTTTAAATCAACGGTAACTACATCGCTATCAATCATAGGAAAGAATGTAACCCCAATTATGCCACCAAAAACAGAACTAATAGTTAAGTAAAGAGCGGCAATAAATCCTGAAAAACTTAGAAATCTATTTTTGAGTGCAAATTTTAGAGTCGGGCTATAAATTTTATCTCTTAGCCATAACATTAACTGAAAGCCCTTTTTGTTTACTGACCTCATATATTTGAAAAACTTATCAGCTAAATTATTTTTTATTTTATTTTTTTTTCTGAGCGCTTTTGAATGGGCTAGATGAGAAGGTAATATTATTAAAGCCTCAACAAGAGAGACTATTAAAGTTAATATTACAATTAGAGCTACTTCGCCAAAAAAATTGCCAACATCTCCTGCCAATAGTAGTAATGTTGAGAAGGCAATCAATGTAGTAATTATTGCTGATACAATTGCAGGAAGTACCTCCATGGTTCCATCAACAGCTGCTTGATCAGGGGATTTTCCCTGTTCATAATGTCTGTAAATATTCTCCGCTATAACAATACCATCATCGACTAAAATTCCAATAACTACTATCATTCCAAAAAGTGACATTAAATTTATAGTTATTCCAAACTCTCCTGCAAAAATTAACATGCCAAGAAATGATATTGGTAATCCAAAGGCTACCCAAAATGCAAGTCTTATATTTAAAAAAAGTGATAAGAAAATAAGTACTAAAATAATACCTAGTCCACCGTTTTCTAAAAGAAGATTAGTTCTTTGTCTCAAGGCTATTGAGTAATCTTTAAGAGATGTCAATTTTAAATTAGAGTTAACATAATTAAATTCATCAATGTATTTATTTATTCTCTTGGCAGAATCCATCATGTCTTCATTATTTGTGCTTGTTACAGATAAAATTATAGCTGTATCATTATTAACTGATGATGATATCGGAGTTTCTGAAAATTGATCTTTAATTGTAGCAACGTCAGATAATCTTATTTTTTTGCCTTCAATTGATGATTTGATAATAATATTTTGAAGTTCGTTAGCGTAATAGCTCTTATTACTTGCTCTTATTAAAAATTCTTCATCATTTGTTTTAATATTACCTCCAGTTACGAGAATATTTGCGCTCGAAACTGCATTTAAAACTTCATCAAATGATAAGTCAAATTTGATTAAATCTTCTTCTGTAACAGAAATTTCAATTTCTTCATCTGGAAAACCTGAGACTGTTACCTGAGAAATACCGTCAATATTTCTTATATCTTTTTCAACATTTTTTGAAATATTTTTTAATGATTTTAAATCTGTATTATTTCCTGTCAAGGAAAAAATTATGGTTGGTTGCTGTTCTTCAATTTTGGTTATTACTATTGGTTCTAAGTTAACGGGAAATGATGAAACTTTATCAACCGCATTTTTTACCTCAAATAGAATAGCATCAAGCTCAAAATTTTCATCAGTTTCAATCAAAATTGAACCTGAGTTTTCTCTAGAAGTTGAGGTTACCCTTGTAATTCCAGCTATCCCTTTTAAATTTTCTTCTATTTTGTATATTACACCTTCTTCTACTTCTTGTGGAGAAGCTCCAGGAAAAGTTGCATTAATAGAAATAAATTTTGAGTCAATAAGTGGGAAAAAAGAAGACTTTAGCATAACCACTCCTGAAATACCAAAAACAAAAAAAAACAATACAAGAATATTAACTGCTTTTGGATATTTTACAAAATAGGTTATTATATTTCTCACCTGTCAGAAATTTTTATTTTCATCCCCTTATATATACCAGGAATATTGGAAGTAATAATATTTGTATTATCTTCTAACCCCGAAACAATAACAGAGTTTAAGTCATAATAAACTACTTCCACATTTCTTATTCCTACAGTATTGTCATTTTCTGCTACATAAACATATTTATCATTAATTAGGTTAGAGCGTGAAATTGAAAATCCTTTTCTTTTGATATTTAGTGGAATGATAGTTTTAATATACATACCATCTTTCAATCTATCATCACTGAATTCAATGTGTACCCCAACAGTCTGTGAGAGTTCATCAATATTTTTATTTACCCTTATTATTCTTCCAAAATATTTATTCTCATTTATCATAACAGAAATTTTTTCATTAATTAAAACAAAGTCAGCATATTTAGATGGAATATTCACAGATAACTCGAAATTTTTGTTGCTTATAAAAGTTCCCAATAACATTCCAGGGTTAACCATTGAACCCTCGCTAGTTTTTACATTAATCAGTGAGCCATTGAATGGAGCATAAATAACATACTTTTTAAGTCTTTGCTCAAGACTCTTTACCTTATAAAATAAAGACTGAATTCCTTTGCCAATTAAATAATATTTTTCTTTTTCTGATTTTGGTTTTGGCAAATCCTTTAGATAACTGTCTAAATCAAAACTTTTAAAATATAATTCCCATTGCATAAAGTTATTATTAAAGTCAACTTTAATATCAGGAAGAATCGAAGCTATTAAATTTTGTAGTTCACTTCGAGCTTGTTTTACATTCATATGATATTCGTCAGACTTAACAGAAATTATAATGTCATCTTTATGAAAACTATTTCCTTCTGAGAATATATTTTCACTGAAGTTAATTGTTCCCTGAACCTCTGCAAATAATTTTATTTTATTTTTAGAATTTAATCTCCCGTCAACAGTTAATTTTATTGGGTTAATTGAGTTCTCAACTTTAGATACTGAAACTAATTTGGCAGACTCACTAACTAAATTCTCGTCATTATTATTAAGATTTAAGATAAAACCAGAGACAATAAATGAAAGAAAAAGAATTAAAAAACCGCCAGCAATGGAAATCAAATATTTTTTCATGTAAATATTATTTGCAAATTTAATACCAAATAGACAGTATTTTTTCTTAATATTAATAATTATATGATTTTAAAAAATATTTAACATAATGACTTTTCAAAAAGAGATAATTTTAGGTCCATTTGTTAGAGGTTTTCACATTATAACAAATGAGATAATTAATGAACTTCCTGTTATGACCGGCGTTGCGAATGTTTTTATAAAACATACTTCTGCAAGTCTAACAATAAACGAAAATGCAGATCCTTCAGTAAGAGAAGATTTTGAAACACATTTCAATAAAATGATTCCAGATGATGCTAAATATTTTAAACATATATTTGAGGGGACTGACGATATGACTTCTCATATAAAAAGCAGCTTACTTGGCTCATCAATTTCTTTTCCCCTAAAAAATGGAATACCCCAATTTGGAGTTTGGCAAGGAATTTATTTGTGTGAGCATCGAAATTTAGCCTCAACTAGAAAACTAGTAATAACAATAACAGGAAATTAGGCTAAAACTAAAAAATATAATCTACTATTTTTTCAAGTTCTAATCCTCTGGATCCTTTGACGAAAAAATTTGCATTTGATATATTTTTAAATTCCTTTAACTTAATAAGTTCATTTAAATCAGAGCAGCTAGTAAATTTATTTGAGAATTTTGTTTTAGAAAAGATATCCCCTACAATAAATATTTTTTTTACATCAATATTATCGCAATAGTCAATTATTTCCTGATGAAATTTTATTTCATCTTTACCAAGTTCAAGCATATCACCAATTACAAAAACTTTTTTTTCAATATTTAATTTTTCAAAATTTTTAATAGATAAAAGCATACTTGAAGGATTTGCGTTGTATGCATCTAAAAAGATTTTATTTTTATCCTTGGAAATAATTTGTGATCTGTTATTTGATGAAATATAGCCTGCTATTCCTTTTTGAATTTTATTTATTTCAATATTGAAACACAATCCAATTGAAACTGCTGCTATAATATTTTCAACATTATAATTTCCATAAAGGGAACTTTTAATATGCTTTCCGTTAATATCAATAACTATTTCAGGGTTATCACTTTTTATACTATACTTGATATTGCCAAAAGTTTTTCCAAATCCGAATTTTTTTTCATAATCAAAAAGTAACTCTACTTGCTTTTTATCGTCTAAATTGTAAAAAATAAGTCCTTTATTTTTTTTTAAAAACTGGTACAACTCGCTTTTTCCTTTAACTACCCCTTTTTCAGATCCAAAACCCTCTAAATGTGCCTTTCCAAAATTTGTTATATATCCGAAGTCTGGTTCAGCAATTTTACATAAGAATTCTATTTCTTTAATATGACTAGCTCCCATTTCAATAATTGCAAATTGTGTATTATTCTTAATTTTTAAAATAGAAAGAGGGACACCAATGTGATTATTTAAATTACCTTCTGTGTGGGTTGTCAAGTATTTTGTTTTTAGAACACAATTAATTAATTCTTTGGTTGTTGTTTTACCATTGCTTCCAGTAAGACCAATTACCTTTGCATCAACTTTTTTTCGATGAAAATTTGCAAGTTTTTGTAAAGTCTCTAAAGAATCGCTAACGTAAATATAATCTTGTTCATTTAATGCGTATTTTTTTTCGTCAACAATAGCAATAAGGGCGCCCTTATTAATAGCAGATTTTGCAAATTTATTTCCATTAAAATTTTTACCTTTTAGCGATAAAAAAATACAATTCTTTTTTATTTTTCGGGAGTCTGTTACAATACCAGATGATTGAACAAATTTTTCATAGATATCCTTAATTGACATAAAGTAAGTGTATAAAAAAACCCAAAACTCATAAATTGGGCTCTTTTTTAAATTTTAAATAGTAAAAAATTAGTTTCTCGATTTTTTGTTGTCAGACGTTTTTGGACCTAATCTAGACATAGCACACCTAAATCCGATAAAATCAGTTGCCTGGTCTTGAGGATAAAATCTCCTTTGATGAGGCTCAAGCCAATATGCTCTATCTTTCCATGATCCACCCTTGTAAACTCTTACTTCATCACTTATTAAGGTGGTTGCATCATTTTCCATTTTTTTTGGGTCAGATTCATTCATGTCAGGAGATTTATACATCGTCTGAGTTTCTCCTTTTTCATCATCAGCTCTGTCATATCTTTTAAAATTTCTGGAAGATTCGTAGTCTCCGTCTCTGAAATTTACATTGTAACTTTTATCAAATTGAGTTCGTGCCCGTAAGTCACTTTCATCAAGATCTTTTGTTAAAAGTTCTCCTGGTTGAACAACTGCGACTCTTTGACCATTTGAAAGAGTATCAAAAACGGTCTCAGTAGCAACAATTGCCTTTCCATTACTGTCATACTGAAACTTTTGATAATTATTCCCTCTGAAATAGTTGAAATCGTTAAATTCATCATCAACAATTGGCCTGTAAACATCTGCTACCCATTCAGCAACATTTCCAGCCATGTCATACAACCCAAATTCATTAGGCTCATATGATCCAACTGCGTTAGTAATATCAGCACCATCATCAGACCATCCTGCAATCCCTCCATAATCTCCATCGCTATTTTTGAAATTGGCTAATTGATCACCAAGGTTTCTTCTTTTTCCGGTTCTGGTATATTTACCTTTCCATGGGTATTTTTTTCTAGCTGTATTTAGATTGAATTTTCTTGTTCCTTTTTCTGCAAGAGCAGCATATTCCCATTCAGATTCGGTTGGGAGTCTAAATTTAGGGGTAATAAAACCAGTCTCTCTACCTGCAGTAGTTGGATCTAATGAATCAGGTGTTTTACTTCTTTTTCCCCTTAGAATTTCTTGATTTCCACCATATGTTTCCTTAGGATTAACTACATATGTATCCAAATTGAATGTACTATTATTATTAACGCTATCAAGCTTGGCGCCTCTAGTAATAAAACCCTCTTTTTCAAGAATCAATTCTTGATATCTATCAGATCTCCATTCTGCATATTCAGTAGCCTGAATCCATTTTACTCCAACAACAGGATAATTAGCATAAGCAGGGTGTCTGAGATAATTATTAACCATATCTTCAGAATATCCAAGTTTATTCCTCCAAACTAGTGTATCAGGAAGAGCGCCTAAATATGTGTCATAATCACGATTTCTTTTTAACCAGTCAAGATATTCAAGATACATCATGTTGGTCACCTCAGTAACATCCATGTAAAAAGATTGAACATGCTGCTGATTTGGGATATTATTCCAATCTTTCATAGGATCATCTCCTACCTTACCTTTTGTGTAAGTACCACCCTCTATTAGAACCATATTGGGGGGTTCATCTTGCCCCTTAAAATTTGTATTATATTGAAATCCACCTTTTTTTGAATTAATTTCCCAACCAGTTGCTGAGGAAACATTTCTGTTATTCGAAAATTGGGATTTATTACAACTTTCAAAAGAAAAAAGAATTAAAACAATTAATAAAAACGAGTTAACAAATTTAAATTTACTTTTCATAGTGGATTAAAATTAAACCAACAATAGCTTCCAAATATAATAATTAATACTCATATAACAATTTTTTTATTTCATATGATTTATATTATAAAACGGAACCTTAGATTTAATATTATATTAAATTTGACTTTTAATTAATTTAGATAATATTAGTTTGCTTAACACGTTTTTAAAATATGAAATTTTTAATTAAATATTTTTTAATCTTTTTTTCTCTAAACATATTTGGTCAGTCAATAAATTTTGAAATTGATTGGGATGGATCTAAAGAATATTTTATTGACAAAAAGGTATTTGTAATACCAAATACTAATAATTTTGAAAATAATTACAGCTATACAGATTATTATCGAATTGTCAAGCAATGGGATGATGACAAAATAATAAATGAAAATTCTATTGTAATTTATGATGTTCAATATTCGAACTTTAATATTGAATTATTTCCTGGATTAAAAAATATAAGCTTTAGCGATGAACTTCAAATAAATTTCAAATCATCAGTTTCTAAAAATAAAATTTTTTCATTTTTAGAGATATCTCCAATTGTTTTACAAGACGGTGTATACAAGAAAGTTGAAAGCTTTAATATTAGTTACAGGTATTTAAATAATTCAAAGAATAAAAAAAATTTAATTGAACCATCTCAAATGAGAAATGGGGATTGGTATCAGTTTTTTATAGATCAATCAGGAATACATAAAATTGATAAAAACTTTTTAGAAAATTTGGGTATAAACACTCAATCAATTGATCCCAGAAAGATCAAAATATATGGACATGGTGGTCAAATGTTAACTATGCTTAACAATGAAAATTATTTAATTGACCCTCCAGAAAATTCAATCAAAATTGTTGGTGAAGATGACGGTAGTTTTGACTCTGATGATTATATTCTTTTTTACGCATTAGGACCATACGGGTATAATTCTGAAAGCAACACAAACTTAAATCTTTATGAGGAAAAAATATCATACTTTTTGTCTATTGGCTCTGAAAATGGTCTCAGGATTAGCGATCTAGATGAGCCAGAAGTCGAATCGTCTAATTTGATTGACTATTACACAAATTATCAATTTTATGAGAATGATGATTATAATCTTGCCAAAATTGGAAGAAGGTGGTTTGGAGACAAATTTGATTTTGAAAATGTCAAAACATTCTCTTTTAATATAGATAATTTAATTGTTGAACAACCCGTAGATCTCAAAATTATCGCTGCTGCTACATCTGAGATTGTAACTTCTATGTCAATTGATTTAAATGGAACTCAGTTGTCGACAATGACTTTTGGGTCTATCAATGATCCAATATTAGCAACTGGAGATAGTTATTCATCTCAGGTCTTCTTAAACTCCCCTCAGGCAAGTTTAAGCTTAACATACAATAATAATGGTAATCCTATTTCTTCGGCATATTTAGATTATATTTCAATTAAAGCCACTTCTGAATTAAATTATAATGGTGGGCAATTAACTTTTTATAATGATGATTTAGATTTTGATAATGAAGTCGTAAAATATCAAATTTCAAATAGTAATAATATCTTTAGCATTTGGGATATATCAGATATGTCACAAATTTCCGAAATATCTCCTAACCAATTAAACGACTTTACATTTAAATCATATTATTCCCCGTCAAACAAGTTTATTGCATTTAATGAATTAGATTTTTATGTCCCAATTATTGAAAGTAGCCCTCAGATTTCTAATCAAAATATTAAGGAAGATATTTTTCTCAATTCTTTAAATCAAATTGAACCGGTAGAATATTTAATTATTGTAAAATCTGAAATGTTATCTCAGGCAGAAAGATTAGCTGAAATAAATAGAGATGTTAATGGATTAAATGTTAAGGTAGTTGAATTACAAAAAATTTATAATGAGTTTAGTTCAGGAAATCAAGATATTTCCGCCATAAGAAATTTTGTTAAATATGTTTACCATAATCTAAACAATAATAATTCCTTAAAATACCTATGTCTTTTTGGCGATGCATCTTATGATTACAAAAACAGAATTGCTAATAATACCAACATAATACCTTCTTGGAATTCTTTAAATAGTTTCAGCTTGTCTAGTTCATATGTTTCTGATGATTTTTTTGGAATTATGGACCAGGGAGAAGGAATGATGACTAACTCAGACAAACTTGATATAGCTGTTGGTAGAATTTTAGCTGATTCTGAAAGTAGGGCTGAGGATTTAGTAGATAAAATTGAAATCTATTACAGCCAAAACTCGTTTAGCGATTGGAGAAATAAAATTATCGTATTATCTGATGATGTGGATGAATCATGGGAAAACATTATACAATCAACCTCAAATGAAATTGCAGATATAATAACTGAAAATAAGCCTTTTTTTAATGCAAAAAAAATATTAGCTGATGCATTTAATCAAGAAACTTCATCTGGTGGAGAAAGATACCCAGAAGTTAAAAGTCAGTTAATAAATGGGATTAAGCAAGGTGCTTTAGTTGTAAATTATTTTGGACATGGAGGTGAAGATGGCTTGGCTAGGGAAAGAATATTTGACAAAATTGATGCAGCTGACATTAATAACGATAAATATAATTGTTTTGTTTCAGTTACTTGTGAATTTACAAAGTTTGATAATCCAAATCGAGAAACCGCTGGAGAGTATTTATATTGGAACAAAAATGGTGGATCAATTGCTCTGATTACAACTACTCGTCAAATTTTTGTCTCGGTTGGTGTAAATTTTAATTTAACTCTGGAAAATTACTTATTTTCATTAAACTCAGATTCTTATACAACAATGGCAGAGGCTCTAAGAATGACCAAAATTGATCCAACAATTTCAAATTCAGATCAAAGAAGATTAGTTTTTTTTATTGGGGATCCTGCAATGAAGCTTACCATCCCAGAGCCTGATATTAAAATAACCCATATTAACGATATTCCAATTAATGATTTTGAAAGTAATATTAAAGGTCTTGAGTTAGTGAATATTAAGGGTGAAATTTTAGATGAAAACGGCTCAATAATTGATGATTATCAAGGTGAGTTAACTGCAACAGTATATGACAAGGAAATACAAAGATCTACTCTAGGAAATGATGGAACAACAGATAATCAAGGAAATCCTATAATACTCGAATTTAAAACTTTAGGGGAAATTTTATTTAGAGGGAAGTCAAGTGTTAATAATGGTCAATTTCAGTTTAACTTTGTTGTTCCTAAGGACGTAGGTATGGATGTGGATTTTGGAAAATTTAGTTTTTATTCTACACAGTCGGGGAATCCAACGGATAAAAATGGTTATGATTTATCTATCTTAATAGGTGGAATAGACGAAAATGCACAAGATGACAATACTGGGCCTGAAATTGAATTATTTATGAATGATGAATCATTTATTAGCGGAGGTATCACAAACGAAAATCCAAATTTAATAGTAAAACTATTTGACGAAAATGGCATCAATACATCAAGTGGTGTAGGTCACGATATAGTCGCTACAATTGATTCTGATGATGCTAATTCATTTATTTTAAATGAATATTATGAGGCAAATATTGATGATTTTCAAAACGGAACAGTAAATTTTCCGCTTAATAATATAAGTCCTGGAGTTCATACACTTAGGTTAAAAGCATGGGATGTTTATAATAATTCATCAGTGTCTGAAATTGAATTCATTGTATTTGACGAGAATGAAGACTTGGTGATCGAAAATGTACTTAATTATCCAAACCCGTTTATTGATTACACCGAATTTTGGTTTAACCACAATAGTTCTACACCTTTAAACGTTACTATACAAGTATTTACTGTTTCTGGAAAACTTGTAAAAACTATTTTAGGAACAACAGAATCTTTTGGAAATAATAGCTTTTCAAGAGATTTTATCTGGGATGGCAGAGACGATTTTGGTGATAAAGTTGCTAAAGGTGTTTACATATATAAACTAAATGTTAGATCAGAATCGCTAAATAAAAGTGTTTCAAAAACCGAAAAACTAGTAATACTTTAAAGAATTATATTTGTTAATAATATGAAAATGAAAAAATATGTTTTATCTATTATTATAGCTTTATTTGCTATTAATACTTATTCCCAAACATCTACAGAAATCATTTCTAATCCAAATGATAGTAGGGTAATAACAACCGGTGTCCCATTTTTATTAATTGCATCCGATGCTAGAGCCGCAAGTATGGGAGACATGGGCGTTGCTACATCAGTTGATACTTACTCTCAATTTTGGAATCCATCAAAATATGTTTTTTCAGAGACTAAATCTGGATTTGGTTTAAGTTATACTCCTTACCTAAGCAAATTAGTTAATGATATTTCATTAGGAAACTTGACATATTTTAACAGAATTAACGAAAGAAGTGCATTTGCCATTAGTTTAAGATATTTTTCTCTAGGTGAAATTGAAATTATTCAAGATGAATTTTCTCAGTCATTAATCGAAAAACCTAATGAAATGACATTTGATGTTTCTTACTCATTGAGATTAGCTGATCAATTTTCTATGGCCGTAGCTCTAAGGTATTTAAGGTCAGATCTAAGAATACAAGCAGTCGATGAAACAGCAAAAGCTGCTAGTTCATATGCTGTTGATATTTCAGCCTACTATCAAGGAGAAGAGCAAGTATATGGAGATGTTGATGGGAGATGGAGAGCAGGACTTATTATTCAAAATCTAGGCCCAAAAATTAAGTATGATGAATCTGGTTCTGAAACATTTTTACCTACAAATTTGAGATTTGGTGGTGGATTTGATTTTATTATGGATCAATATAATACAGTTTCTGTAACCGCGGAATTTACCAAATTATTGGTTCCAACGCCTCCAATATATGGTACATTCATTAATTATAATGATAATAATCAAAACGGTATTTTTGACGAAGGAGATGAACAAGTTGGTGATTCATATTCTGGAATTGTTAGTGGACAGTCATCAGATGTAGATTTTCTCTCAGGGGTTTTTCAATCCTTTTCTGATGCACCTGGTGGATTTAGTGAAGAATTAAAAGAATTTACTTGGGCAATCGGCGCAGAGTATGAATATGACGATTCATTTGCTTTGAGAGCTGGCTACTTCAATGAAAGTGAAGATAAAGGTGCTAGAAAGTTTTTAGCTTTAGGTGCAGGTTTTAAATTTTCAGGAACCAGGGTTGATTTATCATATCTTTTTTCAGCCTCAAAAGTTCCAAGTCCACTTGAAAACACACTGAGATTCTCATTGACTTTTGATTTTGGTTCAAATTCTTATTTGGAGTACTAAAATTACTTTGATAAAATCTTTTATTAAGTCTTTCGCTTTAGAAATTCTATTGCTATTTTTGTATATTCAATACTCATTCCTATGAAAAAAGTCACTAAAGATGTTTACTTGTCTTGGTACAAAGACATGTTATTTTGGAGAAAGTTTGAGGACAAACTAGCTGCAGTATATATTCAGCAAAAAGTAAGAGGATTCTTACATCTTTATAACGGACAAGAAGCCGTTCTTGCTGGATCTCTTCATGCAATGGACCTTTCTAAGGATAAAATGATTACGGCATACAGAAATCATGTTCAACCAATCGGTATGGGTGTAGACCCAAAAAAAGTAATGGCAGAACTTTTCGGAAAAGCTACTGGAACATCTCAGGGATTAGGTGGCTCAATGCATATTTTTTCAAAAAAACACAGATTTTATGGTGGTCATGGAATTGTAGGAGGACAAATTCCCCTTGGCGCTGGTATTGCCTTTGGCGATAAATACCATGGTAGCGATGCTGTTACCCTTTGTTATTTTGGTGATGGTGCTGCCAGACAGGGATCGCTTCATGAAACATTTAATCTTGCTATGCTTTGGAAATTGCCTGTTGTATTTATTTGTGAGAATAATGGATATGCTATGGGAACATCTGTTGAAAGAACATCTACCACAACTGAGATTTGGAAACTTGGTTTGGGTTATGAAATGCCATGTGGACCTGTAGACGGTATGGATCCAGTTAAGGTTGCAAAAGCTGTAGATGAAGCTATTGTGAGAGCAAGAAATGGAGATGGTCCAACTTTTTTAGAAATGAAAACGTATAGGTATAGAGGTCACTCAATGAGTGATGCTCAACACTACAGAACTAAGGATGAAGTCGCTGAGTATAAAAAGATTGATCCAATCACAAAGGTTAAGGAGACTATTTTAAAAAAGAAATATGCATCTCAAAAACAACTTGATGAGATTGATTTATGGGTAAAAGATTTAGTTAAGGAATGTGAAAAATTCGCTGAAGAATCCGCTTATCCAGATACGAATCTCATGTATGATTCGGTTTATGAGCAAAAGGGTTATCCATTTTTAAAACATAAAATTTAGTTATGGCTGAGTTGATTAAAATGCCTCGTTTAAGTGACACTATGGAAGAAGGTACTGTTGCTGCTTGGTTCAAAAAGGTTGGTGACAAAGTTGAAGAAGGTGAGATCTTAGCTGAAATCGAAACCGACAAGGCAACTATGGAATTCGAGTCATTTTATGAGGGAACTCTTTTATATATTGGAATACAAGAAAATGAAACGGCAAAGGTTGATGTTCCTCTAGCAATTATTGGTAATCCTGGTGAGGACATAGATTCTATTTTAGGAAATCAAATAAATAAAACAAAAAAAACTAAAGAGGTTGAAGATTCTGAGCCCACAAAAAAACCATTAGTAGAATATGAAAATACAATCAAAAAACCCATGAGTGATAATGTTCACGTTATCTCAATGCCTCGTTTAAGTGATACCATGGAGGAGGGTACTGTCGCTGCTTGGTTCAAAAAGGTTGGTGACAAAGTTGAAGAAGGTGAGATTTTAGCTGAAATTGAAACTGATAAGGCTACCATGGAGTTTGAATCTTTTTATTCAGGTACTCTTCTTTACATAGGTTTGTCTGAAGGTGATTCTGCAAAAGTTGATTCTCTTCTAGCTATTGTAGGTCCTAATGGATCAGATATTTCACAATATTTAAATGGTTCTTCAAATCTTGAGTCAGAGCATAATCAAAAAGAAGATTTAAAAATAGAACAAAAAACTAAAATTAAAACTAGCGAGGAGAAAGATAAATCTATAAAAATCTTAGAGACTTTTAAATCAGAAAGAATTTTTATTTCACCTCTTGCCAAAAAATTAGCTCAAGATAAAAATATTGATATTTCAACTATTCATGGCTCTGGTGAAAATGGAAGAATTATAAAATCTGATATCGAAAACTATAAAGAACATGTGATACAATCAAATGCTCAACCCAAAATTTCCGCATCTGATAAGCAAGAATTTTCAGAAGTTAATCACTCTCAGATGAGAAAAGTGATTGCTAAAAGATTGTCGGAATCTAAATTTTCAGCACCACACTATTACTTAAATGTTGAGCTTGATATGTCGGAGACGATTGCATTTAGAAAACAATGTAATACAATTCCTGACACAAAAATTTCGTTTAACGATATAATTATCAAAGCCTGTGCTGAAGCTCTAAGAAATAATCCAAGTGTTAATTCTCAGTGGTTTGAAGACCGAATTAGATATAACAATTTTGTTAATATTGGAGTAGCTGTTGGTGTTGATGATGGTTTAATTGTTCCAGTATTAAAAAATGCTGATAAAATGAGTGTTGCGGAGATAAGTGTTGCAATGAAAGAGATGGCTACGTTAGCCAGAGACAAGAAGCTGACACCGGATATGATGCAGGGTAGTACATTTACTATTTCAAATTTAGGAATGTTTGGGATTGAAAGTTTTACATCTATTATTAACTCTCCAAATTCTGTTATTCTTTCTGTAGGCGCTATAATTCAAAAGCCTGTTGTTAGAGATGGTGAAATTATTGTTGGTAACACTATGAAATTAACTCTGGCATGTGACCATAGAGTTGTAGATGGGTTAACAGGGTCCAAGTTTTTACAAGCACTAAAGCCACTTATTGAGAACCCAATATCAATGCTAATTTAGCAATATCAAAATGTCAAAGAATATTATAATAACTGGTACAAGTTCCGGAATTGGCTTTGAGCTGGTTAAGATATTTTCAAAAGAAAATAACAGAGTGCTAGCGTTATCAAGAGATAACTCTAAACTAAGAGATTTGAACTTAAAAGGAGTTAATGCAATAGATTTTGACATAAATAACGCTGATGAAGTTAAGTTAAATGAGTTTCTAAATTCTGTAAAATTAATAGACGTATTAATAAATAATGCTGGTTGTCTTGTAAATAAATCTTTTGAAGATACTACACTGGACGATTTTCAAAATGTTTATTCAACTAACGTTTTTTCAGTGGCAATGCTAATTAAAAGAGTGATTAAATATATGAAGAAAGGTTCAAACGTGATAAATATAAGTTCAATCGGTGGTGTGCAGGGAAGTGTAAAGTTTCCAGGTTTATCAGCATACAGCTCTAGTAAAGGTGCACTTAATATTTTAACTGAAATGTTAGCAGAGGAATATAAAGACAAAAAGGTACATTTTAACTCTTTAGCTCTTGGATCTGTTCAAACCAAAATGTTAGAAAAAGCATTTCCAGGATATAAGGCTTCCACATCGTCTGAAAATATGGCAAAATACATTTATAATTTTGCAACCGAGGGTTATAAATTGATTAACGGTAAGGTGGTATCTATTTCTTCAACAACGCCATAGATGAATAAACTATTTGAAAAGATACCCGAAGCTGCCTTAGAATACGTAAAAAGTCTTATTGTTTCTAAAAACCTAATAATAAAACTGAAAAAATCTAGAAAAACTAAGCATGGTGATTTTTCTGTAAAGAAAAATGGATTGTGTATGATTACTTTAAATAAAGATCTAAATCAATATAGGCTTCTAATTACCCTTATTCACGAAATATCTCACTACATGGCATATAGAAATTATGGGCCATTTATAAAGCCTCATGGAGTTGAGTGGAAAAATATATTCAAGAATTTGTTGCTTCCTATAATTAATTCTGCAGTTTTTCCAAATGATATATTGAGATCTCTTGCTTTCTATGCCAAAAATCCAAAAGCATCATCAGACACTGACTTAAATTTAAGTTTAGCTTTGAATAGATATAATGTAAATCAACATGATTATATATTTAACCTTTCAAATGGCTCTGTTTTTAAGGCCTCAAATGACAGGGTTTATTTAATTATTAAGAAATTGAGAAAAAGATATGAGTGTATGGATGTATTAACAAAAAAATTATATTTGTTTAGTCCAAATGTAAAGATAAAGGAGGTAATTAATGAGTGCTAAAAATAAAATTAGAGTCGCAGTAAGTGGTTATTTTGACCCTATTCATGTAGGACATTTAGAGTATCTAA
>MDSY01141348.1_pt1 | contig 16017 bp, 8 predicted proteins | sample 811131 | NCBI WGS metagenome assembly MDSY01 (sample SAMN05326643, study PRJNA326480) | marine metagenome | isolation source: seawater | place: Atlantic Ocean: South West | collected 2010
CGGTTGAATTTGAACCATCGTTCACGAGTAAACTATTTATAATAATACTTGAGAAACACTTGAAAAACACTTGAAAAAACACTTGAAAAAACACTTTAATAATGTTTTTGATCTGTGTACTTTCATTTCCGTTGTCATATATATGTACATATATATATTATACGAATCGAAACGTAACGTGATGATGGTACTGTGGCGATGACGAGGGCGAGATGTAAGTTTTTTGATAGAAAATGTAATAAACATTGAAGCGCTCAAGCTCGAGGAAGGACCCAAAGGATGAGGAATCTTTCGTGTCTGTGAGCGTGCGTACCTCACACTACAAAGCGCGCGCGAGCACAATGGAAATGGAAATTACGTCGCGTAAAACTCGCGTGTGCGTTATATTAACGCATCATCGCGTCGATTGAGACTCGCGGGACGAAATTTAATTATCATGGCGCGAAGCATTCGTCGCGCGAACGCGGCCGAAGCCCTGACATCAAATGACAACAAAGATTTTCTCAAAAACCACTTTAGCCGAAAAATCCTACGGCAGGTTTTTGGCGAGTTTTCTTCATTGACTCGCGAAATCGGTCACGTACGTAATAAGTTTCGTTCGTATTTTATTTATTGTCGCAGTCACAAGTAAAGTTTGGTCCTTGTGGTGACGCCAACATAAATAAATCGTTTCATGTTTATTACATGTATGGGATGTAGTTTCGTCTAATTAGATTACGCAGCATATATCGAGTTTTCGTAAGTTGAGACCTGAAAGCCATTGTGGTCATCGGTTGGATCCACAGGAATCATATATATGATAATGATGATCTTATATATATATAATTCATTATAATTCCATATTCCACACGTACAGGAATCATAATTCCATATAATTCCGATGTGTTTCTATGATTATATTAATATAAGTAAGATCGATCTTATATATGATTCCTGTGGCGAACGAGTGACTGATTTGCTGTGGTTCGCTTATCAATATATTAATATATATCTTCGAAGGTATTTGTTCTGAACGAAGGTACTCTATTTGCTACGAAGGTATCTATTATATATATTTACCTTCATTCGTAAAATACAGACCTTCGAAGGTACCTTCGTATTATTTTACACATGCATTTTTATGTGTGTGTGCGTGGCATGTTCAGGAAATTCAGTGCGAGAAGATCGAGATATTATCTTTGCTTGGAAGGCCCGCAGTTTCAAATAACGAACGAGCGCAACCCCTTGAATCGAAGGGTTTAACTTTGGCTTCGTTCTTGTCGCAATCTGATGGTCACCGGCGGCCAGGGTCTCTCACATTATGGTGTCTCTTCTCCCTACGACCTTACGAATAGATATTTTCAGACACGTCCGGCGACCTTTGCACGAAACTGCAGATTTTTTCCTCATATGAATCGACCGAGAAAGCGCTCATACATTCGGTACCAGGGACTGACAACTGCTATCTCTTACATATCGAATCCTATACAAATACGGCTCGATGTTTGTCACGCGGCAAATAAAGTCAGACCGTACTCGCCCGGCTACGATAGAAGAGGAACAACTGGCGTACGTCATCAAGTTGCTGCCAGTTCAACGGGACAGGGTAACGTTTTTGTTAGTGCACAACATAATAGTGAGAATGAGCAGATCCTTGCTCTTCGTGATGGTTCGAGGCACGGAACGGATCAGAGTTCGATCTCCGCCTCTTTTGAAGCCAAGAAAGCTTCCTTGAAAATTAATCAAGACATCCTCATACATCAGGCAGCGAAAATGAGGAACAATGCACTCAAACTCAGAAACAAAGATGAGCGTATGAGATTCCGGCTTGATTCATTGCGCGTATATCAGCGGGCAAAACTTTTGGACCCCCGTGATGGACGCGCATATGTTGGTATTGGTCAAGTTCTTAGGCAGCTAGGTGAATATGACGCTGCTCGTCAGTGCTATCAGGATGGATGTGACGCCACTGGGGGTGACAATCCGTATATTTGGCAAGCCTGGGGAACTCTTGAAGCTGAAGAAGGAAACATCAGTAAGGCTAGACAGTTATATGACGCCGCGACGGCAGCGGACAAAACACACGCAGCTGCTTGGCATGCGTGGGGCATATTTGAGAAATCACAGGGAAACTATCAGCGAGCAAGAGACTTGTTTGTGAAGGGAATGCGGATGGTGCCTCCTTCTCGTGCCAGCCCTCATTTGTACCAATCACTCGGAGTCATGGCCATGGAGCGCGGACGGACTCAAGAAGCTCGCGAACACTTCAAGGAGGGTACAAAAACAGAAGCGGGGGCTCGGTCAGCTGCCCTTTGGCAAGCTTGGGCAATTTTAGAGTCTCGGGAAGGAAATAGTGATCAAGCCAGAAAACTCTTCCAGTGTGGTCTGATGGTAGATCCAAACAATCGTTACGTTTGGCTTTCATGGGCAGTTTATGAAGCTACGCAAGGTTTTGTTGATCGCGCGAGAAGTTTGTTGACCAGAGGATGCAAGTTAAATCCGGGGGACCCTCCCCTCTTGCAGGCGTTGGCCCGTTTGGAAGCGTCAGAGGGAAACATAACGATGGCAAGAATTTTATTTGAGCAAGGAACCAAACTTGATCCACTTCATCAGGCAAACTGGCAAGCTTGGGCGCTCGCGGAGTGGAAAGTCGGTAACATTGACTATGCTAGGGAACTCCTCCAGCGAGGTGTATGGGTATCACCTCGCAGTGAAAATGCAAGCAAATTATTTCATGCTTGGGGAGTTTTAGAGGAACGGGAAGGAAATATCGCATTGGCGCGTCAGCTTTACAAGTGTGGTATAAGGGCGGATCCCGCCAGTGAGATGACATGGCTCACATGGGCCTTAATGGAAGAAAAACAAGGAAATGACGTTCGCGCAGGCGAGCTTCGAAACCTTTGCGTTCAGCAGCGTGCAGAAGAGGCAGTTGGACAGTCTGACCTGAGCCCAGCGGCCATGTTCGGTATTGATTCCGCGCTTAGACCTATCTTGCGGTCATTGACGATTCTGCTTGGCAATCAGATGCCCACACAGGAAAACCTGAACAACTATGCGGATAGCAAGGGACTTTCTGAGCAAGTAGAGCAGGCAGAGCCCCTTTTTGGAGTCATGCAGGACGAGTGAAGCAACTAATTTCGTCGACGCTGTATTTCGCCAGTGAATGTAGTAGCATCGATACTTACTTTGTCATGAAGAGTTGTGTGATGTTTAATCTTTGTGGAAAAGTCACCCTCTACTAAACTGAGAAGACCCAAGCGCAGTATTACCTATCGAACACACGAGAATTGTTCTTTTTGTGGTTTCCATCATTTACAAAAAGAACAGATCAATATGATCAACCCTCTCACCATACTTGCGAAGCACGCGTGCTCTAGCGCAGAAGAGCAATGGTGCCTGATGGACCACTCTGCTCTGTTATTTGTAGGCAATGACAGCTGCGTTTCAAATCTTTAGCTGCCCTGGCATGTTATCTGAACTTGATGAGGTCCGTTTGACTTTGATCCCGCCTGGCCGTAACTCTAGACCCGTCGAGTCCTCGTTTGCACGCTTGCTTCTCTTACGCAGGACCAGCTTTGATTTCACATCTACGTATTTCACTGTACTCACTTTTTCATCAGTGAAAAGACAAAGTGTCCTCAAAGCACTGGCAGGGTCATGTTGCAAGCTATACTGATAATCGCGACACGACTGATAGTCTTTAGGAGTCGTATCGGCATCCGACATCGTGGAGTTGCTAGGAATAAACATTGTAACGAACTTCTCCGTATGGGCCTCAGGACCAACGCCAGCAACCGAGTATGGTTTTGCTAAAGAATCTTCAACTTTGATACTACTAGCATCGAAGGTCTTACAGTTATCGACGTCGGGATCTTCATCATAGGTGACATGAATGTGTGAGCGCTCATATCTGGAGAAGTCAGGAAGGACTGGCAAAATATTGGTGGCGAATAATTGGGGATGCTTGTCATGAATTGGCGCGTCGATGGCAGCCTCAAAAGACTGCTTGATTGATGCAAGCTGAATTCTGCGAGGTTTTGCTCCGTAAAGGCCTTCATTTGCGTCGCCTTTCCGCACTTTTGCCCAGTCTTTCTCACTTCGGCCAAGATGCTCAGGCAGAGCCATAGATGAAATGTATTGGGTATTCATGAGCCAGAGGGCCTTTGAAAGGTCAGGCTTCTTCACCTTGCTGCTTAACGTATCTCCATTCGCAATATATGTGCCGCATTTCATTGATACAAGAGATGCATCCGCAGAATGCAAGAGGGAGGCAGGATCTGTCACTCGATGTGTGTTCGGCAGGATTTGGTTCAGGGTAATGCCCAGATCTGCCGAAAGCGCGGTGAAGTCCCTTTTGAGTCCATACTGATCAGAGGTGACTTTTTTATTGTGCGGGTTGGCGATTTGTCCCTCAAGCTCGTGCAAGAGCTTCCATTCGAATGGCACCGGGGGGATTTCATTCTTGAAATCGATTGGGCACAAAAAAGCAGTCTCTCGTTTAAGTTCTTGGTGTTTCTCGTTTGGAAACGCTTGCCGTACGTTCGTCAAAGTACGTGAATCTTTGTGCTTCAGGGAACTCACCCCCAATACGGAGTTCCTGCCCATATCCGATAAAAAGGAACGTTTTCCCGCCGATCTGATACACCTTCGCGTTAATTAGGATATCTTCCAGTGAGACACCAAGCTGGCGGCAGCAGCGACCGCAAAGTCTCCCACAGTTACGACGTTCGCGAAATATCGAAATTAATTGTGCTTGCTTGCTCGACAAACTCACTCAAGTTTTCATGTTCGTAGCTAGGTGTGTACATATATACCGCACGTTCCTATTCGTTACAGTACGTAATAATATTTAATATAATATAATCATCATAATATGTATATATGTGTATATTATCTATGATATATATATACTTGAAAACATATATCTATACTTTATTTATTTGAAACATTATTAATATACTTATTATTAGCTTGTAAATTCATCTATATATTACAACATGTATGCATGCATGTATTATATATTATTATATATTTTCATTTCCGTTATTGTCATAATAATAACTTATATATTAATATAATCTTAACTTTTATTCATAATAAATAAATAAAGTAAAGCGGTCGTTTTATCCGTCCTCGCAATAATGTTTTGCCTCTATTTCACTTGACACTGTGAACGGACCTCATTGAAAAACAGCTGTTTGATACCACCGAATGTACAGTACGATATCGGCAAAGTACATTGACCTGAATTGAGCCCATGGGGCGAGACAATGCGAGGAGAGAATACATCTATGGATTCAAAGAATGCTTCACTTCAAGAGTTCCACAAAGGACTGAGAGGCGAGAGCCGAATAACCTAGAGCATGGCCAACAGAACCCCACATGAGGAGGTCAACAATTGTGAATCCAGTAGGGTCATTGGTGGCGAAAACGGATGCGGCCTCCTCGGCGCGAGAGTCGCCCGCAGCAAAGTGCGACTCGCCATTTTGTACACCTGGTCCCTGTGCAGACGTCTGAATTGGAAAAAAAGTCAACAAGCGAGAATCCAGCAGTTTTTCATAAGCAATTCCTCGATATATTGTTGTTGATAAAAATGACGATGCTGGCGACTTCTTACCTTGTCGCGGATTGCGGGAAGGAAAACAAACCGGCCGAGCGCCAATGCGAGGGCATTGCAACCAGAAATTGTCAGCTGGACATCTGAAAATGCGCTTGCGCTGCTGCGCTTGTATGGGACAGCGCAACCTGAACTCTTAACCGACAGGGACTTGTGCACTTTGCTGTACGAAGAAAAGACGAGCCGGTTAGCTTGTTTAATGTTATGCTGTAAGAAGGCGTTCAGAGTATTACTGTGGAGGGAAAAACAAGTCAAGACCCAACAGGTACAGGTACCAGACCAACAGCCGTGGAAGGGAGCGTGCGTTGATTTCGAAACGAAAGTTTAACCCCTGTCTGAAAATATATTCACCAAAGCTGGCGAATGTATTTCCAAACAAAATAAGTGAGTGTGCGTTGCAGCAGGCTGACGATACGTTGGGATACGTTCCTCGCAAAGCGTTCTCAGCTCCGCAATTTCGGATCCCGGAAACCAGTGTACAACGAAAGCAACAAAGCCGAAACATTGCGGGCATGAGATGAGGTGTTTACCTTCGGAATGTAGGTTGAATGCGCATCGGCAAGGTAGGAGCAACGAGCGCCATATTCGAAATATACTTCCAGCCAAGTTCGTGCAACGACGGTCAGACAATGTGATCCAAACTTTCTCTCGAAGCAGAAATTTCCCCAATTTTCATTGGCTGAGATTGATCTGCCGATTGACCGTCGAATCATCAGTCACGAGACGAAGAAAAAAAAAAAGTACAATTCGCCTGATGAGAAAGACTCCACATTATTATTATTTAATATGATATGATATTATAATTAAATTATTACATATATATGTATGATATAATATATATATATATATATATCTAAATATATGTATGGTACATAATCTTACGATGGCAACTTTAAAACTGTTTTGTGAGTAAACAGGACGATAAAACAATGCGTACTTCACTTCTTCGCCCCCATGTTACTTGTCTTCGGCACAGAATCGTCGGCCATTCGGCATGGTTACGGAAATGAAGTGACTTACCTCAACGTAAATGATGCTATGAACGTAGTGGCGCATCGTCGACCAATAAAATACGCGAAGGAAAACTGAATCTTAGTTATCATGCCAGCCCTCAATATATTTGGTCGGTCCTGGCTGGTAGCCACGGACGACCTTCCGGTCCCCATGATGGGCTTGATGATGGTGCACGCGAGCTGGTATGACGATTTCCTTACTTTCTAAGCGTCGTACAAGATATTTCTTTTTCGCAGGTGTGCGGTCGTCTTGTTTGTTTACGAACGTGAGTCAACCGTTCTCTCGTTCCTTGATGCTGCGCTGTCCTGAAGATATTCGAAACCAGGCGCTCACCAAGGTCTCGAAAGTCACTGCCCTGTTGGCAAAGTGGCGTTAACTTGGCTTTTCGGCACTTTCGTATGTTTTTTTCTTTGCATATGCCTGGAGGGCCTTATCCTGAGGCACGCACTAAAAGGGACGATTCTCCAACCTGCGAAAAGGCGCCATGTGGCCACCTTTCTGTATCTTCACTTCATGGTGACGATTGCAGATGTATCGTTTACTATACTTGGCACATTTTTAGACTACCACATTGGAAAATCTTGCTACGTTCGGAACCACGTGCACACAGCAATTGAAGTTGTCATTGTTGGCAACTATTTTATTATCGCTTGTAACTTTCTTGGTGTCGCACTTATATTTAACGTCTTCGCACATCTTCCATCAGAAGAGAAGTGGAATAGACTTTTTTCTTTTCTGGCAGTATGTCTTTGCATGTCCAGGTCCGGGAAACATGCGAGGGAAAAAGAAGGTTCCTTATCACACATTGCCACCTGTTTTGGCGAAGTTTTTCAGGGCGCTGACCTTGTACCGAGTGATATAGCAGCTGGGCTTGTATTGCTCGCACTGCAGCATCGCAGAATCCTTGAGAGCGAACCACTTGGTCATAGCGCTGGAGAAGGTGGACACATTGCAGAAGGAGGACGTCAAAATGAAAGTAAGTAAAAGTCCTTGTCACGGCAGGTTTTGAACTAGTTCTCTAAGAGTGACCAGTTTGATCCCCTTTTTTTCCGGAATTTACGTATCCTTAATGCCAATTTTGCAGATACACACATTAATGGCGAGTTCGGAAACCTGCTTGCAGAAGGTGCACACTATGCCCGATGGGCACTGGCATCATACGGTTGGTTGCTGTACACATGGGCAAATCCAAGAGGTGGTTTGGCAATGGCTTTTTCTTGTGAAGGGGCACAGCACTGTTTCCCGTGTACGTGTCGCACAGATCGTTTCCCCCGTTTTTTTCGTGGCGAACCTCGAGCTACAGAGACGCTTGATAAAGCTGCTCTGAAGACTTGCGCAGGGATACGGGCAGAAGATCTCTATTATGTCTCTTTCACAAATGGGTGAGTTGTAATTGTCTGTTATTGAAAACTACTTTCTTCCTCATGTCTGCGATCAAGATTCGAAACTTCAAGATAATCCGAATGCCAGAAGCTTGCTTATCGGTTACTTCACTGCGTGGTGCTCCCTACTGTATGAATCGGTGAACAGCCATATTTTATCGCAAGAGATGTGGCACGCCGTGCAATTGTCCTCTCTGTGCGCGGTACCATGTCAGTTCAAGATTGCATCACAGACAGCATGTATAAACCCGTTCTGCTCAACGCAGATGCCATCAATATGCCGCATCTATCCGGGGCTCAGCTTCACTGTCACGCTGGTGTTGTTACGGCAACAAACTACATTCTTTCTGATCTCAACCGGCATCAGATTCTTCACAAAGTTTTCTTCGGCAACAACTGCAAAATGGACGATTCAACCCTTTCCAAGTCTGCACCATACCTTGTTGGAGAAACGCAAACTGAACGAGAGAGCTGGACACTGGTTCTTTGCGGTCATTCACTCGGAGCCGGTGTTGCAACTGTGCTTGCTCTACATCTCCGCAGGGTATTTCAAAACATACGCGTATGGGGAATCGAACCTCCTGGCGGGTTACTTTCCGCAGAACTTGCAGCATCATGCCGAGAATGGACCGTGAGCATCACGCATGGTTGTGATATTATAACGCGACTTTCAGGACCGTGTCTTCTGAAGCTTAGACGAGACCTGGTCGATGCTCTTGTAAGGTGTAAATTGAACAAATTTTCCCTTTTGATGCGTATGACTTGTGCGCCCGATTCTGTTGAAGAATCGGACCTCTTGCTTGAGCCCGGTTGCGAGGCGCATGAAGCAACGATTCTTCGGAGGGACTTTGAGCAGTTTCACGTGAAGCAGATAGATGAACGCCCACTAATGGCTGCACCACTGTACCCACCTGGAAGGCTGTTACACCTCAGAAGAAAGTCTTCTGGGAAGAGAAGTCCAACGGCAAGCATCCGTGACATGTACGAAGCCCGTTGGATTTCCGCACAGGAGCTTATGTTCCAAGGTCTGCTGGTGAACGAGACATTCTTTACTGACCACTTTCCAGATAAAGTTGTCGCGGTATTGTCTGAGCTAGCTCTGATGAGTTGATCAATTCGGCCGTATTATTTTCATTAGAAATATGAACAAGTTCACATCGCTCCTTTCGCAAGAAATATGCACTACTCCCTCGTGTTAAGTTATGTTGCTGCACAAACGCGACAGACGTGGCGATGGTAAAAGCTATCGTGAGAATTCCTCGTCAGACTTCAGGTAAAGATTGAACACATTTCGCAGTGTTACCTTCGAAGGTACTGAGAAGAAACGCGAAGCAGGCGAGGGTAATAACATCATGGAAGAATTAGTCAGCAAGCAGCAATTCACATCAAGAATATCAAACTAGTTTGGAAAGGATATTTGCATGTACAATATATGATGTGCATTCTCTATATATGTTCTCCAACTTTTTATGGACTTCAAAAGGCTGTTGTCATGAGAATTTCCGGCAAACCAGCTATTTGGATACGAGCCAGTAGGAAGGACAAGTTAAAGTTTTTTAAACACGCGTATAGGGGATCGTTATTAGCCCAGAAATTTGCAGTAACAATATTACGATTATTCGGCTTTCTCTTCGATGACCTTGACCTGGTGGCTGAAGTCCCAGGGCTTCCAGGAAACCATGTGGGGGATGAGGTTTAGTTCGTCCTTCGCTTGAGCGACTAGTTCTTCAATTTGGCCACTCCCGATTTTCGTCTCGATATCAGCAACATTATCAGAACCACGAATGATGCTCATTCTATGCTCATACGTTGCCTCCAGAACTTTTCTGTAGCCAGCGCCTTCAGGGATGCGCAGCTTGACTGCAGATAGTACTGCCTCAACCGATTTCTCCAGCGTTTCTCTACCGCTGGGCAAGACCTCGAGTCCAACCATCCCAGTCGTCTGTTTGCACGACTGCAACAATTTTGACGCACGTCGTAGCAGAGGGCCCATGAGTTGTAGACTATAGGTGGGCCGCAGGGTTCGCCAGGGGCAGGAGCGGTTTACCACCCGTTCGTTTTATCCTTGGACTATACTTGTTTTATACGAAACTTACCTTCGAACCTTCATTCGATACGTACGATAGCGACGAAACTTAATGTTATTACGAATCGAAACTTACAATTATATAAGTTCTTGCACTCGGGTGAAACCACGACTCAATCTTACAGAAGTTTATGTCAACTCTTTCAAAGCGGAATATCAATGGGCGCGGCGTTGGTTTTGGTACCTCACGAGCGCCTTACTCTGTCCGATATAGAACTGATTTTATTCCGGGACAGGCCTTGGACTAGGGTGTGGCTTCGGGGTCGGTTGGGGCTTCGGTGGTGCGTGAACTATTTTTATGCCATACGGTGAGAGGGTAACGACGCGTCTAACTTACGAGCAGGTGGAAATTTAGGCATTCTTGGGCTTGGCATCGGAGGGGGTTGTGGTTTTGGAGTCGGGATCGGTTGGGGAATTGGAGCGGGCTTGGGCAGTAAATACATAAACCAAAACTTTTTGTTCAAGGAGACGATGCACTCAAGGCGAACCAAGGTTGGGCGTGAGAAGGTGCGTGGCGGACGCATCAAAATAAGCCGTGCACGGTGTTTACGTTCACCGACCACCGTATTTTCATCTAACCAATTGTCTTCAACTATATCCACCTGCAGACGAGAGCATAGAGTGGTATCTAAAGGAAACTTTTTCACAACTGTCAGGTTTCAGAATTGAAACGATGTTTGCGCGGAGATGTTATTTCGAAAATATTCCGTACGAGCGGACTGCATGAAGCCTGCATTGACTACACTCTGTGTTCTTTGGTCTGTATCGACACCACTTCCTCTCCATTAACTATGTTTTTGGTCGACTTTTGCAGTCTTCGTATCATAAATCAAGTGTGCGACCGGGTTTTTATAGCAAGATGGAATGAAGATGATGCTGTAAGAAAGGACTCAGCTTCGTTGACTCACTTAGTTTCGGGTTAAATGAACCAAATATCATGCCATTGTCGACTTGCTTTTGCTCTGCGTCCACTAGCTAGCTAGCTAGCTACTAGCTATAGAACTGGCTAGCGAGTAATATTAATAAGCTCTCTTCTATGAGATACGAAGGTACGAAGTAGATAATCGTCGTATTATTATTAATTATGAAGGTATAGATATATATATATTTAATAAATGGTATATATATATATATTTTTATTAATACGAACAAACGTATATATATTATACATTAAAACATGTATGCATGGGGTTGCAAGGCCTAATAAACTTTACTACTACTTGCTTATTATTTACATATTATATCTTTATTAATATACCTTCGTATCTCTTTAATATATATATGACAAACCAAGCGTGTAGCAGCTAGCTCTATTGCCATGAGGATATTACATAGTCTTTTCAGGCTGAACCTCATATTATTAAATATAATAATAATCAGATGTATGGGAGAGGTACCCGAATACATTGTCGTGTTTCATCACTTCTATGATTACGAGTTAGTCGATTCTCACACGCCCCCACATACAAGTACACTTTAATACTTTTCGGGGCCTCCTCTTTCTTATTTGTAAGTTTAGCATATGTGAAAGTTAGTGCAGATCTAGCAGATGTGCCTTATTGCTATATCCACTCGCACCTGTGCGACGTACCCTCTTCGGAGCAAACGTATGTTTTCGTTGTCATGTTCCGAGATCAAACCTTACTTTCAAAGAGGACAACGGCAGTCTCACGCAACGGATCGCCTATACCGAATCGCACTCCGTGCAAAACTTTCAAGAAACTTGAGTTCGTTTGGCGCAACGTCGCCCGCACTCCAGGCGCAGCGCGTGTCCAAAGTATTATCCGCTCGTGGAATTTGTAGTCGTAGAGAAGCAGAGGAGCTTATATCACAAGGTTCAGTGTTGGCTGACAATTTGGTTGCTCAGTTGGGAACAAAAATCGTTCAGAACACCGAAATTCAAATAAGTGGTGTCTATGGGCTAAAGTCACTGCGGATAAAATCAAGCATTTTTTTGAATAAGCCATCTGGAGTTGTAAGTAATCTCCCAGCTAAAAATGAGAAAGAGGCCAACGATCTAGTCGAGCTACAGAATGCAAAAACCCATGAGCACGCCGGCAGCAAGCATTTAGCTGACAATATTGTTGCTCGTGGCATTGAAAGTTTTCATGCTTGTGGCAGATTGGATAAGGACTCGCGGGGGTTGCTGCTCCTCTCACAAGATGGTGTATTGGCAAGAGCAACTACAGGCGGAAACGCGATACCGAAAACGTACTTGGTGGAAGTGGACCAGAACATCATGGACTCTCAAATTCTCGCTCTAAATGGACCTGTTTCATTTGATGGTGAGATCATCCTCCCTATGCGAGTTAGAAAGCTGGCACCAATGCTTCTTGAGTTTGTTCTTCGGGAAGGGAGAAATAGGCAGATAAGACGTGTGTGTGAGAAAGTGGGCTTGCAGGTTGTTGATCTGCTGAGGGTAAGGGTGAGTAGTTGTGAGCTTGGTAATCTACACGAAGGAAGCTGGCAGGTTCTCTCGGGATCTGATAATAGTTACTTTAAGCAGCTGGGGAGGCCACTGCCCGACAAAACAGGGAGCATTCAACATGATACGGTATGATATGATCCAGTTGGTCAACTCAATCTCGGCAGATTTGGTATATTTGGTTTGAAAGCACCATCGCAACATCCTGGACAATCCAGACGCATCTTTTTGATGTTCCTCGTGATTTTGGACTTCGAAGGTTTTTTGTCTTCAGAGTCATTATACTCGATTTCATGTAACATTCTCAAAGTTAGATCTGGCGCGTGGAGCGCCAGTCTGTGCTAGACTCCTTGACGGCTGTTCCGGTGGTGTTTCACCAAGGTTCCTCAGCTTAGAGATGCGTATCAATTGTAAAGGTCGTCATCATCTTCTGTTCCTGCGGAAGCAAAGTGTTGAGCATCGCCAGCGCCAATATGTTCAGCGGTACCATCTCCCCCACCACCGTTGTTTCTGTTGTTTGCATCTGGAAAACGGAAATCGTTGCCAAAGCCACGGGACTGCTGCAGGGTTTGTGAAAATGCCTGATATTTTCTGATGTCAGCGTCACTGACAGAGCGCCGCGCGAATTTCATAGCCTCCTCGAAGTGGGCCTTCGTAATCTCCGGCACAGGGTCGATGTACGTGGCGTCATTGTCCATCGCATCAGGATCAAGTGATGCGGCCTGTTCCCGCTCTATGTCACGCTGAATGCTTTCGCGGATGGCAAATTTACACGCGCGCTGACATATTTCTGTGATATCTGCCCCCGAAAAGCCATTTGTAAAACGTGCAAGGGTTACCACGTCGACGTCAGGCGCAAGAGGGGACTTGCGCAAGTTTGCCCTGAAGATTGAAAGCCGGGACTTCTCATCGGGTAAGGGGATGTAAATCAGTTGATCAAGGCGACCAGGACGCATTAAGGCAGAATCAATAATATCAGGACGATTCGTTGCCCCGATGATAAACACGGTTTTCTTTGACCCCATACCATCCATCTCTGTCAGCAGTTGATTCAAGACACGATCAGCAGCGCCTCCGGCATCGCCAGAGCTGGATCCTCTCTGGTTGGCGATTGAATCAAGTTCGTCGAAGAAAAGCACGCAGGGGGCAGACTGGCGAGCCTTGTCAAAAATCTCCCGCACATTTGCTTCTGACTCGCCGAACCACATTGTGAGGAGCTCAGGTCCTTTGACAGATATGAAGTTTGCTTGACATTCATTAGCAATAGCTTTCGCAAGCAATGTTTTGCCACACCCGGGCGGCCCGTAAAATAACACACCCTTGGATGGAGCCATGCCGAACTTTTCAAACTTTTCAGGATGCTCAACAGGGTACTGCACAGTTTCTTGAAGTTCTTGCTTGACAGTTTCAAGTCCACCAATATCTTCCCAGGAAACATTCGGGACTTCAACAACGGTCTCGCGCAACGCAGATGGATTCGACGTTCCGAGCGCGGTGACAAAGTGATCGTTTGTCACTGCCATTGTGTCTAATACCTCGGCGTCGATCGTTTCATCTTCAAGATCGATGACATCCATTTTCTCACGGATGCACTGAAGGGCTGCTTCTGTGCAAAGTGCAGCGAGGTCAGCACCTACGTAACCATGCGTCTCTTTTGAAACCTTCTCCAGGTCGACTTCATCATCCAGTTTCATATTTTTCGTGTGGATGCGGAGCACCTCAAGACGGCCTGTTTCGTCAGGAACGCCTATATCAATTTCACGGTCGAAGCGACCGAATCGCCTTAGTGCTGCATCCACAGAATTTGGTCGATTAGTTGCGCCCATGACAATGACGTGGGCTCGTGATTTCATGCCATCCATCAATGTAAGCAGTTGCGAAACGATTCTTCGTTCAACTTCCCCCTGAGTCTTCTCACGTTTAGGTGCGATGGAATCGATCTCGTCTATGAAAATGATCGCTGGCGCGTTCTTCTCAGCTTCTTCAAAAGCTTTGCGAAGGTTCGACTCGGATTCACCAGCAAGTTTTGACATAATCTCGGGCCCGTTGATGAGAAAGAAGAATGCACCAGTTTCATTAGCTACCGCTCGCGCAATCAGAGTTTTCCCAGATCCAGGAGGTCCGTAAAGGAGTATGCCCTTTGGCGGTTTGACACCTATTGTTTTAAAGAGAGTAGGATGGCGCAAAGGCAGCTCCACGAGTTCTCGAATTTGTGCCATTTGCTTTCGCACACCGCCGACATCATCATAACCGACTTCATCGAGCCGCTCCTCATCTTCTCTATTGATTGGCTCGCCTTCACAGAAAATTTCGGTATCGGGGGCAACGATGCAATACTCAGCCGGATCTGTTTCGACAACCTTAAACTCCACGCCCCGCATGCCTCCACGAGCGAGAAACGTATCTCCTTTTCGGACCGGACGGTATGCCTCGAGAAAATATGGTTTCAAGTAAACGTCAAATAAGTTTCCGCTAACTCCTTCAATTGTGTCGCTAAACGGCAAAACGTGAATTCTTTGCCCGTATTTCACGTCGGTGCACTGAGACAGCGGAGTGACAAGTAATGCAAACTTTCCTAAAAAGAGACAGATCTGGAAACTCACCTGGTGGACAGACACGACATCCCCAAGACGAACACGTAGATTTTTCCGAACAACTTTGTTCATGCGAATTTTGCCCTCCTCACAAAATTCATCTGCGAGTACAATGCAAACTGTGTCTTTGCGTTTTTTGCCCTTGATCAGAACCGTATCCCCGCGAAAGAGCTGCAGCTCATCCATCTTCTGAAGGTTGAGCGCCACGACGCTGTTGTCATCGTTCACAGCTTCGTCTGGATTGCAATTTCAGGGGACAGATGTCAAGTAAGCCACTGCACTGATGTCGGGCGGGCTATCTGGGAGGGGAGGTTTCGTCGGGAGCTTATTTTGGGATACTACACAGATCGAGGAAGCAGGAAAAATGTTTTCCTACCGACAACAAGGCGATTCGGGGATTTCTTGCGCTCAAGGATGGCTGTGGACGTGTCCTTCTTAACGTGAGTTCCAGACTTTTCGTCGGTGGAATCTAGCATGGCTTATAGTCGGATATCTATCGTCTTGAACTCCGACAAATGAGGCGGGTGCAAGGTACGGTAAGCGAGCTTACCAAAGCTGCTCTCGTGCTGTTGCACTTTGGATAATAATATATACATAGACTACAAATAAATATAATAAATACCTTTCGTATTCTGGATTTCAACAACCAAGTTGGGCCACTCTAATAGGCGATAATTAAATAACTTGTGATAGGGCTAACGATGTTAAAATATATAGAGTTATGTCTTGAATTACACTTTGGAACGTGAATTTGATCGACTCGCGGAATTGGTCATAATAATATATCTTCGAAGGTATAACAATAGTTAATAATATAACAGTATAATACTCGTAGCTATTAAGATAGAGTTATTAAGTTTCGTATGAATAATAATATATTAAGTGTTAAAAGATATATTCAGCAAGCTCAGGGCCCGACA
>MDSY01099768.1_pt1 | contig 16016 bp, 15 predicted proteins | sample 811131 | NCBI WGS metagenome assembly MDSY01 (sample SAMN05326643, study PRJNA326480) | marine metagenome | isolation source: seawater | place: Atlantic Ocean: South West | collected 2010
AAAGATTTACCTACAACTATGGTTAAAAAAAGAGTGCAAATAAAAATTACCAATCCAAGACCAACATTATTAATAAATTTTGAATCAATATACTCACTTACAATTGGTTGAAATTTAGGAACTAATATGATCGTGACAACAGTAGAGAAGATCCATTTCATAAAAGATATTAAGCTTAAAGAGAAACCTTTTAAAAAACACTGAATAACACAATAAATTAATACAATTGAAAAAAATAAATCAAACAAATTAATTCTGTCAAATAATTGCGCTAAGAAGTCCATTATCAAATCAAGCTATCAGATTCTTCACCAAAAGGTTTAAGTGTTAATATTAATTTTGGAAGTAAAGTTAATACAGAAATCATAGCCAATAACATTGCTATGCCAGTAAATATACCAAAATAAATTGTTGGAATAAAATTAGAAAAAACCAGAATGGAAAAACCAAATACAATAGTTATGGAAGTATTTAAAATAGCAACACCAACTGTACTATGGCATCTATCTAAAGTTTTATTATAATTATTTATTTTTTTAAATTCTTCTTTGAATCTATAAATATAATGAATACTATTATCTACAGCAATTCCTATAGTAATAGCTGCAATAGTTATAGTCATCATGTCTAAAGGAATGCCAAGTAGACCAATTATACCAAGAATAAAAAAAGCAGCTATAAAGTTTGGTACAACGCCTATAAAAGAAAGAACAAGGTTTCTAAAAAGAATAAAGAACATTATTAAAATTCCTATCATTACGACACCTAAAGTAAGAATTTGAGATTTAAACAAACTTTGGAGTAAATTATTAAACAAAATAAGAACACCAGCTAATTTATACTCTTTTTTTTCTAAACCTAATTTAGTATTTAGATCAGTATTAATTTTATTTATTAAATCATTCCTTCTTAAATCTTCCAAAGAGTCTTTTATTCTTACTGCTATTCTAGCTTCATCTTTTTCAACTGAAATATATGGAGCCACAATTTCTTTTTTTATTTCATCAGGAATTTTACTGTATAGGACTGCTATTTCTAAACTTTGTAATTCTTTTTTATTTAGATCTTCAGCTACTCTTAAAATAGAACCAAATGAAAGCACTTTACCAATTTCTGGTAATGAATCTAAATAATCATGAACCTTTATAATTTTATCCATTTTATCTCTTGTGAACCAATATTTTGCTTTATTTTCTTCACTGTTTTCTTCTTCTTCCCATTCTGAAAATTCATCATCTCCATCAATTTCTTTTTGTTTGACTGGAAATTTTAAAATTATATTAAGCGGAGTGGTCCCTCCTAGATCTTCATCTATTTTCTTCATTCCTTTATAAATTTCTGTTTCTTTATCAAAATAATTTATGAAACTATTTTCAACTTCTAATTTAGAAATACCAACTATACTGAATAAAATTATTATTAATGTAGATCCAAAGATTAATATTTTATTGTTTTTCGTAAAAGTCCCTAATGCCGAAGTGATAAAAGATTTCTCAGTATCCTTGACTTCGATTTCACTATCAGATGAAAAAATATTTAATAATGATGGCAATAATAAAAATGTTACTAATAAAGATACAATTAAACCTAAAGTCATCATCCAACCAAAGTCAATTATTGGTTTTATTCCACTGAATACTAAAGATAAAAAAGCACAAATTGTAGTCAAGACAGTGTAAAGAATAGGTAACATCATTTTTTTACTTGCTTCTAATACCGCTTCATCTTTAGATAATATAGGGTATTCTTTTTTTAATTGTAAAAATCTTACTGTGACGTGAATATTCATTGCCATATTTAATATAAGCATTAACGCAATAAAATTTGAAGAAATTACCGTTACCTTCCATCCCAACAAGCCTAGTAGGCCTATCATTATTATTACAGAAGTGGCACAACCTAATAATGGCATTACCACCCATTTGATATTTTTAAAAATTAACCAAAGAGTAAAAATTATAAAAATGAAAACTCCAATGCCAAAAACCACAATATCACTTTTAATATAGCTCATCATGTCATCGGCAATCATTGGAATACCACCTAAGTGAATTTTTGCATTTTCTCCGTATTTATATATTACATCTCTTATCTCAGTTATATTTTGGTGATTCCTTAAATTGTATAAATTTTTATATTCTTCGTATTCTATAAGAAATTTTTTATAAGTAATTTTCTCATCTTTTGATAAACCTGTCTCAATTGACTGATTAAAATATTTATCCTTTATCTTTATAAATTCAGCAAGCCTTTCATCTTTTTTTAAATAAACAACTATACCTGATGTCTTGCCGTCTTCACTAATTACATAATTTTTATAAATTGGACTATTAATTATTTCCTCAAAAGCTCTCACTCTATCAATTTCCGGGTAAGCTAAAGTTTTATAATTTTTTAGTCTTTCCATTAAAGACTCGTCTGTACTTTTTAATAAAGGAACGTCAATAATAGTGATAACGCTATCAACCCATGTTAGTTTCTCAATTTTAGATTTTAATAATTGTAAGTTAAGTATTGTTTCTTTTTCTGTAAAACTTGAAACAGGGGTGTAAGTAAGCACCAAGAAGTCTTTAGAACCGTATGTTTCATTAACTTCCCTGAGGTATTTTAGATCCGGATCACCTTCCAACAATAATGCATCAGAAGAAGCATCTAAGTTGAAATCTTTAGCATGGTAAAATGAAAAACATAACAATAATGTTAAAAATAAAAGAGTTATTTTTGAAAAATCTATAACTAATTTTTTATAAATATAAGTAAACATTAGTATATTTCAGATATATCTTAATTTTTTTATAACTAAAGAAAAAATTAGACTTAATTTTTGCTTAAATCTTTGAATTTTGTATAAATTCCTTCAAACTCAACTTTGACAGTACCGGTAGGCCCGTGTCTTTGTTTGCCTAAAATTATATCTGCTAGACCATTTACATCATTCATTTTTGACTGCCATTCAGCATGTTCTATAGAGCCTAATTTTGGTTGTTTATTTTCTAAGTAATAAGCTTCTCTATAAACAAACATCACAACATCCGCATCTTGTTCAATAGATCCTGACTCTCTTAAGTCAGATAATTGTGGTTTTTTATCATCTCTTGACTCAACAGCTCTTGACAATTGAGATAACGCTAAAACAGGAACTTTAAGTTCTTTAGCTAATGCTTTTAATCCCTGTGTAATTTCAGAAACTTCTTGAACTCTATTATCATTTTTATTATTTGCACGTGGAGCTCTCATTAATTGTATGTAATCAACAACAATTAAACTTAAGCCAAACAATCTTTTAATTCTTCTAGCTCTATTACTTAACGTAGCAATTGTTATTGCAGGGGTTTCATCTATATATAAAGGTAGGTTATAAATATTTCTAGAGGTTTCTATATATCTATTAATCTCATCTTCAGTAACTTTCCCTCTTCTAATATCATCTGACTTAATTTTTGCCTGCTCGGATAAAATTCTAGTCGACAATTGTTCAGATGACATTTCTAAAGAAAAAAAGGCTATAGAGGATTTTTCTTGTCTGCTCATTAGATTTTGAGCAGCATGATAAGCAATGTTTGTTGCTAAAGCCGTTTTACCCATGCCAGGACGACCAGCTAATATTACTAAGTCAGATTTATGTAATCCCCCTAACTTTTCATCTAAATCAGTAAGACCAGTGGGTACACCAACAATTCCTTGGTCACTTTGCATAGCAAGCGTTGCCATTTCAATTGTTTGATCAAGAGCTTGGTTAAATTTTAAAAAAGATTGAGAGAAACTTCCTCTTTCAGCTAAATCAAAAAGAGATTTCTCGGTATTTTCAATTATATTTTCTGCATTCTGTTCTTGAGCGTTAGCATTTAAAGTATCTGCAGATAACTGATCTGAGATTAAAACCAGTTCTCTTCTCAAATACATTTCATGAATAATCTTTGAATAGTCTACTGCTTGTTTTGCAGAACCAGAAAATCTTGTAAGTTTAACTAAATATTCTGTTCCACCAACCTCGTTGAGCATATTATCTTTTTCAAAAAAATTCTTTAACGTTATTGGGTTAGCGATCATTCCCTTGCTGTTTAAACTTTCAATCACTTCATAAATTTTTACATGTGCAGGATCGTAGAAAATTGAAGGAGTTACAATAGTTGAGATCTCGTCAATGATATCATTGTTAACTAAAACAGAGCCTAATAATGCTTGTTCAGCTTCAATATTTGAAGGCTGTTTGTTTTCTATATTATTTTGAATGGGTTTGATTTCTTCCACACAAGCATAATAAGTTAAAGATGTTTTTGATAAAGAAAAAAGTTACTCACGATTTTTAGCACTCTGTGGAAAAGTTACTTGGATTGTATTTTGTCTATTTTAATTAAAATATTTGCTTTTACTTCGGAATGGAAGTTAATATCAGCTTTAAAAACACCAATTTTATTTAAGTCATCTTTTAAAATTATTTGAGATGGACTAACTTCTGCGTTTACTTTCTCTTTTATTAAGCTTGTAATTTCTTTAGGTTTTATAGAACCATAAAGTTCACCATTTTCTTTACTTTCTTTATTAAATACAAAAGTTTTATCATTTACCAGTTTTGCAATTTCTTTATATTTAATTTTTATTTCAACATTTTTTTTATTTAATTCATCCTTTTTTTTATCAACAAAATTTTGATTTTCTTTATTAAATCTTAAAGCTTTACCTTGTTTTAAAAGAAAGTTTCTTCCATATCCGCTTTTAACTTTAACTTTATCTCCAATATTTCCTAGATTAAGTATATTTTCCAATAATATTATTTCCATATTATAATAGTCCTAAAATTTTAGCTTTTTTAATTTCTCTAGTTAGCTTCTTTTGTTTATTAAAAGAAACAGATGTAATTTTTGAAGACATAATTTTTCCATTATCAGATATATATTTTTTTAATAAACTAGTGTTTTTGTAATCAATAACAGGAGCATTTTTTATTGATAGGGGACATTTTTTTGAGAATTTACCGTCATTTTTTTGAAATAAACTTAATTTGTTAAGTGAACTCGAACCTCTTTTTTGGAATTTTTTATTTTTTCTTTTCATTATTTATCTTTTTTAAAAAACTCATTTTCTGTATCTAATGTTTTATATTTAACCGTTAGATGTCTTATTATTGCTACATCAACTTTAATCTTTTTTTCAATTTCACTTATAGTATTTCTGTCTCCTTCAAATTTATAGTGAATATAAAACCCTTTTTTGTAGTTCCTGATTTTATTTGCTAAATTGAGTAATCCCCATTCTTCAATTTTTATTACTTTGCCCGATGAGTTATTAATTAATGTACTATACTTTTCTTTAATTGTTAGGAGATCTTTTTCAGCTAAATCTTGTTTAGCTACTATTGTATTTTCGTAAAAAGCCATAGTTTAAATGTTAATTAAGTTTTATTAATTATTTATAAAAATTGGTTTATACTATAATGAAGAATTATAGCAATACTAATAATTATTGATTAAACTTATATAAAATGAGCGCTTTATTATTTCCAGGACAAGGTTCACAAATAGTTGGGATGGGTAGTGAATTTTATAATAATTTTGATTGTGTTAAAAAAATATTTAATCAAGCTGATGATAAATTAGATTATCCTATCTCTAAAATAATACTTGATGGACCAGAAAATGAACTGCAATTAACTAAAAATACCCAGCCTGCAATTTTAACAGTTAGTTATTCAATTTATAAAGTTTTAAAAAATGAATTTAATTTTGACCTAAAATCATTCAAGTTTTTTGCCGGTCACTCGCTTGGAGAGTATAGCGCTCTAGTTTGTGCCGAAGGACTAAATTTTGAAGATGCACTATATTTGCTGCATGAAAGAGGAATGTCTATGCAAGAAGCAGTTCCAGTAGGTAAAGGGGGTATGTTAGCAGTTCTTGGATCAAAATTTGAAAATGTTCTTGAATTATTAAAAAATGCTAAAAAAAATGATCAAATAATAAAGAATGATAATTCAGACGGTGTTTGCGAAATAGCAAATGATAATGCAGATGGACAGGTAATAGTTAGTGGAGATATAGAGAGTATTAAAACTATGCAGTTTATATTTAAGGAAAAAAAAATAAAATCAATTCCACTTAAAGTTAGTGCACCTTTTCATTGTTCACTAATGAAAACAGCAGCAGAAACTATGAGAGAAAAAATTAATAATACTAAATTCGATAAACCTTTGTTTGATATAGTAAACAATGTAACAGCTGAACCAGAAAATAATTCTGATAAAATAAAAAAATTATTAATTGAACAAATATATTCAACTGTCAGATGGCGTGAAAGTATAATTAACATGTCAAAAATGGGTGTAAAAAACTATGTCGAGATAGGCCCTGGAAAGGTTTTAACAGGAATGGTAAAAAGAACAACAAAAAATGCTAATTGCTTTTCAATTAACTCAATTGCTGATATTAAAAATTTAGAAGATGAATTTAAAAAATAAAAAAATTTTAATTACAGGTGCAACAGGAGGAATAGGCAATTGCTTAATTGAAAAATTCAATAATTTAGGTTCAACTATAGTTGCAACTGGAACTAATGAAGAAAAATTAGAAAAAATAAAAAAAGATTTTAATAACATTCATGTAGAAAAATTTAAACTAGATGAACATGAGAATATCGAAAAATTTATTGATAAAGTAGATAAAAAACTGGAAGGTTTGGATGTATTAATTAATAACGCAGGCATTACTTTAGATAATTTAGCAATTAGACTTACTGAAGAAAACTGGAAAAAAGTTTTAGATATAAATTTAACTTCAACATTTTTAATGTGTAAACACACAATTAAGAAAATGTTAAAAAAAAAACAAGGCAAGATAATAAATATTACATCAATAGTTGGTCATACTGGAAATTTAGGTCAAGCAAATTACGCAGCCTCAAAAGCGGGTATAATAGCTTTCTCAAAAAGTCTTGCTATTGAATATGCTAAAAAAAATATTAATATTAATTGTGTTTCACCTGGCTTTATAAAAACAGAGATGACTGATAAAATTAGTGAGGAATTTAAAAAAAACCTTATTAGCAAAATTCCGTCTGGAAATCTTGGCACTGGAGAAGATGTTTCAAATTGTGTAGCTTTTTTAGCATCCGATATGGCAAACTATATTAATGGAGAAACCATTCATGTTAATGGTGGAATGTATATGGCTTGACAATTCCGCTTAATAATCTATTAACAATTTATAAACGAAAGGATTTCATGTCAGAAGATGTAAAAGGAAAAATTAAAAAAATAGTTGCAGACCACTTAGGTATAGAAGAAGAAAAAGTCACAGAGGAAGCAAGTTTTATTGATGATTTAGGTGCAGACAGTTTAGATACAGTAGAATTAGTTATGGCTTTCGAGGAAGAATTTGGTTCAGAGATTTCTGATAGCGAAGCAGAAAAAATTCTAACTGTAGGCGACGCAATCAAATTTATTGAAAGTAAAGCTAGCTAGAAGCAATAACACCTTATAAAATGTCTCAAGATGGAGAAAATATCATGGTTATATTATCCTCTCCATCAGGTGTAGGCAAAACTACACTCACTAAAAAGATCCAACAAAAATATCAGACGTTTAAAATTTCAGTTTCACACACTACAAGACCACCAAGATCCAACGAAGTGGACGGGGTCGATTATCATTTTGTATCTCAAGAAAATTTTGAAAAGTTAATAGTTGAAAATAAATTTTACGAACATGCTAAAATTTTTGAGAATTATTACGGAACTTTAAAAAAAAATGTGGATGAGACTATTTTAAAAAACGATATAATTTTTGATATAGACTGGCAAGGTACGAAGCAATTATCAAAGTTCAAAAACCTTAATTTAATAAAAATATATTTGATTACTGACAATAAGGATGAGCTTAAAAAAAGACTTATCAAAAGAAATCAAAACACAAAAGAGGAAGTAGAAAAAAGATTTAATTCATTTGATGATGATATTAAGCATTGGAAAGATTATGATTTTATAATGATTAATAAAAATCTAGACGTGTGTTTTCGTCAAATAGAAAACATCATAAATACTAATAAAAATAAAATATCTATTTCTTCTCATAAAGCTCTGTAATCTTATAATATAATTCTGATTTAATTTCAGATGGTCGTGAGCTCAAATTTAAATTATTTATTTTTTTAATTTCATCGTTTGTTAAAATTTTTTTTATATTTTTGTTAATCATTTTTCTTTTATTAGAAAAAAGAATATTTGTAACTTTTTCTAAATTATTAATATCTTTAATTTTGAATTTTATTTTTTTTATTGGCTGAAAATGAATTACCATAGAAGTAACTTTTGGTTTTGGAAAAAAACAATTTGGTGAAACTAAAAATTTATCTAAAACATTTAATCTGTAGTTCGATAAAATTGATAGTCTACCGTAATTTGATGAAGTATACTCACCTATAATTTTTTCACCGAGTTCTTTTTGAAACATTAGAATTAAATCACTGAAATTTGGAGGCCACTTGTTAAATTTTAAAATTTTAACGAGAATTTGTGAAGAAATATTATATGGTAAGTTTCCTAATATAACTGTCCTCTTTTTATTAATTTTTTCAAGATTAAAATGTAAAATATCATCATTATATATTTTAATTATTTTATTTTTTGAATTTTTAAATTTTAATTGATTTGCTAATTGTAAATCTTTTTCTATAACTGATAAAGATTTTGGTTTGTTTTTTAAGATTTCTTCTGTAAGCGCTCCTTCACCTGGACCGATTTCTATAACATTTTTATTTTTTATTTCTATTAAATTTATTATTTTTTTAATAATATTTTTATCTATTAAAAAATTTTGACCAAGGGATTTTTTTGCATACTTCATTTTCCAAATTTATTTACAAAATTTATGCATTCAAGTAAGCTTGTTGCGTTAGCTTTATTTTTACCTATCAAATGAATAGCGGTTCCATGATCAGGAGAAGTTCTTAAATATTTTAATCCAAGAGTGACGTTTATAGCATCAAATTTAAATATTGTTTTAAAAGGCGTTAAGATTTGATCGTGAAACATACCTACAATTATGTCATAATTCTTATATTCTCCTATAAATAAAGAGTCAGAAATAAGCGGTCCACTCACGTTAATGCCTATTTTTCTTAAATTAACAATTGCTGGGATAATAATTTTAACTTCTTCTGAATTTTTTCTTAATTCGGCATTATGTGGATTTAATCCCAAAATACCTATTTTAGGTTTTCTTTTATAAAGTTTTTTAAACCATGATTGAATTGTTTTAACCTTATTTATAATTATCAACGTTTTAATATTTTTTGAAACTTGATTAATGTCAATGTGAGTAGTTATTGGAGTAACAGATAATTTTTTATTTCTAATTAACATTACTTCAGAACCATTTTTAACATTACACTTGGTTGCTAAATATTCAGTAACACCAATTTTTTTGTTACCTAAAAGTTTTTTATCTATTGCACAATTAATTATACCGCTTATATCATCTTTTAAGGCAAATCTATGTGCTAGATCTAATGAGTTAATAACAAATTTAGAGGCTGAGGCTCTTGGAACCTTAAATGGGTTTTTAAAATTAAGATTAGTATTTATTATTTTTAATTTATTACTTTCTATGTTCTCATTTATATTATTTAATTTTTTTATTTTGATAGAGTAATTTAATTTTTTAAATTGTTTTTTTAGTAATTCATAGTTTGAAATTAAATAAATTTTTTTTTTTAAAGTATTATTAAGTTTTTTCCAACTCTTATAAATTATTTCAGAGTTAATACTGTTTGGATCTCCACTTATGATAATTATTTTTTTTTTCATTATTTATATTCAATCAAGCTAGTATTTTTAAGTTTTGATAAGTGGCTTCTTGAATATAAATTAAATAAGTCATTTTTCTTTTGATTTATTAAATTTCGTTTTAGTTCAGATATATTCATATTTTCAGTTTTAGAGCTTCTTATGTTGTTAACCTTTAAAAATAAAACACTATCTTGTTGTATAATGGGTTTAGTTATCTGACCAATTTTCAATTCATTAATATTGTTGTAAATTTGATCTGATAATAATTTGACATTAATCCAGCCTAAATTACCTTTGTTAGAAGCTGAGTCCGACACACTGTATTTTATTGCAGCAACTCCAAATCCTTGTTCTTTAATTTGTTTTTCTAAATTTAAGATTTTATCATCATCCAACCCATCATTGTTAAGTGAAATTTCAATTTCAGAAATATTAAATTCTTTTATATCATTTTTATTTTTTATAAAGTTTTCAATTTCGAGATCTATAACATTTTCATCGATTTCAATCTTTGTGGAATAAATTTTATAAATAAGTTCTTGCCACATTAATTGTATTTCAACTTCTTCAAGAAACAATTGATAATCTAAATTATTATCTTCAAATTTTTTTTTAAAAGAAAATATATCGTTGGATGATATTGATTTAAGATAAGTTTTAACCTGCTCGTCATTTTTTTTTATTTTATATTCATTAAGTTCAATTTTTTTTAATTTTTGTTGTATTAATGACTCTAAGGCTTGTTCTTTTAATTTATCTATATTTTTTTGATTAATTTCATCACCAGCCAAAATTAAAGAACTTAAAATTTTGTTTTTTATTTCATAGTTAGTAATAATACTATTTTCAACTTTTAGTATTATCTTATTTTCAATTTTAGCTAATGTAGGACTTGGATAATTAACAGAAAATACTAAAAAGAAAATTATAATTAAGTTCTTTTTCATTTATTTAAAAGTAGGTGAATTAACATTTCCAAACGGAGTAAGAGTAATCTTAAATAACAAGGAATCTTCAGCTTCTAATTCTGAGTCATTATAAAATTCTCTTCTATAAACTAAACCTGCTCTCAGGCAATCATTAATATATTCATAACTTAAATTATAAAATTCAGCAGAGTTAGTTATCAAATTACGTTTTGTTTCAAAAGAAAATAATCCATCGTCCTTATTTTTTAAATCTATTTTAGTTGTAAAATAATCTTGATTTCCTATATGTTTTCTCTCCTGCAAATAATTAAAATCAAAATTTATAGGACCTAAATTCATAGATGTTCCAATATCATTATAATTTAAATCATTATAGTTTTGGTCTAAGGCAAAATTATAATTTAAACTTATTTTTTTATTTAAATTAAGAGTTGCGGAACCTACTAAATCAGAGAGTTTTTCATCTAAACTAGTATTACTGGATAATTTTTTATTTTCTTTTTCATTTATTATTTGCGCTACCGAAAAATCAAAATCTTTATTTTCATCTTTTATCTGATAATCAAAACCTACAGTTCCACTTAAACCTGTCTCAAAATTGTTTATATTATCTAACTTGTTCATGTTAAAAGCTTTAAATGGGTCTAATCTTGTTCCACTATCTTCCTTTCTCATGCTACCAGGTGAAAATCTTAAAAGCATTTTTGGTTTTAATAAATGTTTTGAACCTCCCTGCATTTTTTGTAAATTTAATTCTGATAATAAACCTACAGCTCCATAAAGTTCATTTGTAAACTTATCTTTATACTTACCGACATTTTTAGCTTCATAATTTATATTTTTAACATTTCCTAAAATTTTTGTATTTAATCCAGAATTTAAAAATATATCGTTAGAGTTCCACTCAATATCATTAACAACAAAATTTGTAAGTTTGTTAGTATCATAATTATGAACTTTTAGATTTGTCTGCAAGTCTAAGTTACCTATTTTTTCGTTACTAATTAAATTTTTGTTAAAAGTAACTTCAGGTAAAATATATTCATATTTATCATTATAATTATCTTTCATTGTTTCATATATACTTGCATTTAGTCCTATAAATAAATCATCTTTTTCACGGGTAAAATTTAATGAACTTTCTAATGTGTCCTGATTGTAATCAACAAGTTCAGTATCAATTTTATAAAGTTTTAAATATTTATCATTTGAGACATCTTGAACTGACAAGCTTAAACTATTTTCAGAGTTATCTTTACCTGTAAAATTTTTTACAAATTTAGAAAAAAAATGTGACTTGTTTCCAGCTGGTTTCGTTGAATTATTTTTTTTATATCCCTCCGTATAACCAAAATCGGTTAAAATATTATAGTCCTTAAATGCTTGATGATATTCTCCCAAAAATAAAGGATTCTCTGAAGCGTAAATATTGTTTGTTAAGGTAAAATTTTTATCCTTACTGACTGCAAAAAAATAAGGAATTGAAACCCCTGGCCCTAAGTTTTTAGAATCTGTGAGAGTTGGCGTCAAAAAACCTGATCTACGATCTACTGTAGGGTCTGGGTGAGATAATTTTGGAAAGTAGAAAATTGGAATATCATAAACCTTAATTACTGCATTATCATAATAAATTGTTTTTTTTTTATTATCATGAAGCATTTCAGTTGCTTGTATAGACCACGGAGGACATTTATCATTCTCTCTATAATCGCAAAGTGTAAATATACTTTTATTGAAAGAAGTTTTCTCTTCAGTCAATTTTATTGTATTGGCGAATACACGAGGTTTATTATTTGCGTTAAATTTTAAACCACTTTGATTTAAAAAACCCTTTATATCTGTTCCTAAAATCTCTTTTTTTTTGGTATCTATATAAATTTGAGAAAATTCATAAACATTACCCATATTGTCATTAATTTTTACAAAACCGATTGATTTAAAAATATTATCTACAATTTGATATTCAAAATTTTCTAAAAAAATTTTATTTTCGTCTTTATCTTTTATGATTGATGATTTTTTAGAATTAATAAATCTTTTTTTGTTATCAAAATTTATATCCTCTCCTTGTATTACATATTCTTCAGATGTAGTGATTTTTGTAGCCCCTTTACTTTTAAAAAGTTTATCACTTACATAATATTCCGCATAATCAGTTTCGATAATATTGTTTTGATTATCTTTTACTACAATGTTATTTTTTAATTTAAGAAAACCCTTTTTTTTATTATATTCCACGTAATCACTTTTAATAATATTATTATCTTCAGTTGTAACAATAACTTCATCTTTAAAAATTGAGATATCAGTATTTTTATCTAAAGAAATATTTTTTGCTTCGATTAATAAGTTTTCAGCTAAAGCATTGGGTAAAAATAAGATTGAAAAAATAATACTTAGAAGTTTATTTTTCATTTATTTGCAAAACTCCTACAAAAGTGAACAAACTTAAAGCAATAACAGGTGCCCATACAGCTAAGATTAAAGGAATTCTCTCTGTTTGACCTAGAGCTAAAGATAAATCCTTCAAATAAAATACCAAAACACTTATTAATAAGCCAATAACAATGAATTTCAAGTTATCGGATTTTTTTAATGTATTCATAGTTAGTATTGATGCAATTGCAGTCATCATCAACAGAAAGAAAGGATACGATAATAAGGTATGTAAACTTTGTTTTAAAAATGTTTTATTGTAACCACTGTCTAACAAAGAATTATAATCTGTAACTAAATCTAAAAAAGACATTGTATCAAAATTTTTAAATAAAGTTGTTATTTTTTCATAGTTGTAAATTGAATTAATTTGGTATTTGTCAATTTTTTCTTTTTTAAAAATTCCATTAACAGGTCTAAAGATTTCAACTTCATTTAAAATCCAATTATTGTCTACTATATCAACTTTTTTTGAAATAATTTTTTCTAATAAATTGTAACTTTCATCTAAATGAAAAATTGTTACATTAATTAAACTTAATCCTTCAGGTCTATTTGCTGTGATAATTCGATCACCATTAGGTAAGTTTTCTTTAATCCAAAGTCCATTTTTATTAAATGTAACTAAATGATCAATATCACGAGCATAATTAGATTTTGTTTTTTCATAAAATTTTGACATGGACGATGTAATAGGATTTGCGACAAATAAAATTAGCCATCCGAGTATAAAGGAAGTTAAAGCAAGGATTAAAAAAATTTTCATGTTAGAATAACCAAAAACTTTCATTGTAAGCAGGTCTTTATTATTTCTAATTTTAATCATAAACCACATACTGGAAATAAAAATTATAAAAGGTAAAAGTTGAATAATCATACTTGGCATATAAATGCTGGTTAAAACAAGAGGTGTTAAAATACTCGTTTCAATATTTTTAAAATACTCAATTTCTTCAAATAAGTTTAATATTATCCCAAAACAATAGAAGATAAAAACCCACATAAGTATTGTTTTTAGAAAATTTTTTAAAAGATAGTTTAAAATAATTTTGTTCATTTTATTGCTGCCTCTCTCGAAAATTTATAAATTAAAAACATATAAATTATTGAAAATATTATTAAAGGTAGCGCAATAAAAACTAATCTCATTAACTCATTAATACCTGTATATCTTACTGCCATTTCAGAAAATAATAATAATAGAAAACTATAAATAAAAATACTTATTCTGTTGAGATATCTTTTTTTAGTATTAATTAATAAGAGAGAACAAATTAAAGATATGACAGGTATATAAAAAGGTAGCGCCATACGCCTGTTAAGTGCTGACATCATTTCTTTTTTTGCATTCTCATTACAAAAATCAGATAAAATTTTATAAATAACGCAATTCAACATTTTAATCGTAGAAGTTTCTTGTATTTTTGGTTTCTTTATCGTGGTGGTACTTAAGTTGTTTAAATTTATACTCAATTGTTCAAATTTAATTATTTCATTTTCAGTTTCATTTTTTTTAGTTGAAATTATTTGACCATTAAATAAATAAAAATTTTTTTTATCAACTACTCCATTTTTAGCAATTATAGTTGTGCTTTCTATGTCTGAAGTGTTTGAAGATAAGTTTTTGAGATTACTACCTTTATCGTGTAAAAATATGTTTTTTACTTCGTTATTTAATTTTCTTCCTACCACAAAAGTTAGTCCTTTGAATGTATCGCTAAATTGTTGTGTTTTGACAGCCGGTAAAAAAGAATTTACTTTATCATCGCTTAATAGCAATCTTGACTTATGTAATGTAAATGGTGTTAAAAAAGTTGAAAAAAGTAAATAAATAATTAGCACCAATACTGAGGTAAAAAAAAATAAATTTACTAAATATATTTTCTTAACACCTGAAGTCCATAAGATTACAAATTCACTATCCCGTATATGTTTAATAATAAATATAGTTAAAGCGAGTAAAAAAGAAAATGGTATAAATTTCGGAGCAATTCCAAAAAGATTTAACAATGAATACTGGAAATAAATACTAAGAGGATAGCCGCTTTCTACTATTAGGTCTAAAAAGCTGACAGCTCTAACTGTTAGTGCTATTAAGCTTAAGCCAAATAATATAGCAAAAAACGTTTTAAAAATTTCAATAAAAAAGTTTTGATAAATTTTGTTTTGTAGCATAAAAATTTGATGTATATAATTAGTGTAACTTTAGCTAAAACTCAACCTATGATAGTACACTATGACAAATAATCCATTGAATTCTGATATTTTTGGACATATATACCTCTCATCTTTACCAGTGTGCATTTAGATATTTATGAGTATTAAAATCAACTATTCAATTAAAACAATTAGCAAATCTTTAGCTAATCTTGTCTTATTTACTGATGAAAAATTCAATATTAGTAATTTAAAAAAATATATCTCTAATGCTGAGTTTTCTTACATAAAGGATTTGTTGAAAACGAGTGATTTAAAAAAAAGTATATTTGTTTTTGAAATCAATTCAAAAAAAAAAATAATTTTAATTTCTATTAAAAAAGATTTGAAGAGCTTTGACATAGAAAATTTAGGCGCTGAATTTTATAGATATATAAATTACGGAAAGAATAGTGAGTACTTTATAAACTCTGACAGTGTAATTAGTAAATATGAAAATTTAATAGATTATTTTTTACATGGATTAAAACTTAAATCTTATGAATTCAATAAATATAAAACAAAAAAAGAAACAAGACTTATTTCTATAAATGTATTGGGAAATAAAAAGAAATCTTCAATTCAAAATCAATTAAAATTCAAAGCCTTGGAAGAAGGAATTTTTTATGCAAGAGATTTAGTTTCTGAACCAGGGAATATTCTACATCCAGATGAATA
>MDSY01053763.1_pt1 | contig 16015 bp, 2 predicted proteins | sample 811131 | NCBI WGS metagenome assembly MDSY01 (sample SAMN05326643, study PRJNA326480) | marine metagenome | isolation source: seawater | place: Atlantic Ocean: South West | collected 2010
AATATGCGATCAAAAATACGATCAAAAATAATTGTTGTCGACGTCTCACACGGCGGTGATCTCGAACCACTGCCTCAAGAGGTCCGAGATGACCGACGGCAGCCTGTTGATGTCCTGCACCAGGGTATAGTACGGGAACGGGAACGTGTCCATGTACTTCTGGAACACCGGCTTACCCGACGCGAACGTCACGCTCTGCATGTCGAGCACCGAAGTCTCCGGGTTGTCGAGGACGATGAAAGCGACGAGCAACCCGCGCCGCGATCCCATCTCGCGCATCTGCCGCCTCAGCGCCTCCTTCTCGTGAAACCTGCCGTCGGCGATGATCAGGCAGAGCTGCTGGAGCTGCTCGGACCCGCCGCGGATGTTCTCGCGCGCGGCGCCGAGCTGCGCGTCCAGGTATCGAAGCAAGTTGACCATCGGGGTATCCGCCAAGGTGTTGTCCTCGGAGAACGTAAACTGCGACACCAGCGCGGGTCCGCCCTGGTCGGTGAACGGCGCTCCGAGGGGATGCAGCGTGCGCACCGCGTCGTGGGCGTGTGCGTTAGGTCCATCGCCGTCGCCGGTACCACCGCCCGCGGCTCCAAAGCCGACCACGCCAATCTCTCCAACCTCGAGCCGAGCCATCGCCCTCGCGAGCAGCACCATGGACTCGAGCGCGAGGTGCCCGCATCGGTTCTCAGCCATCGACTTTGAATCGTCGATGGCGAGCACCACCTGGTACTTTCGCTGGGACGGCCTGGACCGCCTTAACCAGATCTTGTCCTTCCTAAAGTCGGACGCGATGTACGGGATGATCTTGCGCATGTTCAGGCGCTTGCCGGTGCGGAAGTCGCCCTGCAGCCGCGACGCGAGCGTGGGCTCGAGGATCAGCCGGAGCTGCTCAGCCAGTTCGCCGGAGAGCGCGCCGGTGAGTAACTCGAGCCTGCGCCAGAGCTCCTGCGCCTTGGCGGCGTGCCCCGCGCCAGACGCGGTTCGCTCGCGGTACTCCGCGAGGGACGCGGCGGCGGCGGCGCGCGCGGACTCAACCTCATCCGCGGTGAGCTCGTGCGAAACGTCAGGCGGGTCTTCGTCCTCGCCATCCTCCAGAGAGGCATCCTCGAGCATCTTGAGCGCGACGATGGTCTCCTCGCCCAGGTCCGCGCGGTCACCAGGGACGACCTCTTCCTCGCCGGCGTCGCCGTTGCCGTCACCGTCGTCGTCCTCGTCGAGCGCGCCGGCGTCGCCGCCGGCGCCGCCCGCCTTGGACTTTTTATCCCGGGGCTTGGGCTTGGACTCGTCGGTGTTGGCACCCTTCTTCCGGGCCTTCGCCGCGCCGCGCTCCTCCGCGGTCTTACCCTTGTTCGGGTCCTCGACGTCCTCGTCGCCCTCCGCGTTGCCTTCGCCGTCGCCCGCCTGGTCGGCGTCGCCGTCGCGGCCCTGACCACCCTCGGTTCCCTCGGGCGGCTCAATCTCCATGGCGTCGTCGACTGCGCGAATCGTGCCGAGATCGGGTGCGAGCTCCTCGGGTTCCTCCGGGATGGGACGCTGCTCCGAGTCCGGCTCATCCGACCCGGCGTTGTCCGCGCGGTCCAGGCCTTGCGCGGCAGCCTGCGCGGCCTGCTCCTTGGTGGCGCCCGCGAGCGCCTGGGTCCCGGCGTCCTTGTCGCCCTCGCCGGCTCCCTCCTCGTCGCCGCCGCCGCTGCCGCCCGCGTCGGGGGCGTCCTGTTCAAACTCGTACTCGTTGAACTTGCCCTCGGCGTCGGGGTCGAGCTCGCCGGTTTGCGCGTCGCGGTTCACGGACTCGCCGACGACGGAGAGCCGCTCGCGCCAGCTCTTCAGGGCGTCGCCCAGGGACCTGTGCGGGTTGGTGGCGTCGGGAGCGCCGGGCCCTTCGTTCGGCTTTGGCGGCGGGGGAGGCGCGCCGCCGCCGGGGGGCTGAGCGCCCGCCGCGACGGGCGCGATGCCCCCCTCGCCCGCGGCGGACGCGGCCGCGCCGCCGCCGCCTCCGTCGCCGCCGCCGCCCGGTGTCTCCAGCGCCTGCTGAGCCGTGTCGTCGACGTCCGGTGCCCCGTCTTCCTCGGCGCCGGCTTCGTCGTACCGAGGCGCGGGGGGAGCCTGTTTGGTATCAGGCTTGGTCTCGTTGGCGCCGTCGCCCTCAGCTCCAGCGCCCGCGTCGCCGCCGTCCTCGCCGGGGCGCGCCTTGGGCTGGTCCTCGCCGTCCTCGTCGTCGACGCCGCCGCCGGCACCGGCTCCGTCGGGACCCGCTTGGACGTCGACGTCGTCGTCGCCGGCGCCGGGCTCGTCGGGAGCGGCGCCGCCCGCGTCGTCCTCGTCACCCTCCTTCTCCTCTGTGTCGTCCTCGTTCTCCTCGCCGTCGTCGCCGAGGACCTCCTCGAGGTTACCGCCGTCGCCCTGGTCGTCCATGTCGGCGTCAGCCCCGTCGCCCTCGCCCTCCTCGCCCTGCTTGTCGTCCTCGGGGAAGTCGACTTTTTCGCTCTCGGGCGCGGCGCCCTCGTCGTCGTCGTCGCCGCCGTCGTCGCCGCCGGCGCCTTCATCCTCGCCGTCGAGGTTGATGTCATCCGGGAGCTCCATCTCGTCGTCCTCGTCGCCGCCCTCGGGTTCCTCAGGACCCTTGGGGACGATCCCGGTCTCCTCGATCTCTTCCTGGTTGACGCCGTCGTTTTCATCCTTGGGGCCGTCGTCGGCTGCTTCGTCCTCGTCGTCACCGGCGCCGCCGCCCTCGTCCTCGTTCTTGTCCTTGTTGTCCTTGTCGGGCTCATCCTGGCCCTCATCTTTTTGGTCCTTTTTCTCATCCTTGCCGGCGTCCGTCTCGTCGGCGGCGCGGGTCTCGGTCTCCTGGTTGTCGTCTTGCTTCACCGTGGATCCCTTGTCGTACTTTTCCTGACCCTGCTCCTTGCCGTCTTCGCCGTCCTCGTCCTCCTCCTTCTCGTCCTCCTCGTCCCACATCTTCTGGTCGATGACCTCGGCGTTCTCGTCGTCGGCGTCGCCCATCTCCTTGTCGATGTCGTCGCCGTTGTTGTCCTCCTCGTTGTCGTCGTCCTCCTCCTCCTCGTCGCCGTCGGAGAGGTCCTTGGCGTCAGCCTCGAAATCGTTCTGCATCTCGATCCCCTTGGACTTTTCCTTTTGGTCGCCGTCGGGACCCTTGCCCTCGTCCTCCTCCTGCTTCTCCATATCCTCCATGCCCATGATCTGCTCCTCGTCCTCGATCTCGTCGCTGACGTCCTTCTTACCCTGGCCCTCGCCCATGCCGGTGCCGCCCTGGTCGTCCATGAGCTTGCCGCCGTCCTCGCCGTCCTCGCCACCTTCGCCGTCCTCGCCGGCGTCGCAAAAACCCTCGGCGCAGATACCCACGACGAGCGACGACAGCACAGCCTCGAGCTTGGCGCTGGACCGGTGGAAGCGGAGGTACTCGGCGAGCGCGCGCCGGACCGCCTCGCGGATCAGCGCGAGCACGGGCGCGAGCTGCGCGACGCGAGCCGCGGCAATCGCCGCGGCGGCGGAGGCGTCCTCGGCGTCGGCGGGGGCGGACGCCGCGGCGGCGTCGATGACGTCCGCGAGGGACGCGGATACGTCGGCGAGGTGGTGCTCGAGACGGGCGAGCCGCCTGGTTCCCATCGCGCCGGAGAGGGCCTCCTCGGTGTAGGTCATGGTGGGCAACTCCTCCTCCTCCTCCGCATCGTCCGCGTCCATGCGTTCGTCGTTTTTCGGTGGACCGTCCGCGGCGGCTTTGACGTTTTGAGCCCACACCAGCGCGGCCGAGGTGGCCGCCTCCACCGACTCGGACAGCCTCGTCGCAGCCTCCGCGACGCGGGACTGCACGTTCGCCGCCGCGTCAATCTTGGCGTCGACGAGCGTAGCCGGGTCGGCGGCGTCGGCTGAAGCTGAAACTGAAGCGCCACCCGCGTAGGCGTCGGCGGATCCAACCGCATCGAGCAGGAGCTCGCGAAGCGGCTCCCACCCGGGTAGCGGCGCGGCTCCCTCGATGACCGCGGGGGCGTTCGCGGACGCGGTCTCGGCGGCTTCGAACGCGCCCTCGACCTTCGCGGACATGGCTCGAAGTTCGTCAAAGTTGACTGTGAGGGCGTCGGCGACGTCAGCCGACACGAGCGGGGGCGCGGTCCAGGACCCGTCCCCGGCGTCGTCCTCCTCGTCATTTTGGGACGATTCCATCGCGGGAATGAGGAACAAATCCAGGCGCTCGCGAGCCGCCAACGCGGACGCACCGATCGACACCAGCGTCATCGCCGAAGCCGCCGGGGACGCGCCGCCCGGTTTGAGCAGCGGCGTGGACTCAGCCGCGCTCACAGCCTTGTGCACCAGCCTCGCGGCGGTGACCGACTCGCAAATCGCGTCGAGCGCGCGCCTCTGACTCAGGAGCCAGCGTCTGGTCCGCTCCTGCGGGGGAGGGGCCGTGTGGCCGCCGAGCGAGCGAAGCGCGTCGAGGGCGTCGGTGAGCGAAGATACGCCCCGCTCGACCCGAGCCGCCGCCGCCACGTTCCTTCGCTGCCTTCGCAGGATGTGGAGTAAGTGCTCCACGGATCCGCACGCGACGTCAACCTCGCGCGAGCTCAGGTCGGAGTGCGCGGCGCCGCGTACGGTCCTCAGCCGCTGCACGCGGGCCATGGACCTGTAGTAGTAGGCGTCGGCGGCGTCGAAAGCCTCCTTGGCCGCCGCTCCCAGCGAGTCGAGGCAATGCGGCCTAGGCAAGGGCGCCTCGCGGAACCACGCGCTCGGCGAGCGCTCCGCGTCCGGCACGTATTTCCTCGCGGATTGGATACCGAACCGGGGCAGCGCTCGAAGCAGGTCGGTCAACGCCTTCTTCTTCACCGCTTTCTTCGCCGTCTTGTCGTCTCTCAGCGCCGTCGCCCTCGCGGCAACGGCGGATGCGAGCTCGTCCACGTCGTTCGCGCCGTGTTGCCCCGCAACCTCCGTCGAGTCCGTCGGGGGCGCGCCCGCGAGTGACGCGCCGAGAACCTGGCCGAGCCTCTTGGCGAGCCCGGGGAGCCGGGACTGGTAGAGGGACTCGTCGCGGAGCCTGAGGGGTTCACACATGGCGACGGCTGACGAGCCCGCGGCGAGCGAGTTGGACGCGGTGTCAATCGCGTTCGCAGCCTCCGAGGCGTTCGCGGTGACGGAGGCGCTGAGATCGAGCCACGATTGCCTGGCGTCGGTTCTCGCCTCCTGCCTCAGCCGCTCGGCGGCGGCGTCGGCAGCATCCGACGCCTTCTCCGCGGCTTCCCTGATGGCCTTTGCGCGGGCAACCTCCCGCTCGCGTTGGTACTCCTTCTCAGTTTCCTCTTCGTCAACCTCGCGCTTAGCGCGCTCCTCGAGGGTCTCGTTTTTGTAAAGCCCAGCGGAGGAAGCCTTGTGCTTCTCGCGCGCGTCACTCGCGGCTTTGTTTTTAGCCTCGATGGCTGCGTTTTTAACTTCCTTTGCGGTTTGCGCCGCCGTCGCGAGGGCGGCGGCAACCTCCGCCGCGCCGCGCTCCGAGGGTAGGTCGGGAAGACCAACCTTACCGTTCGTCGCTTGCAGCACGGGCAGCACGAGCGCGTTGAGGGAGACGTCGAAGGCTCGCACGAACTTGTGGAGTGAGCGCTGGTTAGCCTCACCCTGAGTCTTCATGGCGTGGTAGCCTCTGTCCTCCCACTTGGCGAGCTTGGCGTGTTCCCTGAGCTTCTGCGCGCACGGTGCGCGCGCAGCCTCAACCTGCCTGGCCACCGCGGGGAGGAACTGGACGTAATACCTCCACGTGTTGTAGAGCACGTTGGACAGCGCGCCTTCCCTCGCGCCGCCGGCGTTATTTTCTGGATTTATAGACTGGATCGACACGCGCTCCACGGCCATGTCGGCGTGGAACTGCCACAACAGATCCAGCCTCGCGCGAAACTCGCCGATGGTCGAGCCCTGGACGTACTCCTCGAGCGCGAGGGTCACCTGGCGGAGGCCCTCGGCTTCTTCCTCGGTGAGCCCGCGCGCGTCGAGCTCGGATGGGCCGTCCGTGCCGTGTTCGTCGGAATAGTCCCGGGCTGACTTTTTCTTGTTCACCGGGGGTCGGAGGAGGCGGTGAAGCGCGAACCACGTGCGGTGCGCCCTCTGCGCGTGACGCTCCGCCGCCCTCGCGAGCAGCCTCGGCCACGTCCTGAGCTCTCTCTGACGCCAACGCAGCGCCAGCTTGGCGCAGACGGTCAGCTCCTCCGCGAGGGACACGTGCGACGCCGCGCCCTCCTCCCAGGTTTGCGCCCTCGCCAGCAAGAGCTCCAAGCCCGTCAGCGCCTCTTTCAGCGGCGACAGCAGCGGGAGCGCCAGGACGCGGTCGCAAATCTCGGCGAGCTGCTCCAGCAGAGGGTGCTCGGGCCACTCCTCGAGGAGGGTGGTGAGCCTCCGACGCACCGCCGCGACGGGCGCCACGACCAGGTACATCTCACCCGCGCATCCCCCTTCGTTGAGATCGGCGCCGAGAGCGTCAGCCGCCTTGTCCGCCTCGGGATCGTGCGCCTCAGCCTCGGACCCGGCCGCCAGCTCAGCGCCCGCCGCGAGCTTACCGTCGTCAAGATCCGGCTTGACCGACTTACCCACGCGGTGGATCATGGGCTGGTCGACGGGTAAAGCCGCGCGGTTAACGCACGCGTGCTCGAGCGACGCGCGGAGGAGGTGGCCGGTGGCCGCGGCTTCATCCACCGCCGCCGGCACGTTGACCAGACCCGCGGCTCGCGCAATCTTGGTGCCGACGTCGTAGGACCTGACGAAAGTGACCGCGCGGACAGCCTCGTCGGGCGTGAGGACGCGGCCGTAGCGCGCGGGGGTCGGGGGCGCGCCGTGTGCGGCCCACCACCCGCTCGGGTCCTTCGCGGCGGCGGCGGCTCCGACGGGGTCATCCGAGGCTCTCGGCGGGGGAGGCGGCGGGGGCGGGCCGCGAAGCCCACCGAGCACCCTGCGGTGCACGGCGACGACTTCTTCCAGTAAGTCACCCTCGAGGAGACCGGCGATCTTGGCGGCGGCGATGGAGGCTCTCTCCTGGTCCGTCCGCTCCTCGTCGTCGGATTCGGAATCGGAATCATTCTTTTGCTCGCCATCCGTCCTGGGCCCGCCCTCCTCGCCCTCGTCGTCGCCCAGCTCCATGACGGCGTCGGGCGCCCGCTGCAGGTCCTCGAACATCGTGCCGTGGTCGCCGAACGCGCGCCTGAACGCCTCCTCCTCGGTCTTTTCGTCGTCACCCTCCAACGTCTCAGCCGCCGTGGGCGGCTTGGTGCGGGAGCGGAACAGCTCCGCCGCTTCGCGCTCAGCCTCAGCCTCCGCGTCCCTCGCGTGCGCCCAGAGCGAGGACAGCGACGCAAACACGTCGCAACACCCGCGCCATGAATCCACAGACAAAGCTCCGGACGTCGCCGCCTCCTCGGCGGCGGCGGCGAGCGCGGCGCGCAAGGCTTCGACGCGTAACTGCGCCGCGGATCGCGCGATTTGCTTCCTAGACTCGGCGTCGCCGCCGCCGCGTCGAGCCTCCGCGTCGCGTGTCGCGGCGACGGACTCGATCACGCTCAGCGCCCGTTGCGTCGTGGGGGACGCGAGCAACGCCGCGGCGCTGCCCCCTCCGACCCGCGACAGCGGCGGGAACGCGAACAGGTGGGCAGCGGCGGCGGCGGCGGCGGCGTCTGCGACGGCGGGGGAAACTTTACCCCTCGCCGCCGCCGCCTTTGCCCCGTCGCTCGCGGCGTCGGGCGCGGCGGACACGAGCAGCGAGAAGCCTCGCCGGAGCTCCAGCGCAGCGAGCTGCAGGGGCTCGGTGGCGTCGCGGTACCCCGGGAATGATACGTCGAGGCGGCCGCCCCACGGACCCGCCGCGTCGAGCCACGCGACAGCCTCCGCCCGAGCCTTGGTAACTCTCGCGTGTCGCGACTCTCCACCCGCGTCGGAACCGGCCAACGCTTGAACGATGCCGGTGACGCGCTCGACGGACGCGAGCTGTTCCCTGAACCTGACAGCCTCCGCGAGCATCGGGGTCCACAGCGGCGGGTCCGGCCTGGGCACCACGCTCCGCGCGAGCTCGGCGGATTCGGCGGCGAGTGACTCCGCCTCGGTTTCAGCGGCTTGAACGGCGGCGTCGGGCGGCGGCGTCGCGGCGGCGGCACGTCTCTGCCACGCGAGGGTGGACAGTGCAGGCGTCGTCTCTTGCGAGAGCTTGGCGTCGGCGCGCTCCAGCTTGGCGCGAGTCGCCGCGGCCGGGTCGGGGGTACCCTCGGGCAGGAGCAGGTGGAGACGAAGCAGACCGAGGAGTGCCCACGCGGCGCCTCGTCCGGCTCGATCAGCCACGGCGTCCCGACCGTGTCTCACCGACGATTCCACCGATCCAAACGCGTCGATAGCCCTGGACTCGATGACGTCACCCGCGCGCATGGAGCCCGCGATGATGGCCTCGACGAGCGGGCCGACGACGGGCGCCATGAGCGCCCTGAGAGGTCCGTGGTCCACGGCGGATGCGGCGTTTGAGAGCGCCTCTCGAAGCGCCGCGGCTTCCCCCGCCGACCGCGCCGTCGGAGCGTCCGTAGACGCCCACGCCGTCAGGTTCGCGAGCGCGGCGGCCAGCTCGAGCCTCCTGTCGACGGGCGCCGCGGACGCGTGCGCGGCGAGAGCCTGCGCGGTGAGTGAACCCAGCGCGGACCACTCCTGCGCGACTCGCTTAGAGTGCGACCCGTCCGTTCTCAGCCGGAGGGCTCGAGCCGCGAGCCTCAACTGAAGCGCGCGCGCCGGTCTGCACACCACGCCGTCCATACCACCGTGCGTCGCGACGAGCGCGGTGGCGAGAAATGTGGCGGTAGCGCGCTCGGCGCGCACGGGCCCATAGGCGGCGCTCCAGCACGTCGCCGCGTGCGTCATCGTTCGATCCAACTGCGTGTTCAAATCGTGTTCAAACCGTTTCGTTCGCATCTTGGGCACGTGCGCGGGTGGGACGTCGTGAAGGACGCCGCCCCAGCCCGAGCCGTGCCACGATCGCCACATCGCGTGCGCGAGCGACGGAAGCGACGACGCGAGTTTGTCACCCTCGGAAGAGTCAGTGCCCGTGTCTGAACCCGCGTCAATTGATGAACCCGCGAGCCAGAGCAGGTGACGGTGCGCCACGAAATCGGCGGGGTCGCGGGGCGCGGATGCCAGCCCAAACGCCAACCCCCTCGCGGCGGCGCCCAGCTCCTCACCCGTGAGCGCGTGGTCCAACGCCTTGGAATAACCATCGGAATCGACGGATGCGAGCGACACGCGCGCGACGCGCGCGGACATCGCCTCGAGCAGCGAAACCTGCGACGCGAGCGAGTGCAGCTCGAGCAGCGGCAGCAACGACTCGTGCGCGATTCGGCACTTTGCGTACTTTTGGCTCCACACCGGGAAGCCGAGCGGGGCGGGCGGTTTCTGACCGCCCGCGCCGTTGACCCCTTCGAACACGTCAGCCGACCTTAAGAGCTCCGCGGAGTTCATGTCGTACTCGCGCGGGGCGGGTGGTGCGACGGCGGCGTCCGTTTGTTCGACGGTATCGATAGCCATCGCGTTTTCGTCGTCGCCGCTTCCGACGAGGGGAGTCGCCGCGTGCGCCTTCGGGGCAGTCGCCGCCGCCGCGAGCTTGGAACACTCGTCCGCGATCTGTGCCGGTATCGAGGCCGCCTCGGTCTCGAGGAACGCGGCGGCGTCGTTATCTTCTTCGGCGCCGCTCCGTACCCCGCCGCCGACGTGGGTCCACGCGAAAAAGCAGAGACCCTCGAGCGCGGCGGATCTGAGACAGGCGCCGCCGCCCGAGCCGACGGCTGCGGATGCCGCGAGCGTCGCGCGCTCTATCGTCGCCGATACGGCCCTCGCCGCGTCGTGGTCTTCGCCCTCGCGCGCGGCGACGGCGGCGGCGACGGCGGCGACGTCGCTCCCCGACGCACCCGCGGGTCGAAGCGCGGCGCACAGAAACCTGACTCGCTCCTCCGCTCGACGCAAAGCCTCCGTCCTGGGCACCAGCGGGTGACCCCCCGCGCGCCACAGCAGCGCGGGGGGTGCGCCGTCGCCGGGCGGGATACCAAGCGCCACGTTCATGCGACCGGACGCGTGCTGCCACGCCTCCCACGCGCGCGCGGGTGTCTCGGCGGCGGCGTTGGCCGCGACGGAGTGGGGAACGCTCAGGTTGCCGGCGTCAGCCGACGCCGCCGTCGACGCCGACTCCGCCGCAGCCTCGCGGAGCAGCGAATAAGCCACGGCGAGCCTCTCGACCGCGGCGCCATCGGGCGGGATACCGTCGGATCCGTGCCGCAGCTTCGACGCGGGAGTGGAGGCGGCGAAAGACTCGAGGCGGAGCCTCCAATCCTGAGCCGCCGCCATCGCCGCCGTCGCCGTTTGAATCGCGAAAGAGTCTTCGTTTCTCGCGAGCGCCGCGCACAGGGCGCTCAAAACCGCTCGTTCCAGACCGTCCGCGGAGGACAGTGTCGTCGCGAGGGCGTCCACGGCGGGATGAACCCTGTCGCCGCGTCCCCTCTCGCCGGGGTTGGCGCGGCGCCACGTGGCGAGCTGTAATAGGGTGCCAGAGTTGGACCCGCCTGCGCTTGCGTGGGGGTCGACGCGAGCGGCGGCGACGGCGCCGCGAAAGGCGAGCGCGCGAAGCTTCGCCGCGGTTGTCGACCGTGAACCCTGTTTAAGGCTGTCGAGGACGCTGATGGGGTGTCCCGCGAGTGCATCGGACGCCTCGGCGAGCGCGGTGAGCTCGTTCGACGCTCCCAAGCTGCTCTCGTCGGGGGGAAGAGGAAGACTTCCCTCGGCGCCGGCGACTCCGGCGAACCTCGCGGCTAAACGACGGAGCCAAGCAGCCACATCGCCCAGCTCGCGCGGCGTCAGACCGGTCGCGGCGCCCTCTCCGAACGCCGCGCCGGTGACGAGCGCGGCACCCGCGGCGCGCAGACCCCTGGCCAGATCCATCAGCGATGAGCCATCCTCGTCCGAATTTTCGGTAAAAGAATCCGTCGCCGCGGCGATGGCCATTCGGGCTCTGAGCGCGCCGATTGGAAGCGCCGCCGCCGCGAGCGCGGGAGCGGACCTGTACACGCGCGCGTCACCGTTCGCGTCGACGATCAGTTCCCTGCCGTGAAGTGCGGCGGCGGATGATTCGACGAGCGCACCCGCGCGATCGATCCGCGCCACCTCGCACCCGGCGGAGGACGCCAGAGACCTCGCCGCCGCGGGCGACGCCGGCCACCCGAGCGGCTCCACGAGCGCACCCGCGTACCCCAAAGATGAAGTCTCGCGAAGCGCTTCCAGGTACGGCACGCACCCGGATCGAAACGCCACCGCCGCGGCGTCGCGCGCCGCGTCGGAAGCCTCACCCCTCGCGTACACGTGGTCCCAAGCCGCCGCCAACGCGGCGCCGGCGCCGGCGCCGCGAGCGAGCAGCTCACCCACCAGCGCGGCCCATCGCGCAGCCTCCCTCGCGGTGTGCTGCGCCGCCGATGAAGCGGCGACAGCCTTGGCGGCGACGTCGTCGTCGTCGGTGGGTACCGGTGGGTCGACGAGGGCACGGTGCGCGGCGGTCATGGCGGCGCGGATGGGACCCGGCGGGACGCCGGCAGCCGCGAGCACGGCGGCCAAGTCGCACTCCACCGTGTGACGCTCGGGGGGCATGACCAGGGGCGCGGGCAGTGTGAGATCCTCCGGTCCTCCGGTAACGTCGGGGACGGATGCTGTTTCAGGTAACGCTGGTAACGCCTTTGCGTTCTCGGGCGGCATGAGGAAAACCTCCACGCCGCGGTTGCGCATCGCTCGGCTCACCTCGCCCCTCCTCGGGTCCAACGCCAGAAACAGCCTAAACCCCGGGTGCGCGGTGATGACCCTCGGCACACCGTCCCTCATGCCGCACTCGCTCACCAGCAACGACCCGCCAATCTCGAGCAACGGGTTGAGCCTGTCGAGCACGGTGGGTGAGCACAGGTTCGCGTTGTCGAGTAAGACCCACTCGCCGCGAACGGCAGCCTTGAGAAGCACGCCGTCGACCCACTCGAAGCGCCCCGCCGCCGGGCTCACGCCGCCCCACGCCTCGGGGCCGAGATCAGCGACACGCGCGTGTAGAGACGACGCGAGTGACTCGTCACCGAGTGACTCGCCGTCGACGTCCATGTGGATATCCGGGTCCGACTCGGCCGTTTCGGATTGAACGAGGTCGAGGGCGTCGACGGCTTTCACGAGCGCAGCCTTTGCTGCGTCAGCCTCCTCCGCGCCGGCACCCTCCGCGGACGTCTCGCACGCGGCTCGGTACGCGCTCCATGCAGACCACGCAGCCTCGACAGTAACGGCCGAAACGCCCGATTGGATACGAAGAGCCTTCGCCGTCGCCCACCTGAGCGCCGCGTACGCGTCCTCCTCGAGCGCCGCCCTGTCCCGGCTCGGCTCCTTCTGCTCGAACGAACCGAGAAGCTCGCTGGTGTCCGTGGCGGCGGTGAGCGCCACCTGTCGCAGGGTCCTGCCCGCGAGCGTGGCGAGCGTCTGCACGAGGCTGGTCTTACCGGACGCCGCGGGACCAGCGACGATCGTCATCCAACCCTCCGCGCAGCAGTGCGCCGCAGCCTCCAACGCCGGCAGCTGGCCCCGCAAAAGACCCAAGGAGTCGTGGTCGCCCGCGCCCACGGACTTTGCGTTCGATGCACCCAAAGGGAAGCACGCGTCGCCCACGTGCAGGTCACCGTCGCGCAAGGACACCGCGGGCGGTGGCCTGACACGGGGCGACCGACCGAACGACTCGGCGAAGAGCTCGACGCACTCGACGCGATCACCCGCTGTTCGAAGCCTCTGCGAGAAGAGAGTCTCAAACGTGGCATCAACCGCGCGGTCAAAGTCCCCGTGGTGCATTGTCGCAGCTTTACCCGCGAGGTCGCACCATCGGAGTAAGTCTCGCAGGTTAAACTCCCACGGCGCGCCCGCCCTGGCGAAGGTCCCGCCCACCGTCTTGGAAGCGTCGGCGAGCGAGCCGACGAAATGGACCATTCGCTCGATGACATCCGTCGGCACAGCCGGGTAGAGCGCGGCCGTGATGTGGACGAGATCGGACCGCTCCATGGGTTCCACGTGCACGCGGGTGAAACGGTTGAGGAACGACTTTGGCAGGCCCTTGCGACCGCCGCCCTCCTGCACCGGGTTCTGAGCCGCAAACACCCTAAACGTGGGCGGGCATCGAAACGTCTCGCCGAGCTCGGGTACGAAAACCTCCGCGCGGTGATCCAGTGCCGCGTTCAAACCCTCGAGCACGGGCTGCGGCGCGAGGTTGAGCTCATCGAGAAGAACCCAGTCGCCGTTCTTGAGCGCCGCGAGGAAGGCGCCGTCGGCCCATCGGAACTCGCCCGCCGCGCCGCCATCCGCGGGCAGGTCGGCTCCGAGGAGGTCCATCATATCCGTCTGCTCGCTGAGGTTGATGCGGACCAGGTTATGGCCCGCAGCCTTCGCCAGCGCGGATACCAGGCTGGTCTTACCCACGCCCGGTGAACCCTCGAGGAGGATCGGCTTCGGGAGCTGCATCGCTCGAAGAACCCTCGCGGCGTTGCGGCGGGTGGACGGGGCGGAGAGCTCAAAGCCCATCGTCTCGGGCGGCGGCGCCGGGCCGCGGGGGATGGCGAAAGGCGCGATGCCGAAGATGCCGTCGCGGTCGATGAACGCGCCATCGCCGGTGGCTGCAGTGAGGTGGTCACCTCCGGGGTTAGCGGCAGCCTCGATCGCCGCGTGCGCCTGTCGCGGGGGAATTGAAAATACGTTAAAGTCAGCGATTGGGTCGGGTCGGCGAGCGGGTCTGGCGCGCTGGTTTGTTTCCTCTCTCTCTCTTCATCTCCCTTGAAGCGGGTCCCTCGGAAGCTCAGGTCGTAGATGTTGTTCTCTGAACATGTTTTGTTTCTGAAACTTACCAGGTTACGAAGAAGCCTCATCGCTTCGTCGGAACCCGGGAGATGAGGAGAGAGCGGTGCGGAAAACCGGAAAAAAAAACCGGAAAAAGAATCAGGCGGAGAGAGAGGCGTACCTCGGGTGGAAGCTCATCTCTCAAGAACTGCTTGCACTGCTCGGCGAGTCCCTTGGCCATCTCCTCCGGTAGACCCAGACCGAGGCCCAGGCCGTCGAGGAGAGTGAGATACGCGCCGTGGGCGAACGCCTCGGCGGGTGCCAACCGGCGGTTACACCCGCTCGCGGCGGATCCCGTCCCCGCCGCAGCCGCCCTCACAAACTGCGCCCACGCGACCAAATCGCGCGTCAACAGCGCGGCTCGCGCGGCACCCCGCCCCGCAATCTCGCGGTAAAACTCCCAGAACCTCGCGAGGTGACCCGCGAACGGCTTGAGCTCCGGCTCGGGGATTCGGCGCGCGCAAATCTGTTCCATCTCAGCCGCGTCGCCCGTGGCTCCGACCCAAATTTCGTTGAAACGGTTTCGAAGCGCCGGGGAGAGTTCCTTCTTGCCAAAGTCGCCTCCCGGGTTCATCGTCGCGAGCAGCAGAAAGTTCGGGTGCGCCACGAGTTCTTCCACCTCGCTCCCGCCCTTCTCGGGCAAGGTAAGGGTCCGACCGGGCTCGAGCACCGAGTTGAGACGCTCGAGCACGGAATCCTCCGCCAGCGAGAGCTCGTCCACCAGCAGGATGTCGCCGTCGCGCATAGCCTTGATGAGGGGACCATCCTCCCACGCAAACGGAGCCGCGGCCTTCTTGTCGACGATCCCACCCTCCGCGTCGTCGTCGTTGTTGTCGTCAGTCTCCGCGCCGGTGGGACGCGTGGGCCGGAACCCGCCGAGGAAATCACCAGTCTCCGTGTGCTGGTGGCAGTTTAGGATCCGGAGCTTTTGCCCGCGGAGCAGCGCGAGGAGCTGGCACACCGAGGTCTTCCCGCAGCCAGTCTCGCCGACCAAGAGCGCGGGCTCCTTGTGGTTCATGCACGCCTCGACGAGCGAGAACAGCCGACACATCGCGGGGGTCCACGCCATAGCCTCGGACAGCTGCGCGGCGTCGGTGGCGTCCTGCTTGGCGGATCTCGCGTCAGCGGCGGCGGCTGCGTTTGACGCGGATTTTTCAGCCGCCTCGGCTCTCTTCGCCGCCTCCGCCGCCGCCTCGTCGAGCCTCGTCTTCAGCGCGGCTTCCTCCGCGGCGGCGTACATGTTCTCGTCGAGCAAGGGCGGCGTCTTGAGCACCTTGGCGAGCACGGTCCTCATGGCGTCTCGCTCCTCGTCAGATCTGAGCCTCTCGCCCAAAACGCGGAAACCGTCGGCGGCGAGCTCCTCGTATCCGTTGCTCTGCCTGTTTGCCCACCTGAACAAATCACGCGCGGTGATGAACCCATCCTTACCGGCGAACGCCCTGGACGCCTGCCTGCGTCGCTGCAGCTCGCGCATGACCTCAACGAGCTTGGTGCAGTAGCTGGGCGCGACCGCGCATCGCTTGTTGAGAATAATCTTGAGCTCCTCGTCGGGGATGTCGCCCACGTGAATCTCCATGAAACGGTTTCGAAACGCCTTTGACAACACCTTTCGGCCGCCGTACGTGGCGCCGGGAGGGTTCTGTGTGGCGAAGAGCATAAAGTGCGGATGCGGGGTGATCGTCTCTTGCAGTTCGGGCACGAAGAGCTCGCGGTTGTCGTCCAAGAGTCGGTTGAGCGCCTCGAGGACGTCAGACGGCGCAAGGTTGAGCTCGTCGAGGACGATCCAGTAGCCCCTTCGCACAGCCTGGACCAAGGCACCCTCCTGAAACGACAGATTACCTGTTGGAGATGATGCGAGTGTCAGCAGTGCGCGGTGTTGTGTATACATCTAAGGGAAAGGATCGGTCGTGTTCAAATCAAAACCGCAAAAACGGGTATTAAATCGAGAAATGTCCTCCCCGGCCCGGGAAGCGACACTGGCGAGACGCCGGCGGTCGCGAACACTTGCCGTGCCGGGGTGTATCTGATTTCGGCTACCTTCCAGCTCGTGTGCGCCCACGGTATTGGGGTGCATGAGTAACGAACAGCAGCCTTACGAAGACGGGCTTTACGGGCGAAACAA
>MDSY01004299.1_pt1 | contig 16013 bp, 12 predicted proteins | sample 811131 | NCBI WGS metagenome assembly MDSY01 (sample SAMN05326643, study PRJNA326480) | marine metagenome | isolation source: seawater | place: Atlantic Ocean: South West | collected 2010
GTGGCGGTTATTTTCGTCTTTATCCTTATTGGTTATCTAAACGCCGTATTACTGAGTTCATGCAATCTGAAAGTGCGCCATATAGTTTCTATTTTCATCCTTGGGAGATAGACCCAGAGCAACCTAGGTTTTCAGTGGCTCCATGGAAATCTAAGGTTCGTCACTATATCAACCTGTCAAGGATGGAAGGTAAAGTTGTGCAACTACTCAAGGATTATCGTTGGACCACCATGGCTCAAACATACGATATTCATGCCTCTAATTAATTTGGAGGAAAGGATAAAGTAAATGAATATGCCGCAAGTTTTAGTTTATCGGACAATCTTGGCACAGTTTGCAGCACTAATTGTGTTGTGGATTATTTTTACATTTAAAGGACTAAGTACAGCAGTAGATATTTGGTGGAATAACGAAATATTCAATCACGGCTTTTTAATTATTCCAGTATCCTTTTACTTAATCTGGGTAAATCGCGCAGATCTACGTAATTTAATCATTACTCCTTCCCTTTTTCCTGCAGTTGTCATTTTGGGTTTAATATTTTTATACATAGTGGGGCTAGCAGGGGATATCAGGTTATTTTTACATGTTGCTACCTTCGCTATGTTACCCGGAATAATTTGGGGATTGGTAGGACATCATATCGCCAAGCGTTTACTTTTCCCGCTGTGTTTTATTTTGTTTAGTATTCCAGTAGGTGAACAACTTATTCCGTATTTGCAGCAAATCACTGCAGACGGTTCGGTGTTTTTATTGAAGCTAACAAATATACCTAACTACAGAACTGGGTTATATATTGAAATTCCTCAGGGACGATTTTTGGTAGCGGAAGCCTGCTCAGGCGTAAGCTTTTTTATTGCCAGTATTGTGGTGGGAAGCGCCTATGCGTATCTGAATTTTCAGAGCTGCTTCAAGCGCGGCACGTTTTTTTTATTTTCCATGGTACTGCCTATAGCAGCTAATATTATTCGTGTGTTCGGTATTATCACTATCGCCTACTACACTGATATGGAATATGCGGCGGGTGCAGACCATCTAATTTATGGTTGGTTTTTCTTTGCCTTGGTACTTATTTTGCTATTGGGCACGGGGGAGTTGTTTAAAGAGAGAAACACAGGTCGTGAAGATCTCGATCAGGTTCACTTACCTGTGGAGAAAAGGTATTTCCCTAGCATAGTAATGTCGTCATTGCTCCTACTAGGTTTTTTATGGAGCAGTTTACTCACGCAGGCATCTTCATTAGTGACACCACCAAGTTTACATATCGCATCAATAAAAGCCTCAAACTGTGCATCATTTGTTTGGGCTCCCGAAATGCTTAACCCTGATCAAGAAAAGCAGTTTTCGTTAGAAGGCAGCAATTGTAAAACAAGCGTATACACCGCTTGGTTTAGTGAAAATGGAAACGAGTTGATTAGTGCTTCAAATCGTCTCTTCAATAACGAGCACTTTTCCATTGAAGCCTTTGATAGTGTTAAAGTAAACGAGCAAACGTTTCCTATTTTATACCTGACAACGCCCGATGATGAGAAAGTATTGGTTACTCATTGGTATGTTATAAATGAAACGCTATTTACCAGTAAGGCAAAAGCAAAGCTCTATCAAATAGCGCTGAAAATGGCAGGGAAAGAGAGTACTGGGAGAGTTTGGGTGGTAGGAACACGTCATTCAGACTTGCGGCCATCTTTAACAAAGTTATTTAACGCTGGCGTAATCAAAACTGATTAAGGTAGTGCTTAAGTTGCAACCAGAGTCGGTCACCGGTAGCAGCTTCTCTATTATCACTTAACAGTGCTTCTCCGTTATCGCGAGACACTATTGCGCGGTTAGTAACGTTATTCATGATAATGTTCTTTTGGGTCTTAGGAAACCTATACTCTATGGCATTCGGATAAGAGGTGGTCATATAAATAATATTATCTGCCACGAGAGTATCTGACACATTTTCAAGAGAGATACCCACATCAGCAAAAAGGTGCTTCTTATTAGTGTGCACGATACGGTTGTTGATGACCTCGTTTTCACTAACCACATCGCCATTTTTACCCATACCGAGCCCAATGCCCCGGTCAGAGTTTATAATAGTATTGTTCCTAATACTTACGTTTCCTGAGTTGTGCCAAAAGTGAATGGCGTGTTCTGCAACGCGCTCAGCGGGACTGGCGATGTTGGCAAAGGTATTGTCTGTTACCGTCCAGCCTCTAGAGTGGTGGGCATCAATTCCGCCTATATAGTAATTAGGCCCCACCCCGGCGGTGTACTCGAATCGGTTGTTCTTAACGATTCCGAAATCGGCAAAGTGTTGGTTTCCACCGGATACTTTTAATAATTGTTGATAGCTATCTTGCAAAATACAGTTGGTTAGTGTGAAAAAATCGGCGTCGCGTTCAGCTCTCACTTGTATTAGATGATTGGCAACATTTTTTAATGTCATTCCAGATACAGTTACATTGCTAGCGCTTATATCAAAAATAACCTCCACGCTGGCTCGCTTACGCATGCCAGTGCCCACTAAAATCACTTTTAGCGGGTCGTTCGAGTCCGAGCGCAAGCTTGTATTAGCGTGCATGATGCGAATATTAGTCGCATTTTCATAGATGCCATCGGCCAAGATAATTTCTACCGGTTGATCTCGCAAAAGACGATTTACTTGATTAACGGCTTGTTTAAGTTCGGTGACAGAAGTAACCCGCAAAGTAATAGCCGAACCTTCACAGAAGAACGCTGTACATCCCCAAATCAGTATCATTAATACTCTAATAGTATGTGATAAGCCTTCCATAAACCAAGCCATAGTGGAACATCAACTTAATGATGTTGAGGAACTATAAATGAACGACGCCTAACGGTACGGTAACGATATTAAGTAGTTTCTTCAGTAACGTCTTCGTTCTCTTTTTGAATTACGTAAACATTGTAGGCGCAACATACAAAAATAAGTAGCATATAGAGGGCAACTGCTCTAAATCTGTCTAGGAAGGTAGCAGCGGTAAGATAACCAATACACGCTGACTGTAATGCATTCCCGATAAAATATACGTGAGTATTTTGCTCGTTTAGGGCGTGCTTTTTAATTTTTCGGGTAAGTCGGTATGCAGAGAAAAGCATCATAAAAAAGCAAAAACCACCAATGTAGCCAACTTCCGTAAGAGTTTGAAACCAGATCGAATGTACCGCGCGATTTCGGCTTCTTCCTGTAGCAACAGATTCAGGAATATATTGTGGCGATAATAGAATAAAGGAATAAGCGCCCGCGCCCATTGGGTAGTCTTTAGTCATGTCAGCAGCCGCCAACCAAAAGAATACACGAGTAGATCCCGTCTCTCGCTCTGCCGTTAATGTAGCGTTAGATTTTAATGATAGGAAGCGGTTAACAGCTTGTTGATCTATTACCATTGACAATCCTAAAAGGCCGAATAAGACTAACCCAAATATTTTAGCCTTTTTATGCTTCATTGACACTTTTGGTGCCATTACGCCGAGTATATAACAGGCGCTACCGGTCAATACGGCGAGAAATGAACCTCGACTATTCATCAGCACTAAGGCGTTTACTATAAGACCACCAGCGATGATTATTAATAGCCGTTGCTTATTGTTTTTAGCGTGCCAGAAGTAATGCAAGCAAAAGATAGCGCCGACTGCAAGGATTGCCGCCATATCATTTACATTAGGGGAATCCACGGTACCTACACCTTCCACCCGCCCCATTGCGTTTCGGCCTGTTTCTAAAACATAAAAACCTATATAGGTACAGCCCGCAGTAAACGCGAGTAAATACTTATCGAAATCGTTATGGTTTTTACATAATTTAAAAGCTGCAAAAAGCACTAAACTTACTTTTAAAAAGTTTTCCAGTGCGTAGCTATGCGCGTCAGGTGCTATCGCCCATAATTGAACTAGAGAAAAATAGCAAATAACAGCAACGAACCACCGTAATGGGGAGAGTTGAAATATAGCTGTGGGAGTACGACTTTTAGCTAAGAAAACACTAAACAGAATAACTAACGAGAAAAAAAATGAATACCCGAAAGAAGGGATACCCCCCGACCACCATCTTTGTTCATGATACATAAAGTAAATAATGATATAACCGACAAAAAGAAGTGCAGGGTTGTAAAAAAGGCCTTTGAATAGACAATATAGTTGCGTAAAAAAAAAGGCTGCTATGGTTAACATTATTATTCTATATCCGCTGCTTAGTTAATATTACTTGAGCTGAGTGTAGGATTGACTACATAACTTAGCATATGTCTGACGTAGGTTTCTCCTATGACCGATTGAAGTTATATCCACATTTACCCAACTCTACAAAAGATGGCCTCGATAAGCATAGCTAAGCTGAAATGTTAATGTACCACCAAAAACGCTTTGCTTTATATTGTTTTTCCCCGTCCTGGACGAATAAATATCAATCATAGTAAAGAATTATCGATTTGTTGCTGCACTCAACTACACCGAATACTAAGACCGCTATCGGTAACGCACCCTCAAAATCGATACTACATTCGAGACTAAAATTTCGAAGTTAATGAAATAACCTCAATTTCAGCACTTTTATGGTACAACGTGCAGTATAATAGCTGATTCACTGTTAAATCTACTGCTTCATTTGCATTGGACAGTTCTATAGTATATGAAGTGTTATCCTCTACGAATCATTAGGAAAGGCCGTTAATAATAAAATTTTTAATAAGGAATGCGCTATGAACACAGGACCTATATTTATAGTTGGAGTTGGTCGCTCTGGAACTACATTGATTCGTCAAATGGTAAACAGCCACTCTAAGATTGCTATACCCTATGAATCTCATTTTATTACTAAGTACATATCATGCGAGAAGAAATACGGTGATTTGCAAAACGATGAAAATCTAAGTGCACTATTAGACGATATCTTAGCTGAGCCTATTCTTGAAAATTGGGATTACGTGCCTGATAAACAGTCATTGTTAGGCAAGACGACCTCACGAGATATTGGAGGGGTATTCGCCAACTTTTTTACTCAGTATGCGAATCATCATGGTAAGTCAATATGGGGTGATAAGTCTGATTATTTACACCAAATGCACAAAATCAAATATCTCTATCCCAATGCTAAATTTATTCACATAGTTCGTGACGGTAGAGATGTTGCTTTGTCGGTAATGAAGATGTCGTGGGGGCCAGACAATATACGAGAGGCTGCTAGCTGGTGGGGGGAGCATGTGCGTCTCGGCTATTCTATGGGAAGAATGCTTAACAAAGAGCAATACTATGAAATACGCTATGAAGACTTGGTTGCCCACCCTGAAAAATACCTCGAAGAGATTTGTCAATTTGTGGGAGTGAACTTTGAATCCACTATGTTAGAATTTTTTAAAACCTCGAAAAAATTTATCCCGCAATCGCGACTAAATCAACATTATAACGCCGATAAGGGAGCGGATACGTCTCGCACCAAAGCATGGAAAAGGGAAATGAGCCCCCTCGATTGCGAGATTTTTCAACAGATTGCCGGCGACGTGCTTCGAGAAATGAACTATGAAATTGCTGAAAATGACGTCAGTAGCCTTCGAGTCAAATTTGCTAAGCTAAAAATGATAGTATTTGGCTAGACTATTCATTGGCATAGGGTAACAACTATCCTACTGATGAAAATTCGTGATAAAAGCGTAATACAGACTCAGTACACCACTGAGTTGATATTTGAGGATGGCAAAGGCCACGATGTTATTGTAGTGACGCTTTCCCATGCTTTTACAAGTTTATCAATAATACGTATTCGTACTATGCTCCTATTTACGGCAGAATAGCTGTTGAATCGGCTTCTCAGTAACTCTTTCGCTTTATAGAAACGGCGAAATAACGCTAATGAATTCCGTTGTTAAAACAAGGGTCATAAGATAGTTGTATATCTACGAACTACTTTAGAGTGGGAACATAAAAAAGGTGTTGAAAGTAATGCTGTCGTCAATCAAAGAGTGGTTACGTTACGAAAAACATTCGGTAAAAGCGCTTTTCTACCCGTTATTGTGGATAGCAAATCACTATTATCGTCGAAAAGGTTGTACAAGCCATCTAAATTTTCTAGCTGGAATTTTTAGGTTAAATTGGCCTGGTACATCTAGGCTAGTCTCACATGAAATTAAAAAAAATTACTTAGATCGCAATGCTCTTTTGAGGTCTGAAATCTACTCCAAAATACTCGATGATTTCCAACCATTGCAGCGATACGCAAAGTTTAGTGAGAACCCTACAAAACTATTAGATGGCATTGTTACTGTTATGGCCCCTAGAACTGTGGATGCGAAAGGGGTACTTGTAATTGCGTACAGCTATTATTTTTTAATGTTTCTAAAATATTTTGATATGAAAATAGTTTTAGAAAACTATCACGTTGTGTTGGAGCCAAGTTGGAACGGGTTATGTGAAGCCTCTATTTTGGCTTACACAAAATTCGATGTTCCTGTTTTTGTGATGGCGTATGAAGACAGGGATTATACATTCCTTAAAAACCTAAAAACGAATTTGGTACCTTTGAAATTAAGTGCTAATTGGTGGGTAAGCCCAGCGCAATTTAAGCAGGGAAAGCAGTCAAAACAAAGAGATATTGATGTCATCATGGTGGCTGCATGGGCAAAGTTTAAAAGGCACGATAAGTTTTTCAAAGCGATCCGTGAGATTAACAAAAAAGGAAGAAACTTAAAGGTAACCCTAGTTGGTTATCCTAACGATCTTAAACTTGAAGATATAGTATCGATGGCCGATACCTTTGGTGTAACCAAACAAATCGATTTTAAAGAGAAAATTTCTCCGGAGAAAGTTGCAGAGTTACTCGGTAGAGCAAAAGTTAACATCGTTTGGTCCCGTTTTGAAGGAGTAAACAGAGCCATTATTGAAGGAATGTTTTGCGATACTCCGTGCATACTAAGAGAAGGGTTCAATTTTGGTATGCAGTACCCCTATGTCAATGAGCAGACAGGCTGTTTTTCTAGCGAGCACGGATTAAGCCAGAAAATAATTGACATGGTCGATAATATGTCAAAATACTCCCCGCGTGATTATGTGATGAAACACCATAATTGCTTTTTAGGTGCTGAGTTACTTGGCCGTGAAATAGCTAAAGTGGATGAACAATTTGATTGGAGAAGCGTAGTGCCCAAATTAAGCGGGTTGGACGGGATGACATATGTTTCCGTAGAAGACCGCAACAAGTGCAAAGAGGATTATAAAGAGCTTGTTAAAGCGTGCCTCAAAAAGGAGTAAGGCAATTGTCTATTGCTAAAAAAACTATCGCTAGTGCGTCTGCATTGATAGCAGGGCAGCTTGTGCAAAGGCTGTTAGGGGTAATTAGTATGATTACCTTAGCGCGCCTACTAACCCCCGATGATTTTGGTATTGTTTCTGTCGCGACTATCGCGGTATTTTTTTTGGAAACATTGACGTCTTTAGGCGGACGGCAGTATGTTGCAAAAGTTGAGAGAATATCTGACAGTTTAGTAAATACAGCATGGACATTGAGTGTAATAACGAGGGTAATCTGTTGGATTATTCTGTTTTCGGGCGCTGAGCTAATCGCTAATTTTTTGGATAAACCTGAAACTGCTACTGCTATAAAAGTGTTATCAACTATCCTTCTGATATCGTGCTTTGGCAACCCTGGAATGATGATCCTAGCAAGGCAACTTAACTACAAACCTAATTTAACTATTTCTATAGTAAGTAAAACTATTAGTTTTATATTCGTTGTTGTTACTGCTTATTTTACACAAAGCTACTGGGCGATGATTTATGGCACGCTTATAAGCTATGCAATACCGTCGGTTATGTCGCACTTTTATACTCAGCATAAACCAAAATTTAGTTTAGATAATGTACGTGCACAATGGCACTTTTCTAAATGGGTGCTTGCGCGAGCACTACTTGGATTTAGTAATTCGCAGGTAGATTCCATTATTGTGAGTAAGTTTTACTCTTTAGATACCATAGGTATTTATGGAATGTTTAAAAATTTGGCTATGATGCCCGCGACCATATTTATTAAGCCAGCCACTCAGCCGTTATTGTCATCCTTCAGCCGCATCAGAGATGAATCAGGCATTCTTCCATATCATATTAATGCTAGTGTTTTATTGCTAAATTCTATTGTCATACCCTTAGTTATCATGATGATGCTATTTCACAACGACATCGTACTCATGATTTTAGGAGAAAGCTGGAGAGCTTATGCAGCGGTTTTTGCTTGCCTAGCCCCAATGTTAATAACACATTCTATCGTTGTTCTGCTCTCAGAATTAGTTATTGCTAAGCACAAAATTCACAATTTGTTTTATTTCGATTTTTTTTCGGTTTGTATTTGTACGTCTGGGCTTTTACTGTTTTCTGATTCAGGTATCATAGATTTTGCTATAATCAGAACAATAATTTCTTTCATTACGACGGTTCTTTTTCTGTTTTTTTTTACGAAAAGAGATATCGGTATTGGCCTTTCCACGTTAAAATTTTTCTCTATCCCTCTACTCGCGGCTCTATTTCCGAGTTACGTCTTTTACGAAGGATATTTTTTTTGGAAAGGTAATTCTCCTGTTATGAACTTATTCATTAATTGTTCTTTCTATAGCACTTTATACTCTATTGCCTTGATTAGTTTTGCTTTGCTAATAAAAAACACTGCTGAAATAAAAATGGTCGCGAGTGTTTTTTTACCAATAGTTAGCAAAGCTATAGGCTTATTAAATATTAAACAAAAACAATAAAAGGTAAACAACCTATGCTTACGATTACTATAGTGTTTAGAGCCCCGGAAACATGTGGTAATTTTGAACACACATCATTGTTACTGGAACGTACACTTACTTCACTTGCAAACCAAAGTAATGAAAATTTTCGAGTGGTTGTTGTTTGTAACGAGTTACCGATTTTAAAAGGTACCTACGATGTTGAATTCAAACAAGTTGATTTTCCTATACCAAAATCACGTCATGAAGTTTTTATGGATAGAGGGATAAAACGACTGATTGCTCTTCAAACTTGCTTGAAGGAACCTTCGGGTAAGCATTTCATGATGCTTGATGCGGATGATCTAGTATCTTGTAATCTCGTTTCTAAAGTCCTTCATCACCTTAAAAAACACCCCAACGGCCTTTGCTTTGAAGCTGGATATTTACTCGATTTCGACGCAAGACGTTTACATAAGAAGTTTGGATTTAATCATTATTGTGGCAGCAGTTTGGTCTTAAATTTAGACAATTTATTCCCATTTTTAAATTGTGAAAAGGACATTTTTTTACAATTGTCGAGTTACCAGGATTTCCTTGAAAACTGCGATATGTATGTCACTAAAGAATTATTGGGAGGCCATCGAGATCAAAAAGCATTTTTTAAAAAAAAAGGTCTTTCTTTAAAGGAGCTTTACGAGCCGCTCGTAGTGTGGGTTATAAATAATGGAGAAAATGTCTCAAAGACAAAAATAGGATACGGCTCAGTTTCCATTGATAAAAACTTCATAGCTGAATATTCAGCATTTGAATTAGATATATGTCACAAATCTCTATTAGAGCGATTTACAGCAGAGTTTAGGTATCTCAAGTCCATTCTAGGGTGCATGGCGAGAAAAGTGATTAGGTGAATGAAAGATCTACCGTTTTATTTACGTTATCGGAAGTGCTGATGTCAAAATTTGAGAATAAACAGCTAAAGTTCGCGATTGGCCCTATGGTTGGCTTACCTTCAACAGAGTGGGTTGGTAGAGATATAGCCGACCAACTTGAAAGCAAAGGTATAAAAATAGTTACCTTCAACGGGTTCAATGACGATTTTGAAGCAGACGTTATTTTCATAGTCAAAATAATGCCTTCTTTAGAGTGGTTAATAAAAAAATCATTTGAAAATATATACTTAGTCTATTTTCCAGTAGATATTTTTGATTTTAGATGGAAAGAATGGTTGTACAAGGAACACTTTAAATATTTTGACTTGTTCTATATTCATAGTACGCGAATCGCAAATATACTCACTACTAAAAAAAAATATATACGCTTTGTAAATCACTACCTCAAGTACTCTGTGAAAAGAGATAGAAATATCGATAAAAGAAACATACTGTGGGTAGGTCATCTGGAATACCTTCCGAGCTTAATGATATTTTTTGAAAAAAATCATATCGATTCTAAACAGTATACAGTGCTGGCTGATCTTGAAAAGTTTAAATATTATGCTAAACAAATTAAAGAGGAATTGTGTAGCGAGGGAATACGCTATACCGAAGAGTGGCTTTCAAAATTTAAAGTTAAAATCTGTGGTCATACAATAGAACAATGGACTGAAGAGAAGCAAAGAGTCGCACTTGAAACATGTGTTGCTGCGATAGACACAAAGCTTGAAAAATATGGCCATAGCAACAAACCACCGACTAAGGCGCAAAAGTATATATTCAATGGCATACCCTTCGCTGCCCCTAAGTCTTCATATTCTTATGAGTATTTTTCGTCTTTAGGCTTAGAAATTCCAGATCCATCTGATCTTGATATATTAAATTCCTCATCATACAGAAAAAAAGTAGAAGTATTTAACAAAAAGTTTAGATATTTGGTAGACATCGAAAATGTTGCGCAAAGCTATATCAATTTTATAAAAATCGATGAAAGACGAGATAAGCCAAAATATTTAATATTATCTAAGTTAAGAGGGAGAATGTTCTTTTTAGTGTCTTCTTCAATGAAAGCAGTTTACAAAATAGTAAAGGAGTACAAAAAACGCAAACTTTTTTCGTTGAAGTGATGCTGCTTTCATGTTGGCATAGGTAGTAACGACGCCGAAATAAGTTAAACCTCTATTTTTTATAATTGAATACAGAAAAATCATTTTCGTAGAACGTTGATATCGCATGCCTAGCGTCGTCCGATAACCCATATCTATGCGCATATTCGTCATTATTTTCGACTGCCATGCTAGGCGCTGAGTTTTTAGTGTTCGCACCAAAAACAATCGGTAAGTTGAACCCCTCTGCTGAGAGAAGTGTGAGACTTTCGCTTAGCGTCTCTAATTTTCCCCAGAAATCTATTAGTAATTGTCCTTTATACGTAACCCATTCTGTTTGCGGAATAAAGTGTAAAAGATGCTTTCGGTGCTCTTGATATATAGAAGGTAACGCAACAGCGAAGCTATCAATAGAAGAGTAACGGCTTATGATAGAGTGCTGTTGAACATCGACCTCATAGCCCAAAGGGTCTATGTTATTTCTAGTTGCCCATTTGTAGGCGCTAACGAAGCGCGTGTATGGGTTTCTGACAAAGGTAAATCTAAAACTTTTCTCACCGAATTGTAAAATACGCCTTACCATTGCGGGGGACAGGGAATGGGGAATCACTGTAGCATTTGTGTTTTCCATCTCATTTAATGCTTGCGTTATCGTCTGACTCGCTACTTTAGGCATACGAAAGTACATTATATCAGAACAAAAAGCGCCCTTTAGTGCTGATAAACGCTCACGATTTAGCTTCCGATATTCCCACCTTAATTGTTTAGGTATATTTATCATTATCCCTCACATCCTCATTTCCAAGCTCTTGCTTTTATTTTTGTCTCATTATGAGTCAATCTTAGGTAAATTCTTAACGATTTTTTACGTTTAATTCGTACCAGTAATACAGTATCTCATTTGTTAAAGTCAGGTTTTTTACAAGCATTATCTTAGTCTATGTTTTGTTAAGAAAAGCGTGAATAGTTTACTCAAGTAAGTTGCAAGTATTAATGAAGCAGGTCTTTCGTAATTAAGTGATTGAGCTGTTGTACCTGTTATCGTTTCTGTAATAAACGCAGGTATGTACCCCAACTTTCTCCACCTTTGATTAGCATTGCTCGAAGGAGAAAATGAGCTTCCACGGCCTTCTTTTAAATTCAATACGCCTATCTGGTTTTCTTCTATTTCAAGGCCAAGTTTATCCATCAGTGGTTTAATTACTGTGTAATTTTCTACGAACGTTTCATATTTTAAGAATATTACATTGTTGTGCTCTTGTGAAAGTAATTTGTAGGTTCGATTCATTTTCACCCATTTGACAGCGATGTTAATAAGCGTCGGAATCTGCAGTATACGCTTTATTTTGGGGTATTTAGATGTGCCTTGATGAAACGTAGTTAATTGGCTTTCTATTACGTTAAGACTCTCACGTACTACGCATAAAAACACTGCACTTGGATAGAGCGCCTGTAAAAAGTTAATTACTTGTGTATTTTCACCATATCGTATTTCCTTAAAACCCCATACCTTAAAAGTACCAACGCTTTTGGGACACAACATATTTTCTAAAAATTGTCGAAAGAAATCGTCTACATCTTCTGGTTTAAACCAGTTCATCCACGCTTGCCAGAGTTTAGGGTTTTTATAGAAGGCCTTTAAGTCTGTCTCACTGTCTGGGGCACGATTTTGATAGGAATATTCGTGCATTGAAGGGTGCTTTTTGAGCAAAAAGTAGGAATTAGCCATAGACTCTAGAAAGCCTATGTGTTCACCCCAAACAATGGCATTAGAATGTGCGTTGATAAATCGTTGGATAAGTGTAGTACCGCTACGACCCGTACCCAGTAAAAATAAAGGGGTAGTGTTAGTCATGAATTCAATTGTTCCGTCCAGTTGAGTATTTATTCTACTGTTTGTTTAGCTAAGCTAGTAATCTTATAGTAAAACTCGTAATTAACTATTAGTTATTACCTGCTTTATAAACTAGAAAAACAGGGGCCTTTCTATATGGTGTTAATTTATCAGCATCCTTTATAGAAATAAAAAGTCTGCCGTTTTTGTGGTCAAAAGAGCCATTTGCTATAGCATGGCTTTCTACTGCCTCAGGTAACGGGAATACTCCATAATCGTATGGAGCTACGTCATATGGCTTCATTAAGCCCATTCTAGTGCTTATAAGATCTTTCACGTCCCACGCCCAATAATATGGGTACATATCGTTAGCGTCTTTTGAACACGGCCCTTTGCACTTGTTACCGTTATTCTGCTCTATTTTATAACCCGCACCAGACTGATGACCACCAGAGGAACCTATAGTTAAATAGGTACGCGTGCCCGGGATAATGAACCCATATGCTGCATCCGACAGCACAGTCCAAAGTTTATTTTTGCCATCTCGGTTATATAAAATGCTTTCCACATTAGGGGCATTTGGATATATATCTCTATCGCGCAATAGTTTTTTTAGTGGAAAGTCGAGTAAAGGTATTGTCGGTATGGCACCCGACGGCGCGTATATAACGCTCTTTCGCGCATCGAAAGCGAAAGCCGAAGGGCCCACAGAGCGGCGGGATATAATAGAGGCGAAAGGTTGAGAGCCTGCAATATGTGTCCCTCCGAGTAAAGACTGCAAGCTATTGGGAATATCACTTATCCATCCAGCTGCATGTGCCGCACCTTCTAGTTGATAAGGGCCAAATATCTTGCTGTCTGTAAGGTTTTCTGAATCCCAAAACATTACACTGGTATCCGTTTCAATACCTTTTGCGTCATACCAATTAATGTAATTCACCATTAAAGCGTTATCTATTTTGGCCATGCCGGTAGGTCTAAAGTAGTTGTTGATACCAGTATTTACACGGTTAGTGTTATGGAATGTTGTAAAAGGCTGGAGGGGTTTTTGGGCAATGGCGAACTGGCTGATGTCGGTAGTGTTTTTAATTTCTGGCAGAGGGAACTCCGCGATGGCGCTTAACTTCGGATTACCAATAATATAAATAGAATCTCGCTTAGGATCGTAAGTAAATACGCCGAAAGAATAATTTAGGGTTGCATACTTTGACTCACCGAAGCGGTCAGATGAAAGGCGGAAACCACCTTCATAGGAAAGGATGTCGGTATTAACCCTGGGGAGTTTTAGTAACGCTTCAAGTGCGAAAGCCCAATCACATTGCTGCTGTTCATTTGCGGCATGTCGCTTAAAGGCAGACGTATATTCAACTAAGGGGGCTCTTAATAGCATTTCTTGGCAATTTAACGAAGGGGAGCTGTCGCTATTAACCGCTGCCCCTACAGGTACAAATATCCATGAAAGAACGGCAAAAAAGCTAAGACCGAATAATATTTTCATAGAGTTCCCTGTATGCCGCATTCATGCATTTTACATCAAAATTTTTGTCGAAAATTTCCTTGGCGTGTTCCGCCATTATTGCTTGTTTCTGGGGCGCATTAAGTAGAAGAAAAATAGCGTCAGAAAAGGCTTTGGCGTTGTCATTTTCCACCACCAAACCCGATACCATGTGCTTGACTATTTCTGGGTTTCCCCCAGCGTCAGTTACAACACACGGTTTTGATAATGACATGGCCTCTAATAGAGTCATCGATGTCCCCTCACTTAATGAAGATAGCACAAACACATCGAAAAGGTTGATGTAGTCGGTAGGATTAGTTTTGTACCCTATAAATCTAACGCGATCACCTAAATTCAATTCTTCACTAAGCAATTCTAGTGTTTGGCGCATCTCGCCATCGCCCACGATAACTAAATAGGTTTCTGGGACTTGGTTGCATATTATCGAAAATGCTCGTATCAACATGACGTGATTTTTGATCGGGTCCAAGCGTGCTACTGTGCCCAATACCTTCGCTGCACGGGGGAATTTGAGCTCTAATTTTAATGCTGCTGAGTTAGCTGAATCCGAATTTAGAGGTTTAATACCGTTATATATCGTTTTGATCTTGTTTGATGGTATATGCTCAAAGGTGGCGACAGCCTGTTTTGTTGCCTCAGAGATGGCTGTCACGACATGGGTGAAACGAAATAATAAGGGATTAACAAGCTTGCGTTTCCAAGTGGTGGAGTCAGGGTAAAAGCGGCCATGTTCAGTAAAGATGACCTTAGCAGGTGTAAATAACGCTGCTAACGTTCCGTAAACCCAGGGCGTGTATTGGTGACAATGAACAACATCTATTTCTTTGTCTTTAATGTGCGCTCTTAATGCCCTAATAATACTCACGTCAAAGCCAGGCTTGCGCGCTTTCGTTGAAATAGCTACGCCCTCGTCTTTGAGTTGCTCGCCCCAAGGCCCCAAAGGCGCTTCAATACAAAAAATAGACATTTCGATACTTGCATCAGTATTTCCCTCAATGATGTTTTTAATCACCATTTCAGTACCACCAATGCGCATGTCAAAAGTTACGTGCATGACTCTCATTACTGCGTAACCTCTTGTGTTAAGGCATAACGTTCAAACCACATTTGATACATCAACATACTCCACAGCACTATGCCGTGATCGGCTTTGCGCGTTTGATGCTCGTGCCAAAGTTTGTTTATAACACGGCTATCAAACACGTCATTTACTCCACACTGAGCACGAAGAAGTCGAGATTCAGATAGTTCTTTTAGCTCTCCTCTAAACCACTCATCTAATGGCGTGCTGAAGCCCATTTTCTTTCTATACAGCAGTGAATCGGGGATAAAGGGCTTAAAGACTTCTTTAAGTAAGTATTTTTTCTCACCGTCGCGATATTTCTGTGAACAGGGTAGGGTAGCGGCGAACTCTGCAACTTGGTAATCCAGAATAGGCGCTCGTACTTCTAACGAATTTGCCATACTCATGCGGTCGACTTTTACCAAGATGTCGCCTGTCATGTAGGTCTTGATGTCGGTGTAAAGAATTTTGCTTAAATGATCCGGACCGTCGGCTTTGTTATACATGTCTAAGGTATATTGACTAGGATGGTAATCGGCGAGCTGCTGTGCAACCTCAGGCTTAACTAAGCTTTGCCACATTTCATCTGTCATCATACTGTTAGTGATGTAAAAGCCCATAGCAGGCTCGTGAGATAAGCTTGTGAGTAATGATTTCGCTTTTTTACCAACTGTGCCTGGCACTTTTCCAGCTAATTTCGCTAAGTGTGGAAAAACAGACTTTCGGACCGCTTCGGGAAACTTGTTTCTTAGCTTGTTTTCGACATCGTCAATCGAGTACTTTTCGTAGCCAGCGAACATCTCATCGCCGCCGTCTCCCGCGAGCGCAACGGTTACAGCCTTTCTTGCCAGTTCCGA
>MDSY01080440.1_pt1 | contig 16012 bp, 8 predicted proteins | sample 811131 | NCBI WGS metagenome assembly MDSY01 (sample SAMN05326643, study PRJNA326480) | marine metagenome | isolation source: seawater | place: Atlantic Ocean: South West | collected 2010
CGCGAAACTTCCCCTTCCCTCGTCCGCCCGTGTGCCCCCTTTTCCACGCGCTCGCGGCAGATAGCTTCTGCTCGCGCTGAGCCTTGCCCGCCGCTGAGCGAGGCATGGCGCAAACGGAACCCTCCGGAACCTATAGGGCGTCGAGGTTGTGGCGCGCAACACACCGCCGCCGCCGCTTTTGAGATTCTAAGTCGTCTCCGAAACAACGAAAACTCGAAACCCTTCCGAAAACGCGTCCTTTTATCCATCTCCGACCTGCTCCCATCGGCACACCGCACAGCGCAAGCGTGCCCCCGTCGTACCATGACGTCGCTTTCACTCGCGTCGTCGAGGTTCTTCGTACCTGTGGATGTGAGGAGATCGTTCTGTTGGAAACGCACTTCGAGACTAGCGGCTGTATCATCATCAACTCGACACATCTCGATCCCCGGTAGATTTACGTATCATCGACCCCACTTCATCACGAAAGCATCATCAGATGAGGTCGACCAGACCCTGAACCCAAGGGTAGCGTCCCTGCGCGAATCAAAAACTATGGCCCTGACGGACCTTGCCAGGTCCATGAAGGAATCCGGGTTACCCGTGATCGGTCTGGCCGCGGGCGAGCCTGATTTCGACACCCCCGACGCGATCGTCGAAGCGGGGTGCACGGCGATTCGGGGAGGAAAAACGCGGTACAGCCCAAACACCGGGACGGCGGAGTTACGAGCTGCGATTTGCGACAAGTTACTCAACGAAAATGGCTTGAGTTATAAACCGTTAGAAATCGTGTTAAGTAATGGAGCAAAACAAAGCGTGGCGCAGGGCGTGATCGCGACGTGCGGCCCTGGGGATGAGGTGATCGTACCGGCTCCGTTTTGGGTGAGCTACCCCGAGATGTGCAGGTTGGCCGGCGCGGAGCCTGTTATCGTTCAAACCACAGCGGAAGATGGATTCCTATTGGACGCTGAAGTGTTGAAGAAAACATTGACACCTAATTCAAGACTGTTAATCCTATGCAGTCCCTCGAACCCGTCTGGGGCTGTGTACAGCGAAGAGGCGTTGATTGCCATCGCGGACGTCATTCGAGACCATCCGAGATTGTTAGTGCTGGCGGATGAAATCTACGAACACATCATGTACCCGCCAGCGAAGCACGTGAGTTTTGCGAGTCTGCCTGGGATGCGGGAACGAACTATGACCGTCAACGGGTTCAGTAAAGCGTTCGCCATGACTGGCTGGAGGCTGGGGTACTTAGCCGCGCCGGAGCACTTCGCCAAGGCCACCGCGAGCATTCAAAGCCAAACCACTAGCGGGCCGTCCACGATTTCGCAAGAAGCGGGTCTCGCCGCGTTGGCGTTGGGCCCGTGTGGAGGCGAACCCGTTGCTACCATGGTCGCTGCGTTCCTGAAAAGACGAGACTACGTCGTTGACCGGTTTTTTAAAATGCGACCGGAAGGAGACATTAAATTAGACACCCCACAAGGGGCGTTTTACGTTTTTCCAGATGTCAGCGCTATTGTCGGCGAGAATGTCAACGCGAAAGATTTCGGCATTGTCAAAGACGGCGACGAGCTGTGCCGGTACTTGCTGGAAAAGGCGCAAGTGGCGCTGGTGCCAGGCTCGGCGTTCGGGAACCCGGAGTGTATTCGGCTTTCATATGCGGCTAGCGATGACACGCTGAAAGAAGCTTTAGACAGAATCGAAAAAGCGCTGGCGGAGGACGTGTATACTGTAGGGTGAAGAGTAGACGAATTTATCCAAAAATAAATTAAATTAAACATTTCAACACTCTATGCTCTACGCTGTCAACCCCGCAGGCACGGGGCTTGCCATCGGCGCCATCGCCGTGGCGGTGGCGGACTCGCGCTCCAGGGCCTCGGTCGCAGTGCGCTGTTCGATTTCAAAAACCTGGCTCTTCACGAAATGATGGGGTTTTTCTTTTCTCGACCTTTTCGTTTCAGTAGAACTTGATTTTTTTTCAAGCGTCGCGCTTTTCCGTTGTTCGCGTCGCTCCGCGCTCCTCATTCGTCTCTGCACCAGTCGATTTTGGTGTCGCCACTTGGCGAGCGCGGTTTTGGCCAGCACACGTCTGCGGTGCGTGATGCCGATTTTCGCCAGTTCCTTCAGGGATGGCGACGCGGGCGAGGCGACGCGGTTGGGCCAGAACGGAGAGTTCTGTTGGAACATTGGAGGCGTCCCTTGCGATCCCATGGAACTCCGCATTTGCATTTGCTGCATGGTTTGAAACTGCTGCATTTGCTGGAACTGCTGGAACTGCTGGAACTGCTGGAACTGCGCAAGAGCTGCGGCCGCTTCGGCAGGGGACGCGGGGTTGAACTGGTTCATCACGTTCGGCGAAAAGCTTTTCGACTGCGCACTGGCGGGGGTTCCAGAGAAACCCATGGGAAATCCATTAGCACCCGCGAAGGGCGCGAAGTTGGGTGCCTTCATACCTGGACCGACACCGGAAATCTGCGATTTATCATCGTCTGAATCATACTCGGATGAATCATACTCGCTGTCCTCTTCATCGGAAGAGAGCTCGTCGCTCGAGTCGTTTTCTGAATCGAGCTCGTCATCGGCGACGGGGTCGTCTACCGGAACAGACTCCACGTGCGAGTCTTCCATCTCGTTCGGAGGCGTGCCCGGTGACACTGTTTCTTGTCTGAACCCGTTCACCTGCACAGCGGGTGACATGTCCCCCTCCGCCCACCGCGGTTTCGTTTTGCCGTGCAACATTAGGGGCGTCGGTAACAACCCTCGGATTAAATCCCTGCCAATCTTCGTGGCTTCCTCGAAAATAGCCTCGTCGGGGTCGGAGTCAGAGGCAGGGGTCTCCTCGGGGGAAGTGTCTTCGTTCTCCACTGTGCCTACGTCGTTCGTCACGACAGGCTCAGACTCCCGGTGCTCAGAGTGCTCCGTCAGTAATTCTTCTGAGTTAGTATCCAGCAACGCGGCAACTTCTGGAACGCTGTCTCCGGCCGTCTCCGTCGCCGCCGCCGCGACCCGCACGCGTACGAACGGCAAAGCCTGAGCGAGGTTTCGCACCCTGGAGGCTTTGTGCGCCAGGGTCACGACACCGCCCGTGATTATTGTCACTCTTTGGAAGCACACTTGCCGCGCGCGAACGGCACGTCTCACCACGACTCCCCTTGCTGTGGAAAACCTCTGTTTTAAAACCGAACCTTTTGCGTTTTCGTTTTCCTCGTTCCCTTCATCAGGTTCCTTTTGCTTTCGCAAACGCCGCGCGATCGTCGCGGCGATCACGACAGCGACCGCGGCGACCAGCGCGCACGCCACTCCCGCGCCGGAACTGGAACGTGTTCTTGATTTATTCTTAGTAGGAGCAGGAGCCGAAAGAGGTTCGGGAACGTTCGAATCCTCCGTCGCCGGGGGCGCGTTTTTGTTTTCGGGCTCGACGCGAGGCGCCGAGTCTAAATACTCATACGCCTCCGGATCTCCCGTCTCGGGTTCTACAACAGCCTGGTTCACGACAGGCACGTGTTTTGTATCTTCTGACTGATTACCCATAGACGTTGTCGTCTCCACCGTCTCCACAGTCTCCGCCGCCGCCGCCGCGTCATCCTCCGCCGTTTGTTTGTTGACGACGTGCATCAGGCTCTGCTCGACGCCCGCGCGCATTTCTCGCAACGACCGTCCCGCTTTGGTTTCCCGGAGCGCGGATTTGGTTTCCTCCGCCGTGAACGCGGCATACGCCATCATAGTGGCGACGAAACGGGCCGCGTCGGGGTCCTCCGTGCCCAGTGAAACGGGGGGCTCTTCAGCACGAGTGGTTGAGATTGAGGTTGTTGGGGATGACGGTATTTTCGTCGGGGAAGGCGACGTCGGGGATCTGTGTTTGGTGGATTCCCCGGGACTGGTGGCGGTGGATGTTTTCGACGTAGTATCGTCCTCAGTCATGTCGCTCTCCGCACACTCCGTGAGCTCGTGCATCGCGGAAGCAAAACCTCCCTTCGGGTCGCTCGCCGCGAGATCGGCTCTGTGTTTCACGAACCGCAAAGCGCCTTCCGGCATGCCGGGGTTCCGCGGGCACGCGATGGGCGCCAGGGACACCTCGCAGCTGAGATTGGGCGCGCTGCTCGACATCGGTCCGACCAAATTGTGAGAAGTCTAGTGCAGTCGCCGGAACGGGGGTGCGCGTCGCGAAGTCACGACTGGGGAGCGCGGACGTGTCGGGACGCGTCCGACGAAACAACGACAAACCAACGTTCCGAAACTCGCTCCAAACGGCAAAAAAAAAACGGCTGACAGATCTAAGAAAAGCTAACGCGGGATATTTTTTTGCAAGTCAACACTTTCCCTCGCGCGCCCCCCGCCGCCGCGGCGCCGATCTGACGATTTCCTTCGACCGCAACATGACGATGCCGCTTGCTTGTCATCTCGTCGCTGAAGAGCTCCGTGAGCTCCGCGCGGCGCTCGTCGACAAAGACGAGGCGCACTCGAGAACAAAGGCGAAGCTCGCAAGGACGGAGGCGAAGCTCGTGGCTTTGCAAGTAAGTATCCCACGCTCGAAGCCGACGGGGTAATCGCGTGCGTGATCTTCTCTCACCTGAGAGACCCGAAAGATCGTATCGCGCTCACCGCGGTGAGCAAGGTGTTTAGGGACGCGGAGAAAGCGGACGCGTCTTTGACCGTCGCACCCAGTGCGTTGTGCGAGCTCGGTAAAGGGTTTCACGACGGGAAGGAGCACGAGAAGTTTTTGATGCTTTTGAAGTACAACCACCCAAAGGGGCCTTACTATGCGAGGAAGTGGAAGAAGGGGCTCTACTGGTACCGCCGTGCGGTGGAAAACAATGACGCTGACGTCATGTTCGCGTTAGATTGGTGTTACATGGAAGGCAAGGGCGTGAAGGAAGACCGTCCGAAGGCGTGCGAGTGGTTTAGCAAAGCGTCAGAGTTGGGCAACGGCTACGCGACCCACAGACTCTCGATGTGCTACGCGAGTTGCGGCTTGGGCGTGGAATTCAATCAAGCGAAGGAGTTCGAGCTGTACATCAAGGGAGCGGAGCAGGTTTGCCTCGCATCCGCAAACCGTCTCGGTTATGCCTGCGATCGCGGCGGAGGCGGCGACTGTGTGGAGATGAACAAAGCGGAGGCGCTCAAATGGTTTCGCGTCGCGGTGGAGCTCTGCTTTGACGACCCTGACGACACGGTGTACAAGCTGGAGAATGAGCTCGGGAGGGCGTGAACCGTTACTTAGTCATGTACTACTCTCAAAATAGACTACCTGCTGGGTTACTGTTACGTAAGATATCTCTCTAAACTTCCCTAAGTGGTGCCGCGGTCACCGCGGTCCTCTCCCGTTCCGTTCCCGCTGGTTTATACAACGTGGTTCGCATCTTCGGCGTTCTCCCTTTTTCGTTTTCGATGATTCGTCTCAACTCCCGCGGTCCCATCTCTTGTCCGAACTTGGCCCCGGCCGCGCGCGTGATTGATTCGTTCATCAGCGTACCACCAACGTCGTTACACCCCGCATTGAGCAAAACGCCACAAAACTCGGGCCCCATCTTTACCCAAGACGCTTGGATGTTCGTGAGGCCAGCGGCGCCTAGGGTTAGTCTCGCCGCCGCATGCAATAATATACTCTCCCTTAACGTCGGTCCTTTCCTCGTTACCCCGTTGCGAAACGCAGGCGCCTCGAAGTGCACGAAGGGCAGTGGGACAAACTCGGTGAAACCGCCGGTGTAGTTGTACGTAGAGGAAGCCCTTGGTGTCATGTCCTCATCTGTCAATTCTCTCTTCGCTTTGCGGTACACGCTCTTCAAATGCGCGTCTCGGATCGCGAGTAAGTGCGCCGCCCGCGTTTCTACCGTGTCGTCGTCCACGTGCCCGAACATTATCGTGCTGGTGGTTGGTATGTTCACGTCGTGTGCGGCGGACACGACGGATAGCCACTGCTCCGACGTCAGTTTATCAGGACACAGTTCACTTCTCACGTCGTCCGATAGAATCTCAGCCGCGGTGCCGGGAAGCGAACCCAGGCCGGCGTCTTTTAATAGCTGCAAATATTCAGACACATCCACTCCGCCTTTGTACGTTTCAGCACCGTGCGCAACTTCTAGAGGTGAAAACGCATGAATATGCATCAACGGCGCCCCCTTCTTCGCCGCTTTCAATAAATCCAAATACGTCGTTCCGTCAAACTCAGGGTGGATCCCGCCTTGCATGCACACTTCGGTGGCGCCCCTGGTCCAAGCTTCTTTTACCCTCTCAGAAACCTCATCAAGAGACAATAAATACGCCGCGCCACGTAACTCCTCCCCTTCCTTATCCGTCTTTTTACCTTTCGAAAAAGCACAGAAAATGCAAGAAAGCGTACACACGTTTGTGTAGTTTATGTTCCGGTTGGTGCACCAGGTTACGGTGGAGCCGGATTGTTTCTTTCGCTTCTCATCAGCCACAGCACAGGTTTTGTCAAACTCGGAGCCTCGGCTGGATAGAATTTGCATCACCGCGTGAACGTCGTGAGCGCGTTGTTGCGAGGCATCGTAGGTAGTGTGGCTAATTGCTCCTACATTATCGTCACCTATAGTATCGTCACCTACGTCAACGCAAAGCCCGCCTCGTTCGCAATACGTTCCGTTTGCATACAAAGAATCAGAAAGTTTTTCCAGCAATAAATCGTCGCCCCTCTCCGCGAGGTCTTTTAGGAAACGCCCTCTTTCGTCAAGACGGTCAATCGCGGAATCTAAAGCTGATGGTTGTGATGAACTCGTGGACACGTCGCCAAACCCTAGCCCTAGCCCTAGCCCTAACCCTAGCCCCCCTGAGGTGGTTCCGTTGACGGTCACGAGATCCGTGGGTTTCGGATTTCGCATGCGGCGCCAAGAAGGGAGTCTATTTTTTTTGTGGTTTTCCGTATCTAGCGGCGATTCAGAGTTATCCCCCACCTCGTCCCTCCCCGGACACCACCCCGAACTCCGGGAGAACCCTTCGGCGTCACTCAAGACTCGGCAAAACGGAGCGATGGCGGGATCGATCCAGGTTTCGTAGTTCTTTTTGCCCAAAATGAATCGGGGTTGCACCGCGAGACGCGGGGTTAACACAAAGCCCTCGCCGATTGTTACCGCGGCTAGCTCACTCAACGTCGGCCAACTCATCTCGGGGCTCACAAAATCTGGGGTCACGCCAGGGGATACTCCGCCCCAGCACGAGATTCCGGCGTTGAGTAATGCGCGCCATCCGAGGGCGCGTTGAGAGGATGGATCATCGTCAGACTGTTTGTGATTAGAAGAAGATGCATCGCCAATACCCTCATCCCTCACTGCATCGTCTGGCTCAGGGGTCAAGTTCGGCGGGCTTTGAATTGCGACGTCCGGGCCGAACACCAACCGCGCCACCGCGCAGGTCCACACCAAGTCGTCCAACGTAGGCTCGGGGTGATTTCGCATCGCGGTGTCGAGTTTGGCTCGGAATGATTGAATCAGAATTTCCTGTAAATGACCCCCGCCGTCGTCGTGTATTTTCTTCAGATCAAACAGCGCATCAAGCCGTTCCTCTCGCGTCTCCCCAATACCCACCAGTATGCCAGATGTGAACGGAATTCGTAACTCTCCAGCGTGTTGCATTACCTTCAATCGCACGCCCGGGCGCTTCGTGTCACATCCATAATGCGCCGCACCCGGTTCAACCACCAACCGCTCCGCCGCGCTTTCCAACATCAACCCCTGGGAAACGGACACGTGTCGCAATTGTTTTAACTCGTGTTTGGCTAGAACTCCAGCATTTACGTGCGGCAACAAGCCGGTGTGTTCCAGGACTTGTTCGCAGCAGTGTGTCAAGTACTCCACCGTCGATGCGAATCCCAGTTTTTTTAATTCCTCTTTCGCCTCTTCATACTTCGCTTCGGGCCGGTCGCCCAGCGTGAACAAGCACTCGGTGCAACCTGCGGCTCGTCCTTGCTCCGCCACGGCTACAACCTCGTCAGCGGACATGTATATCGATTGGGGGGGTGGTGAGGATTTTTCGCGTCGTGATGCATTGTCAGAGTCATCACTGTCATCATTCTCATCAACATTTTTCGTCGGATCCCTCGCGAACGTGCAGTACCCGCAGTGGTCCCTGCAGGCTCTGGTTAGGGGTATAAACACCTTCGGCGAGAAGGTCACGGTGTGTGGGTTCGGGCCGCTGGCGCGCACGGAGCGTGCCATCGCGCACAGCTCATCTAAGCTAGTTGTAGCCACCAAATCGTCTATGTCGGCGCGAGTCATTGGATGGGACACGTCGGCGGCAGATGATGAGGGTGCGCTTTTTGACGATGAGGGGCGACCTGCGGGACGAACGCATGGAGCACCGCGTTTACCGAGGCCCAGGCGTCCGCGATGTCCCCGTATCTCGCCCTCGCAGCGCGGCGACACGCGCAACCGGGGGGGGGGAGACGTGGCGCTCGCCATGAGCGCGCGCTAGTGTGAGGAAAGCCTTTCAGAGTCGTGGCACTTTCTTCCGAGTGCCGAAAGAGTTTTGGCAAGCGAGTTCTTTTGTTTTTGGTTTTTATTAGCTCGCATAGCGCGTCGAGGTTGTATGTGTTGGGTTATTAACTCGCCAAACCGAAGGACTCCACGGCCAAAACAAAATCGCCAAAATCGATTTGGCAAAAATCCTGCCCGTGTATTGGCTGTAGTTGTCCGAGTGGAGGAGTTGTTTCCTGCCGCGTGAAGACGTTTCTGTGTGCTCACTCCACCGGCAATCGCGCGCGCGTCCTCGGACCGCAGGCACGACCGGGAGGCTCACTCGTGTTTCGTGAATCGCGTGTGGAAGGGACAGATTGAACCCGTGGAGCATCAGACCAGGCGGTCGCGTGGCATAGAACAGCACGCACAGAACGAACAGTCAGAAGCGCGGTTGTAAAGCACCAACGAAACCTGAAACACAATGTCGAGTGCGATGGCCGCGCGCGTGTCCCTCGCGGTGGCGTCCACCAGCGGCGGACGCGCTCATAAAAACAAGGCTTCACGTAATGTGCAATCCGTGAAACAAACGAGAAACGTGAATGGACCTACGGTACGTCGCACACAGCGTAACTGACGAACGCCGAGAGCTGTAGGACGGCATCGTGCCAACCAGAGGAGCTGGCACCACGATATTTCAATCCAACATTGATCTATCGAACCAACGACTGACATATTCCCTCTCTCAACCCACAAACAGACCCACAAGCCTCGCAATACCATCGTGCGCCACGCGGTGATGGCGCCTGAGTCTCCGTCCGTGGACACAGAGGCGCGCCGTTCGCTGGGCGAGCGAAGAGGCGGCATGGGTCGCAGATTCGCGGATGAGGAATCCCTAGACACCCCCAACCCCGACGCCGCTATAAGAAACTTCTGGTACCCCGTTCATTTCGAGAGTAAATTATTGAAAGCTGAACAGTCCAAGGAAGAGTCGCTCACGTTGTTTGGGGAGAAGTATAAGTTGGTGCGGGCGGATTCAGCGGGGATTGACACGGCGGCGAACGCCATCGCACCCTTGTGGGAAGGGTCTCCTTCCAAGAATGAAAAAAACGTACCTGCCACGTTCGCGGCGATGGATAGCTGGGTCTGCGTGTCCTGCACCGATAACTCAAAGTACTACCCCATCGGCGTCCAGGACGGGTTGATCATGGTGTGGCCTGGAACGTGCCGGCCTGCGTTCCAATTGCCGAAAACGTTCAAGCCGCCGGAGGGGTACACCACGCATGCGGAGTTAATAATCGAGTGCGTTCCAGTGGAGCACGGTTTGTTGATGGAGAACCTGTTGGACCTGGCGCACGCCCCGTTCACGCATACCGGCACGTTCGCCAAGGGCTGGGGTGTGCCTAACTTCGTGGAGTTTGTGTCGAAACAGATGCGGAAGCCGGGGGACGGGTGGCACGACATGGCGACGACTTTGGCGAATGTCGATTCAAGTAAACTGATGAAAAACTATAAAAAAACTACCGCGATGAACGGCGAGTTAGAGGGGCAACAAGGCTCGTGGAACCCGTACCCCATTGATATGAAGTTCGTCACGCCGTGCATGGTGGACTCGCATATCGGGATGTCGCAAGCGGGCGCAGCCGGGGGGGGGGCGCAGTTCGAAGAGGGCGTGCAATGCGCCGAGTGTTCGAACCACCTTCATCAGTTGCACGTCTGCGCCCCAGCGGAAGCCGGCACGACTCGTTTGTTATACCGCATGTCTTTAGACTTTGCGGGGTGGGCGAAGTACGTGCCTGGCATTGAGCTGGTGTGGACGGAGATGGCTAATCAAGTTTTGGGGGAGGATTTAAGGTTAGTCACGGGGCAACAGGACAGGATGCAGCGCGGCGGCAGAGTATGGGCGCACCCGGTGGCGTACGACAAGCTGGGGCTGGTGTACCGGCGGTGGCGGAACTTCTCTGTAGGGGACGCGTGTCCCTTGCCGGACAAGGAGGAGTAAGAGGGTTTTAGGGTTTAGGGTCCAGGGCATGTAAACCCTAACATAACCCTACGCTTATATTTTTAGAGGACCGATGATAGTGCTATTGCTATCGTTGTCCTCCAGTATTCTTTTGTAAACGACCACAGCAGTATTTGGAAACCCTTGATTTTCACATCATTTAAATCTCTTCCCTGATCTGTCCTCTTCGTCCGTCACGCCTCGCCCGCCATCGTCTCCCTCGCGGTCCTTTGTGTCATCGCTGTCTGCGATGAGCAAGGCCCCTAAGCGACGTAGAGATGACGTGCGCGGGTCTGGGGCTGACCAGCGCGCCGGCCATGGGGTTGGCAAGAAGAAAAAAAACAAAGGAAAATCGTCGGCGGGCGGCGGTGTGCATCCCGGTTCTTCCAACCCTGGGAAGAAGACACCTGATGCGAATCCAGTAAAAATCACAACAAGACCACCTCCTCCCTACCGTTTAAGTTCCGCTGATACCGACGATGAGAGCTCAACCGCGGTGCTGATGCCTGGGGATGAGGAGTACGACGAGTGTGTGACGCGTGCGTACCGCGGGTTTCACGTGGATTCAGGGGAGGTGCTGGGTAAGGCTACGCACGACGACACAAGAAAAGCGTTTGAATCCATGACCGTCTCCGGTTACTTCCAAAGGGACGTCCTCGCGGCCGGGGGAACGGTATCCCCAACCTTCGTCCGCCGAACCCTGGTCGGGGACACGGGGATGACGTACCATTACCAAAAGCTACGAATCTTCGCGCACCCGTGGAGCGATGAATTTACGGAATCGGATTCCCCACTGCGCGCCGTTCGAAAGCTGAATGAAACGTTAATCAAACGATCCAAGGTCGTCCTAGAGGAGAATAAAGATATGAGGATATCAAATGGCACCATCGACGGTTCAAACAAATTCAACGTCACGTTGATCAACTTGATGGACCCGGTTGCCGAGGCGAACAATTCAGACGTCCCGTTGAAGGACGAAGCCAAATACGGAATGGGCCCGACTTCCGTTTCCTGGCACAGCGATTCCTCGCTGCAAAACATGAGCACGGTGGCGGTGTACCACACGTGTGATGAACTTGAAAAAAAAAAAAAACCCTCGTGGCACGTCGGTTTGAAAACCCTGGACAGGGTATCCCCCGCGCTACGCGTGCCGCTGCCAAATCGCGCCACCTACTTCATGCTCCGGGATTTCAACCTGCACCACCACCACGCGGTGTTGGCAGGAACGAGTAAGCGGTACAGTAGCACGCACCGAGTCGCGGTGGTTGAGAAGGACACGTTTCTCTATATTAAGGGGAAAGCGGTGGATGCTATTGGTGCTTTGCCGGTGCTGAAGAAGTACGCCTTAAACGCTAAACAAGGACGAAGTGCGTTGAACAAAAATCGCGACGACGGCGAGGGCAAAAACTCGCTAGCGAAACTGACGCAAAGCATAGGCGCTATTCACAAAGAGTTGGAGTTCCAGTGGATCCGTATGTTTTGGTTGCAGGGTCAGGAGCACGCGGATAGGCATAGTTCGTATTGGTCCCTTAGAATTGATGAATTGACGCAAGCGTGGGACACGCTGGAACTCGGGTTGCGGTGGGTGCTGGAGACGCTGAGGTTTGGATCCAATGTAGACGGTCCATCCGCAAAAAGTCCTCCTCCCCAACAAAGAGCCTACGACGTCATGACCTACATTCTTACCTCAATCGCAGAAGAGCGTGAATCGTTGGCTGAACGCATGGCAAACCCGGCGTACCAAAAACTTAGCGACACGCAAAAGCCGGTGAGGAAGCCAAAGTTTGACGATAAATCGCCGCTCCCTGAGAATTTAAGACCGGTGATTGCATCGCTGGAAGGGTGGAAGAAAAGAGCAAAGGAAAAAGAGAGGGTTTAGGATATATACTCATAGGAGAAGGATATCATAATTGTCTTAATCGCTGCTTGCTTGCTTATAGGTATTACATTTTAATTGCCTCCTTTCGAGACACCCACCGTCTCGTTCCCGTCGGCGCTCCCGTCTCCGGAACTGGCGCGCTCCATGGAGGACGGCCGCTCCACGCCGTCCTCGCTCCCGCCCCCGGAACCGCCCCCGGAGCCTCCACCGCCCGACCCGCCACCCTCGTTCCCATCGCTGCCGGAGTTCTGTTTCTCGGCGACCTTCAACTCGCTGTTCTTTTTACCAACAGTAACACCGGTTTCCTTCCCCGTGGATTTCTCGTCGTTGGCAGTGGCGAAATTTTTGTTCTTCTCCGTGTTGACGCCTGGTTCGCCATCCGAGCCGTTCCCCGACCCATTACCAGACACACCAGCCCCACTGCCCTTCTCGCTTCCCTCTCGTTTTTCATCAGAGCCAGCTCCGTTTGAATCCGGACCTTCCGACCCGCTTCTGGAACCGTCGCGTTCGTCACGCTGCGCTTGGTCGCCGTCGTCGCTCCCATTGCCAGATCCTCCACCTGATCCCCCGCCTTCCCGAGAAGGAGAGTTCTCCATCGTGGACTCGGAGCAGCCTCGCAGACGTTTCAAATACAACCTGTACTTTTGAAGGTGTGACGCTACGTTCTCCCGGGTCAACCCCTCTACGTTCATCAGGCTCATGATGGTTTTAGGCACGGCGTGCTTCACCCCGAGGTGCGTCACGGCGTCCACGAACCTCTTGTGCAACGCGGGGGTCCACACCAACCTCGGGCGTTTCAACGCGTGCGCGTCATCCCCCATGGAGTGCGACGACGGGTCCATGGAGTGGCCGTACATGTTGCTCGTTTGGTGCGAGTGGTGGGAGTTGCCGGTGCCGCGATTGTCATCCCTGCTCTCCCGCGCGCGTTTAAACGCCTCGAAGGTTCGGCTCTGCTCCACGCCGTACTGGTACGCCATCATCTGCTCGTACGAAGCCGAGGCATGGGTGTCCACGCGTCCGTGCTGTGCGTGTTGCGGGACATGATGATTCTGAAAAGGGGAACCCACCGTTTGATGCGGCGCCCTGCCTTGCGCGTGCATGTGAGACGCTCGCGGCGATCCTGATTGCATCGCCGCCGCGTGCGCCGCTTGCTGCTGCGCAAAGTGGTGCGCCACCGCGTACTGGTGCATCTGCTGGTGCATATGCATCTGCGCGTGCTGTTGTTGCGTGGTGGGGTACCCGAAGTGTGAGGAAGGGGAATTACCAGACTGGTTGTTCATCGCTTGCGCCATCATCGACATCGCGGCGGCGGCAGCGTTGGCGTTTGCGTTCGTCTGGGCCTGGTGCTGCTGTTGCGTGAACTGCTGCTGCATTGGATTTCCAGACGCGTTAAACGGCGGCGGGGGGTTCGGTTGTGCACCTTGTCCCCCGTTCTGTGCCTTCCCCACAACCACCGCCGCGTCGTTCCCTTTCGCGTCGGGCGCGTTTTTACCCACGAGCGCAGGTGTGTGTTTTTGACAACCTCCATCGATTTGTGTTTTCCCCGCAACGCCAACCTCCCCGGAATCCGTCCGGTTACCCGCTCCCCCACTCGCATTCGCCGTGGACCGGTACCCGTGCATGATGCTAATCCCGAACGCGTTCGCCAAACCCGGGGTTAACAGCTGCGCGTTCGTCGGAAGGGGCTGGTCCCACCGGTTCGGCGCACCGTTCCTGAGAACGGAATTCACCCCGCCACTCCCGCCGCTGTTGTTCGTCGTGCCGTTGCTCGCCGGCTGTGCCGTGGTCGTGCCTTCATCGCTGCCGCTGATATTTTTTAGTTTATCGCTAACCATACCATCGGTCTCGCGTGTACTCGCCACCGCGGCCATCGCCCTCGGTCGCGGCGAGCACTGTGAGCGGTCGCCGGCGCGCGATTTGGTTCCCAATTCCGTGGAAAAAATATCTCGTACTTTTTATCGAAAATCGGAGTCACGATTTTTTCCATTTCGCTTTTTGTGGTCGAGTCGAGAGAAATGGGGGTCTAATTACTCGTTTTTTTCGTAAAAAGTGCTGACTTCGTTCCAATTCGTTCCAGAAATACTCCAGGGGCGCTTTTTTCCACTTGATCTTTGCAAAATCGGGAAATCAAAGCTGTGCGATACTTCTGTTGCGGTGTCTGGCGAATTACCGGTCAAAGTGGGGGAGAGTGGGTCGATTTAGGCATCTGACCCTTCGTAGTGACCGTGAAAACGAGGGGTCGAAAGCTGAGAAGTGCCTTTCAACTTTTGGCAATTGGATTTTGGTAACGCTCTTCTCGGAAGACTCGAAGCCGAAAAGACGCACAACGACGCGCACGTGACACCCTCCGTGATGTTTTCCAACGCTACGCATACCGCCATGACTGGCGCGGGCGGTGATATCACGACCGTGTCTACTCCCCCGAGCGCTGCCGACACGGGTGAGGCCTTCCCCGGCCTCCCAAACCACCTCGTTGTAGCGCGCATGCTCAAATCTGAGTACTTTGACGATCCCGCAGACCTCGCACGGCTCCCAGCGGTGAGCCGTGCGATGCGCGACGCGGTGGCGGCGACGGGGCTTGAATTTGAGGAGCTTGATGAGCTTGTAGATTATCGTGCCGCGGAGCTCGCACTTTTAAGCGTGTTGAAGCGCCGGGATCGGCGAGGTCACCTGTCGCGTCAAGAATACCTTTGTCAGGCAGCTGCGAGGGGTGGACAGCTCGAAGAGTTGAAGCTGTTGCGCGCGGATGGAGCCCGTGGAACGAGTGGACGTGCTCGGGGGGTGCGAAAGGCGGGTATCTTGAGATGCTTCAGTGGGTGCGTGCGAACGGCTGCCCGTGGGATGAAGACACGTGCTTGGCTGCAGCTCACGGCGGGCACCTCAGGGTGCTGCAGTGGGCACACGCAAAAGGCTGCCCGTGGGACGAGTTGACTTGCGCGGGGGCGGCGCAGGACGGACATTTCGAGTTGCTGCGGTGGTTGCGCGCGAACGGCTGCCCGTGGGACCAGTGGACGCGTATTCTTGCGAAAGGGCACATACTGGAGTGGGCGTTGGCGAACGGCACACCCGGATTGTAGAATAAGCGCAGTAAAAGTATCCCGCCTCTTTTGCTAGTGTTGTCATTTCATTTCACAACTTTTCCGCTATTCTAATAACTTCTCCAAATCCCCCATCACCTTCGACGCCTCTTCCGCGGAGATATCTTCCTCGGTCATCTCCTTCTCCGCAGCTGCTTCCGCGCCTAAACGAAGCCGACGCGCGCGCAGCAACGGGTGTGACGCTTCATCAGCCGCCGCGTCGATTTTTGAGGAGACGTCTTGAGACGCAACTGAAATGTCAAACACTACCACGTGTTGCTTCAGCTCGTCACTGTCTGCCAACAGCTCGCCGCCCACAGCCACGGCATGTAACCCTTCCCGTTGTAAACTGTCGTACAAACAAGCGTCGTACCCGAACCCGCCCCAGCGCCCGCACGTCTGCGCGATTAAACAAGTAGGTGCTGGTTTGGTTTTCTGTGAAACACTCTCGGTTTCTTTCAAGAGCACGGCTAAGCATCTCGATAAATCCCGCGCGCCCTCCTCGCCGTACACCAGGTCCGAGCCGCACACGACATCCCACGTTTGATGCGCGATTTTTGAACTCAAGGGGGCGGACCAATCGAGCGCCGCGGAGGTTGGGTGCGAATTGTTTGGAGTGGAGGAATCTGGAGATTGAATGTCAACCCCAACCCCGTCCCCGTCC
>MDSY01054522.1_pt1 | contig 16009 bp, 15 predicted proteins | sample 811131 | NCBI WGS metagenome assembly MDSY01 (sample SAMN05326643, study PRJNA326480) | marine metagenome | isolation source: seawater | place: Atlantic Ocean: South West | collected 2010
TGATGGTATCCATCACAGATGGCATGGTGATGATTGGTAACGCAACTGTGATCGTCGCAGATATATCTGCAGACAATGGCGTTGTTCATGTAATCGACGCAGTATTACAGCCTGAAATGCCAACCAACACAGTATTTGACATTATTGCAAACTCAGAGGTGCACGCCACGCTAGAGACAGCAATTGTTGCTGCAGGACTGGATGGAACACTTGCGTCTGAAGGACCCTTTACAGTATTTGCACCGACAGATGATGCATTCAGCTTAGTCCCTGCAAACATTCTTGAAACATTACTCGCAGATCCAACTGGACTATTGACTCAAATACTATTAAACCATGTTGTGTCAGGAACAGCGTTGAGCACAGACCTATCTGATGGAATGATGATCGAAACTTTGCAAGGAAGTGAAGTGATGGTATCCATCACAGATGGCGTGGTGAAGATTGACAATGCAACAGTGATTGTCGCAGATATAATTGCAGACAATGGCGTTGTACATGTGATTGATGCAATCTTACAGCCTGAAATGCCAACCAACACAGTGTTCGACATTATTGCAAACTCAGAGGTGCACACCACACTCGAGGCAGCAATTGTAGCAGCAGGATTAGATGAAACACTCGCGTCTGAAGGACCCTTTACAGTATTTGCCCCGACAGATGACGCGTTCAGCTTAATTCCTGCAGATGTTATTGATGCATTGCTTGCAGATCCAACTGGAGACCTCACTCAAATACTTCTAAATCATGTTGTTTCAGGAACGACATTGAGCACAGATTTATCCGATGGCATGATGATTACAACATTGCAAGGAGGTGAAGTGATGGTGTCTATCGCAGACGGCGTAGTTATGATTGGCAATGCAACAGTGATTATCGCAGACATAACTGCTGACAATGGCGTTGTGCACGTGATTGATGCAGTCATCGAAACGACAACAAGCAACATCATTGAATCAAGCGCTCTCATTTCAAATGACATCTACATGTACAGCGTAGACATCACAGGAAGAGAAATCAATTACAACACCACAAATACGATTGTATTCGATATCTACAAGTCTGGAAAGACAGTCAAGAGGTTTGTAACGATTCAATAAGTTTAAAGGCCAAAATTCATTATGGGTTATTACCAAATACACGATGAACAGGTTGTAAAGACTGATATAGAAAATCTATGGAATTTCGTATCTGACCCTTCAAATCTCAAAAAGCTAACGCCTTCAAAACTTGGCTTTAAGATGATGACATCAACTCATACGGAGATGTCGGAAGGTATGATCATTACCTACAGAATCACGCCACTTTTTAATATAGGTGTCAAGTGGGTGACAGAAATCAGTCATGTAAAAAACCAAAACTACTTCATTGACAAACAGGTATATGGACCCTACAAATTATGGCATCACCAGCACATGTTTAAAGTGATTGACGAAGATCATGTTCGCATGACAGACATCGTCACATATGCACTGCCTTTTGGAATTATCGGTGACTTTGTCAACTTTATATTTATTCGAAGAAAGCTAAAGACAGTTTTTGACTACCGCAAAGTTGCTTTAAACAAAATATTTAACTCATGATACGTTTTTTTAGAAAAAAATCAAAGTACGATAAACTAAATTCTGAATATAAAAAACTCATGAAGCAGGCGTTTGTGCTCTCGACAAAGAATAGAAAGCTGAGTGACGAAGCAACGTCAAAAGCAAATGAAATTCAAAAATTGATGTTGGAGCTAGAACCTGAAAAGTAACAGCATAGGACTTAGAAAGCAGATTGCAATCAAACCCAATGCAATACAATGTATATGACAAAAGTCGATTCTCACGGATCGGCTTTTGTTCATTTACAATCTTATAGAATATCTTCACCACATGATTAAAAGACCTAGCAAACGAAGTGTACTCATCACATTACTCATTGTTTTCGTTGCAATACAAATGAAAACGACAGATAAGACACCAATCAAAATCACGCCTGAATCAGACTTCCTAACGTTAGAAGAAGCGCCTCCGGATGTTACAAAACTGATTCAATCTGTATGCTACGACTGCCATTCAAACCTGACACAATACCCTTGGTATAGCCATGTTGCTCCTGTAAGTTGGTGGCTCGAGGGGCACATCAACAAGGGTAAATCAAAAGTGAATTTTTCTATTTGGGACACCTATACACCAGCGCAGAAAGACGCACTGAAAAACGAAAGCGCTGAACTGATTGAAAAGAAATGGATGCCCATTCTGACATACAAAATAACGCACGCAGATGCGAGACTTACCGAAACGCAAAGACGCATGCTGATCGATTGGCTTAAAGAGTAGACGTCACCTTGCATCGTCGTACCTTTGCATCCAGGAATATGAGCGAACAAAAAACACAACCCGAAGGAATCGGTCTTCCCGATTTACCTCCCATGCCAGCAGGGGCAGAATATCCTGACGGACACAAAGCAGGGTTTGTAAACATTGTGGGATCTCCCAACGTGGGAAAGAGCACGCTAATGAATCGTCTTGTTGGTGAGAATATCAGCATTATCAATGCGAAAGCCCAAACGACACGCCACCGCATCATGGGTATCGTCAATCAGCCCAATTGGCAAATCGTGTATAGCGACACCCCCGGCGTTCTAGACCCCGCATATAAACTGCAGGAAGGGATGATGAAGTTTGTGAAGACCGCACTACAGGATGCAGACATCATTATTTTCGTGACAGATGTTTACGAGGATGCAATGGCACACGAAGCGACTTTTGACAAAATCGCCAATATGGACATCCCGGTCTTTGTGTTAATTAATAAAGTGGATTTAGAGGGGCAAGAAGTGGCCATGAAAAGGGCTGATTATTGGAAAAAGAAAATCCCGAGAGCACAAGTCGCACCGATTAGTGCGCTCCACAATTTTAATGTTGACACTTTACTCGATAGCATTGTCGCACATTTGCCCGAAGCCCATCCTTTCTTTCCTAAGGATGAATTGACAGACAAGCCTATGCGGTTTTTTGTTTCTGAAATTGTCAGAGAAAAGATTCTTACACATTACAAGCAAGAAATACCCTACAGTTGTGAAGTAGTCGTTGAGGAATTCAGGGAGGAGCCACATATATTTCATATTAGAGCTGAGATTAGAGTGGCCAGAGAATCTCAAAAGATGATTGTCATAGGCTCTGGCGGAAATATGATCAAGAGAGTAGGTACCGACGCCCGAAAAGAGCTCGAAGCTTTCCTCGATAAAAAAGTCTTCCTCGATTTATATGTAAGAGTGGATAAGGACTGGAGGAATGATGAAAGCAAACTGAAACGGTTTGGATATTTTGATTAATTGATTTACTTCCCTCCTGCCAAAATTAATTTGGGACTTAAAGTCCTTGCCAAACGTGAGGATGGTTTCCACAATATTGAAAGCATTTTCATACCTACCCAATTGTGTGACGTTCTTGAAGTACATATTGGTGAAAATGCACCTGAAGGTGAATTGAAATTTGAATGTTCGGGCATAGAAGTGAATGGCAGCATTCAAGACAACACCATCGTCAGAGCGCATCAGATATTGTCTGAAAAATTCCGACTTCCAGCCTTAGAAGCAAAATTGCATAAAGTCATACCAACAGGTGCAGGACTTGGTGGAGGGAGTTCAGATGGCACTTTTATGCTGAAGGCCATCAATGACATTTGTCGACTGGAATTAAGCCAAGACACCTTGGAGAAATATGCAGAGGAGTTGGGAAGTGACTGCCCTTTTTTTGTAAAAAACAGCACCTCATTTGTCACGGGAAGAGGAGAAATTTTAAGCCCAATTCAAGATGAAAAGTGGGGGCGAAGACTGGAGGAGATGAAGATTCTTATTATACATCCCGGTGTACACATCAACACGTCAAAAGCCTTTTCTTGGCTGAAAGAGGATGAGAGAACGAACGAACATCAAACGCACCATGTTTCTCACCACAGGAATAATCACAATGAGTTCCTATTAGGCACGCCAATAAAGAAGTGGGATGACTTATTCATGAACGATTTTGAGACGTCTGTCACAAACAGATTTGAGCCGGTCAAAAAAGCGCGCCAACTCATGATGGACGCTGGGGCAGATTATATTCAGATGACAGGAAGCGGATCCTCCGTATATGGACTATTTGGGAAAGCAAAAAATGCAACAGAAGACGCTAAAGTGACGTTAATGGCTCAAAAAGTCGCAAAAAGAGCAAAAAAAGAGGGGTTTTTTGCTTATTTCGGCGCTTTGGCGTAAATGTAGAAACCAAGGCACAGGTAGAGCAAATTCGGCAACCAAGCAGCCAACAACTGTATTCCTCCATCACTTACAGGCAAGAAATCCGGGATTGTCATTGTGGCTGCATAGACAGAAATGATACGTGATGTAAATACAAATGTGAAACCAACTAGTACCGCTATAAATAAATGAACGCCTATCCCACCTCTTTGTTTTCTAGAGGCAATACCTACTCCGATCAAGGTAAGAACAAATATCGCAAAAGGAGTTGACGTCCGCGCGTGTTTGGTCAACTCAAACGAAGACGTATCGGCGCCACGCAATTTCACCTTTTCTATATAGCGACTCAGTTCAGAAGTCGTCATACTGTTTACAATTTCGGCCCGTTGGGCAAAATCATCCAGCTTCATCGGTAAAAGTGTGTCAAGTTGATTCACAAACTTAAAAGACTCAGTTCCATTTTCATTGAACGTGCGAACATGAACGTTGACGAGTCGCCATAAACTATCCTTCTCCATCCACGTCCCCTTCGCAGCACTTATACTCTGTTCCAATCTGGTGTTGCTCTTATTCCACCGCTCCAATTGGAATCTATACCCTGTTTTCCTGTTGTACGTAATACTTCTGAAGTATGCAATCGTTCCAGGGGAAACTTCTCGATAAAGGTTTTGATCTTTGACATGAAAGTCAATATGGATCCATTGCATCTCGAAGTCTAACTTGTTTTGATTTGCATGTGGGACGACATAGTGCGTCAGAAAAAGAGAAAGCGCGACCAATACAGAAGCCGCTACAAAATAAGGCCTCAAGAAACGCCTGAAGGCCATACCTCCACTCAACATGGCAATTATTTCTGTATGCTGTGCAAGTCGGCTCGTAAACCAAACGATAGTTAAGAACACGATAAACCCACTTAACAGGTTTGCAAAAAAGAAACAAAAAGCAGCGTAATATTTTACTGTTTCCCATAGCGGTGCACCATTTGTGATTAACCGACCGATATTCTCAACCAAATCAAAAACAACCGCAATGACACAGAACACCCCCAACATAAAGAAAAAGGTCTTTAAAAACTTACTTATAATATATCGATCAAGGAGTGTCACTGACTAGGAATCATATTAAAGTTTTTGAGAAATTTGCACGACCATTTTATTTTTCCAGGCAACAAAATCTCCCTGTATGATATGCTTTCTCGCCTCTCGAACCAAATCCAAATAAAAGCAGAGATTGTGAATACTGGTAATATACATGCCCACCAATTCATTCGCTCGAATCAAATGTCTCACGTATGACTTGCTATACATCTTGTCAACGCTGGCAGAACCTAACGGATCTAACGCAGAAAAATCATTCTCCCATTTCTTATTCTTGATATTCACAACGCCTCCCCAAGTATATAGCGTACCAGTCCGCGCATTCCTTGTAGGCATGACACAATCAAACATATCTACGCCCAAAGCAATGTTCTCCAAAATATTTACCGGCGTGCCAACACCCATTAAATATCTGGGTTTGTCTTCTGGAAGTATCCCACAAACCAAATCACACGTCTTGTACATTTCCTCTGTAGGCTCACCCACACTCAGTCCACCAATCGCATAACCTGCTGCATCAACTCCAGAAATATATTCTGCTGATTCTTTTCTCAAATCTTCATAGGACCCGCCTTGTAAAATAGGAAACAGCTCTTGATTAAACCCATACTTGGGTTCCGTCTCAGCCAATCTATTTACACATCTGTCTAACCAACGGTGGGTACGTTGCATGGATGTTTTGGCATACTCTTTTGAACACGGATGAGGGGGGCACTCGTCAAAGGCCATAATAATATCTGCGCCAATTGTACGCTGAATATCCATCACGCTTTCTGGGGTGAATGCCATTAAATCTCCGTTGATGTGACTGCGAAACGTAGCCCCTTCTTCGGTTAGCTTTCTATTGTTGGCCAGACTGTACACTTGATATCCGCCACTGTCTGTGAGAAGCGGCCTGTCCCAGCTCATAAACTTATGCAAGCCACCTGCCTTCTCCATCGTATCCATACCAGGCCTTAAATAAAGGTGATATGTATTGCCCAATATGATGTCTGCATTAATGTCATTGACAAGTGCTGTTTGAGGAACTGCTTTCACAGAACCGACTGTGCCGACAGGCATAAAAATTGGGGTTTGGATCACGCCATGATCTGTTTCCAGAGACCCCGCACGTGCATTGGAGTTTGTATCCTTCTTTTCAAGGGTAAATTTCACCGCTTTATATCTATTTTTCACCCGCATACATTTTGAATACGGTTCCACAAATGTAACTTGGGACCGTATAATGAAGACAACGATATGATAGGAACATTATTTAATGCTGTTGCAGTGGCTGCCGGATCGACAATAGGCCTGCTCTGCAAGAAATATATTTCCCATAAAAATCAGACGAAAATACTTGTTGTATTTGGCCTATTTACTGTTGCATTAAGTGTCGATATGATCACGGGAATGATTGAGCCTATTGATATTTTTCTTGCTCTGGTGTCAGGTACCCTTCTAGGCCAAACACTTTCTCTCCACGATCGTTTGACAAAATTCACGTCCAAATTCGACAAAGTTTCATCGGGTAACCCAGACGGAAATAACCTGCCCGAACACTCTCTTGGTTCAGGGTTCATTAAAGCCACTGTATTATTTTGTGTCGGAGGTTTAACATTAATCGGATGCATGGATGAGGGCTTGAGTGGGAAATCACATTTGCTTTTTATTAAAGGGACGATGGATCTGATCAGTTCATTCTTTCTATCCGCAGTTTTGGGAAAAGGCGTTCTGTTTTCTGCAATAGGTGTTCTCCTTATTCAAGGAGGATTGACTTTGTTTTTCATGGGGTTTGGCCAAAGCATTTCTCCAGAACTCATACTCGACCTTACAGCAACCGGAGGTATTTTACTTTTGGCCCTGGGGATAGATCTCATGGAGATTAAATCATTTAAAATGATCGATTTACTCCCCTCGCTATTTATTCTCCCAATCATCCACTTCATTCACACCTTGATTTTAGAGGCATTATAAATGGCGAAAAAAAAGAAAAAACAGAGCGTTCGAACAAAAAACCGTCCCCACTCCAGAATTTATCATGGAATGGGCGCACTCATCATATTCGGGGCACTCTATTTTGGATATATATACTACAACTCACATTTTGTGACCCCGTGGCAATCCTCAAGCGACAAAGCAGGTTTCGCATCGGTTGTCGACAATTACTCCGAGGATGTAAAAAAAGCTGCAGCGGCCTTCAATTTGCCCTATCCATACTTAATGTCACTTATTCAATTGGAATGCTCCGGAATAAAACCTGCGGGCGAACGATTTGAACCGCATGTTTTTCGACGTCTTCAAGCAGTCCGTGATGGCAAACGTAAGAATTATGAGAACATTACCCCATCACACCTGGCAAATGCTTCTGACGCAGCTCTAAAGAACCTTGCGACGTCTTGGGGGCCTTTTCAACTGATGGGATACAAATGCATTTTACTCGATGTACAAATTAGAGATATCCGAGGAGACAGAGGGGTTTATCACGGCGTAAACTGGATTAACATCACGTATGGGGATCGACTGCGGCGTGGTGAATACAAAAACTGTTTCCACATGCACAATACAGGGAGAACATATCCACGCGTTGGAATGCCAACAACACACGACCCACAATATGTTCCACGAGGTCTTGCCGGGATATCACGTTATCAATTAAAATCAGAGACGAACAATGCCCGCTAACAAATACGCTTTACTTCGTTATAGGATTATTGACCGATGTATCAGTAACACCCGAAATCCATTCCCATCCAAGGAGGATTTACGCGCCGCTTGCGAGGAAGCGTTATATGGCAGTGATGGTATAAATATTAGTGAGTCAACAATTGAGAAAGATATTTGGGCAATGAGGAATGAGTCCGAGTTGGGATACTACGCCCCTATTTCATACCACAGAGACCACCGTGGATACTATTATGAAGATGAAGGATACAGCATCAACGAAATACAGCTCAACGAGGACGATCTCGATGCCATTCGATTTGCAGCAAATACACTCATTCAATTCAGAGCGCTTCCCATTTTTAAGCAATTTGATTTGGCCATAGGCAAAATCGCGGACCGCCTTTCTGTAGCACCAAACCTTGACACCTCGAGTGTTGATCGATATATGCAATTTGAATCAACACCATCTGCCAGCGGGTCTCAAAATCTGGCACCGCTTCTACATGCAGCAAGAAATCATTTTTCAGCACAAATAACCTATCGTAAATTCTCATCTGATGTAGAAACAACCTACACGATTCATCCATATTTACTAAAGGAATACAGAAACAGTTGGTATTTAATCGCGTGGGACCCCGCACGACATATCATTCGAACATTCGGATGTGATCGAATTATAAAAATTAAAACTGACGAGAGCGACACATTCACTCAGTCGTTAGACTTTAACTCTGAAACGTATTTCAAGCACACGATAGGAATTACCGTCATTGATGATTCGCCTCCAGTTGAAGTGGCTTTTGAATGCAACCCCATTCTTGCACGATACTTGTCTTCTAAACCGCTGCACGAATCCCAGAAAATAACAAAATCAGGCGCTTCCATTCAAGTGACATTAAATGTTATTATCACCTATGAATTGATACAGTGGATCCTGGGGTACTCATCCGAAGTCAAGGTTTTGGCACCCTCTATTTTGAAAGAAAAATTATCAGAAAGTCTCAATAAGTCACAAGAATTAAACGGGTTTTTATAGAAAAAAACACAGAGAAAAGTGCTACGTAAATACATTGAGTAGCAGATCATGTCATTTGTAGGGTAGAGTTTAATAAAACAAAATACCCACTCAAATGTCTATCCCCATCCACGCCCCATCGTTGTCATCACCATCAATTTCGAACCTTCCAACAGCAAAACTTTGGATAGACTCTTTCCCAAGACCCTCTGGCTTCAATCCATACGCCTGGAACACTACAAAAAGAATAGCGCTTGAAATATGGAAGTGCTATTTTTCAAATAGAGCATTTGACCGGACAGTCAATTTCATGCACCCGTCCTTTTACAATATGATTCGAACACCAGAAGGACATCCACTTTTAGTTGAGACATCGATAAGGGGAATCCATTAATCTAAAAGCATGACCGGATTTTAACATAATGTTGTAAAACAATATGTTGTGGAAAAGTCAAGAAAAAAACATTTGTATTGTAAGAACTGACGACTATATTGCACGTGTTGCTGTTCATGGGTTTTTTATGATCACTTATCGATGTTTTCGCCCTGTTCGTCAAAGCCTTTCTAATGACCCGATCCTTGTCCGATACCCAATCAACACTTATGCGAGAGCTGCAATCAAGATTGCATTGCGTCTCTGATTCGCATAACAACAGTTTAGGAGTACTTGTATCATATACCGGACCTTTGCATGCGCAATCTGGAGATGCAATACTCTTGCTTGCTGAAAGTGCTGTAACCCAAAGTGGTACTGCGCGCAAAGAGATGAAACGGGTATGTAATGTACTTATTGAGTGTATCCAAAACGTACACCGTCATGGATGGATCGATGAAAATGGGGAGACGTTGCTTTTTTTAACCATAGAACATACACCTGTTGGATTCCAAATTCAGTGCGGCAACATTATTGATTTAGACATGGCTGCAACACTTCGTTCTAAGCTGAACAATGTCAACGGCATGGACCATTTAGAATTACGCAAACGGTACATTGAAGTTCTTTGTGAAGAAGGCGTAAGTGAAAAGGGAGGTGCCGGTTTGGGATTGATGAGTATGGCTAAACGTTGTGCCGGACCTATAGAATATGAACTTAATGAACAAGATAACGACTTGTTTTTATTCACGCTTACTGCAACCGTAAAGGGATAAAGTCAAGTCTTCCTTTCTTTTTTCTTTGCAGCTGGAAACAAGATGTTATTTAAAATCAACCGGTATCCCGGAGAATTCGGATGCAAGTTTAAATCGGTTGGAGGGTCGTTCACCATGTGACGATAATCTTCTGGATCATGGCCCCCATAATAAGTCCACTGACCTTGCCCCAATTCACCGTGAATGTATTTCGCAGTTGTGAGATTCCTGTTATCACCCATTATTGTAACATCAGGGCGTATAAAGGATTTACGAAAGGATGTTGTTTGGCCCATGAAACCTGAGATCACCCTGAGATGATTTTGTGTAAGCATGGTAGGGACGATATCCCATTTTGCTGAAAAATCAAAAAGCGTGAAAAAATCGTTGATCGGTTTAAGCTTGGCGTGATCCTTAGTCCCATCGATATTGGAGAACTCATAAACAAGTGGGTCCATTTCTAGAGTGTAATTCTGAAAGGCAAAACCCTCTGAAAAATCAAGCTTAGAAGACGCCTGTGATTCTGCGGGATCACCGTCAAACATTGCTTCACAAATATCGACTTCTTGAGCAGCCAAAGAAATATCATAAGAATCTGTACCTGAACACATTGTAAACAGAAAACCACCGCCTAACACAAAGTTTCTAATCGTCACCCCAACCTCTCTCTTCATTTCGCTTACCTTTTGAAATCCCATTATTTGCGCAGAAGCATTCTGAGAAGCGACTTCATCTTGATACCATGTTGCAGTTCTATATGCTTTATAAAACTTACCAAATTGACCTGTAAAATCTTCGTGATGCAGATGTAACCAATCGTATTTAGGCAATACGCCTGTGAGGACTTCTTCGTCGTACACAATGTCATATGGGATTTCGGCATACGTAAGCACAAGGGTTACAGCGTCGTCCCAGGGCAGTTTGCCCGCTGGACTATACACTGCCACCCTGGGCGCAACTTCTAACTTCACCATTTCCATATTCACTTCTGGATCAGAAATCTCATCAAGAATTTGAGCTGCCTGAACGTCCGCAATAATTTGATACGACACACCTCTAATAATGCATTCGTTCTCAATCGCAGCTACGTTTTTAAACATAAAACTACCTCCTCTGTAATTTAACAGCCAGTCGGCCTCGACACCATTTCCCAAAACCCAAAACGTGACGCCGTATGCTTTCAAGTGATTCGCTTGGCTATCGTCCATGGGGACTAAGATCCTTGAAGCAAACAAGGGGATCGCAAGTAACATGAAGATCCCGGACAGAATAGATTTCATCATTATTTTAAAATGGAGAATTGCTTTCTAAATCTTCATTCATTTTCGATCCTACTGTGATCGTCCCGGAGTCTGAAAAAGCCGTATTCGGTGATATAGAATCACCGCCAAATCCATTATCTGCAAAAGCACTGTAGTCGGCAAACTTCGCCAAATGTTTAATAAACTTCATATGAACAGTGCCTAAACTACCGTGACGATGCTTGGATAAAATAAATTCAGCCAAACCGTTTGTATCTAATCCTTGTTCGTGTTCCGTGAATCCATAATACTCTGGCCTATAAATGAAGGACACGATATCCGCATCCTGCTCTATCGCACCAGATTCTCTCAAGTCAGATAACATAGGTCTCTTGTCCCCTCCTCTGGTTTCAACCATACGGCTTAACTGAGATAGCGCTATAACTGGAATATCCAGTTCTTTGGCAATTGACTTAATAGACCTCGAAATTGACGATGTTTCTTGCTCTCTATTCCCTCCTCCGCTATTGCTGCCATTCATCAATTGTAAGTAATCAATAATGACGAGGTCTATGCCATGTGTCGATTTGAGACGTCGGCATTTGGCCCTTAATTCAAACACATTAAGACCAGGTGTATCATCAATGAAAAGTGGCGCATTAGAAAGCTTACCTATGCGGTCATGCAGCTGTTGATATTCGTGGTCTTCAAGGGTGCCTTTTCGAAACTTATCAGAACTAATCTCAGTTTCTGCTGAGATTAATCTTTGGACGAGTTGAACTGAAGACATCTCAAGGCTGAATACAGCAACAGGTATACCTTGATCTACAGCAATATTCCTCGCCATTGTAAGCACGAAGGCCGTCTTTCCCATACCAGGTCTCGCAGCCAATACAATCATGTCAGATCTCTGCCAACCACCCGTCAATTTATCTAAGTCTGCAAATCCAGAAGGCACACCACTTACACCACCATCTTGTGCTCTGGCTTTATCAATATTGTCAATTGCTTTTTTGACAACGACATTCATCGTCTCGTAGCTCTTCCTAATATTCCCTTCTGCAACTTTAAACAATCCTGATTCTGCTTCGTCGAGCAAATCGAAGACGTCTGTCTTCTCATCAAATGCCTTTTCAATAATGTTACTTGACACACGAATCAATTCCCTTTGAATATATTTCTGTGATACAATTCTTGCATGAAATTCCACATTCGCTGTACTGGCGACTCTTGTTGTCAAATTAGCAACAGCAAAAGCACCTCCAACCAATTCTAAATCCCCTGATTTCCTAAGTGCTTCTGTGACGGTTAAAAGATCAATCGCCTCAGAATCATTGAACAAATTCTGAATAATATCAAATATTCTTTGGTGAGCTGGTTTATAAAAGCTCTCAGGGCTCAACACATCAATCACTGAATTAACCGCAGACTGCTCAAGCATCATCGCGCCTAAAACAGCCTCTTCAACGTCTACAGCTTGAGGCGTCACTCTCCCATGAGAGACTTCAGAAAAAGAAGTCTTGTTCTGTACTGAGAGTCGGTCAATTGTTTTAGCCATAGTATTTTTAGATGTTGTCTTTTTCATTATTACTGTCTGCAAGTTACGATTCAGATCACCATCCTTATGAACAATTCATTGACTCTGTTTTCAACAAATAAAATGACAGCGCTTTCTAAGAAAAAAGACAAAGTGAGTTCAGAAAAGAGTGACTATAAATGAATCTCTTTGAATACTCATTTACAAAGCGAACGAAAGTAAATACAGTCAGTATAAACATAGGTTTGAATCAATTCCATGAACTGTAATACCAAGTCATAAATTGGCAAGGATATCTTGTTATATCCCGAAGGCAGATTTGACGTCATTGACCATATCAAGCTTTTCCCATGGAAACAATTCTACAACAATATCAACTTTTTCACCACCTTTAAAAGCTTGGAAAGTTTTCGTGATTGTTTGGGGCGTTCTACCCATATGACCATATGAAGAAGTCTCTGAATAGATCGGCATTCTCAAGTTAAATCTCTGCTCAATATCAAACGGTCGCATCGAAAATAAATCTTGAATTTTTTGGGCAATTTGTCCATCTGACAAATCAACTTTAGACGTCCCATAGGTGTCCACATACAATCCGACAGGATCAGCCACTCCAATTGCATAAGCGACTTGGACCAATACCTCATCACACACACCGGCAGCCACTAAATTCTTTGCAATATGCCTTGTCGCATAGGCCGCAGAACGGTCTACTTTAGAAGGGTCTTTTCCACTGAAAGCACCGCCGCCGTGTGCACCTTTACCGCCATATGTATCTACAATAATTTTCCGGCCTGTCAGACCCGAATCACCGTGTGGTCCACCAATCACAAACTTACCAGTAGGATTGACGTGTAATTTATAATCTCCTTTAAAAAGCGCCTGTACCCTTTCACTCATCTGAGCTTTAACTCTGGGAATTAAAATCTCAGAGACATCACTCTTAATCTTGGCAAGGATTAAATCATCATTTGCCTCAAAACCATCGTCATGTTGTGTAGACACAACGATTGCTTCTATTCGTTCAGGAACACCGTCATCAGAATATTGAATGGTTACTTGACTTTTAGAATCTGGCCTCAGATATCTCATCTCCTTCCCCTCCTTTCTAATCTGGGCAAGTTCGAAAAGCAGTTTGTGAGACAAATCTAGAGGTAGAGGCATGTAATTATCTGTCTCTCTGCTTGCATAACCAAACATCATTCCTTGATCACCAGCACCTTGTTCTTCAGGATTGTCTTTTACAACACCCTGGTTGATGTCTTCTGACTGCTCGTGAATCGCACTTAATACACCACAAGATTCTGCATCGAATTTATACTCGCTTTTCGTATAACCAATTTTTCTGATTGTATCGCGAGCAATTTTCTGAACATCGATATATGCATTTGAATTCACTTCTCCTGCCAAAATGACTTGTCCAGAAGTCACCATTGTTTCACAAGCAACTTTACTCGTTGAATCAAATGCCAAAAAATGATCAATTAAAGCGTCTGATATAGCATCTGCAACTTTATCTGGGTGACCCTCAGACACAGATTCGGAAGTGAAAAAATGACTCATAGTGATAATAAAAAAAGAGAAACAAAAATAACGAACAAATAAGCATGTACTAAAGCAATGCTGAATCTTGTAAAAATAGATGATTAAAGGATCAACTCACTTACTTTTTCCTAAAAAACAATCTGAGTGAAACGCCAGACAATTCAAATTCATCTCGAATTTTATTTTCAAGAAATCTTTTATAGGGATCCTTAACATACTGTGGCAGATTGCAGTAAAAAGCAAATGTGGGAGTCTGTGAAGGCAGTTGAGTTACATATTTAATTCTAACGTATTTGCCTTTGTAAGTCGGTGGTGGTTGCCTGTCCATAATGGGAAGCAAGAAATCATTGAGCCTACTTGTCGAAATCTTTTTACTTCGGTTTTGATAGACCGTCAAAGCAGATTCAAGTGCTTTGAAAATTCTTTGTTTTTTTAAATTTGATGTAAAGACAATAGGAACATCGGTAAATGGAGCGATTCGTTCTCTAATTTTCTCCTCAAATTCTAACATCGTCGTGTGATCCTTGGTGATTAAGTCCCATTTGTTCACGACAATGACAACCCCTCTATAACTCTCTACAATTTGCCAAAATATATGCAAGTCCTGCCGCTCCATGCCATCTTGGGCATCAAGTAAAAGAAGGCATACGTCACTTTGATCAATAGCTTTTACAGTTCTTACAGTAGAATAGAACTCAAGATTATCTTCAACATACTTCCTCTTTCTAAGGCCAGCAGTATCGATAATTTCGAAATCAAAACCGAACATGTTATAACTGGTATGAACACTGTCTCGTGTCGTTCCTGCTATATCTGTTACAATGTTCCGTTCTTTTCCAAGCAAGGTATTGACAAGGGTTGATTTGCCAACATTTGGACGACCGACTACAGCGAGACGGGGTAATTTATTTTCTACTTCATCTGGTTCAACAGGCAATTGATTGACGAGCTCATCCAACAATTCACCTGTACCAAAACCATTGTTAGCGGAAATGGAGTAAATCGTATCAGCCAAACCAAGCGAATAAAATTCCGAACTGCCTATATCATGGGCAGAAGTATCGACTTTGTTGCAAGCAACCATCACTTTTTTCCCAGATCTACGTAACATGTTGGCAATCTCTAGGTCAAGATCTGTAACGCCCACACCGACATCGACCATAAAAAGGATCAAATCAGCTTCGTCTATTGAAATCTCAACTTGAGCACGTATCGCTGCCTCAAAAGTGTCGTCACTTTTGGTAATCCAACCTCCAGTATCAATCACGGTGAATTTACGGTCAGTCCAAACAGACTTCCCGTACTTTCTATCCCTAGTTGTACCGCTAGTTGGATCCGTAATCGCCTCACGAGATTCCGTTAAGCGATTAAAGAGTGTGGATTTACCGACATTAGGTCGGCCTACAATAGTAACTAAATAATGCATGTTGCAAATTTTTAGAACAAAAAAGGGGGCCCCGAAGGGCCCCCAAGGTTGGCGTCGACATACTCTCCCGCCGTAGCAGTACCATCTGCGCTGGTGAGCTTAACTTCTCTGTTCGGAATGGGAAGAGGTGTACCTCACCGCAATAGACA